>Ga0255336_100046_pt1 | contig 291828 bp, 264 predicted proteins | sample MeOH1_35cm_T3_17_FD_189102 | JGI IMG/M metagenome (GOLD analysis project Ga0255336, IMG submission 189102) | Sandy soil microbial communities from University of British Columbia, Vancouver, Canada - MeOH1_35cm_T3_179 | ecosystem: Engineered > Artificial ecosystem > Sand microcosm > Unclassified... | reverse complement strand
CCTGCATGGCGTTGATGAAGCCGTCGCGCACCGGCTGAACGCGCGCGGCGGCGTTGGCTTGATTGACGCGGGCCGTCGGATCGGTCGGCTCTGGGGTTCGGCGCGATTCTTCAACGGGCTTCATCTGTCCCGGCAGCGGTAGCGGACGTGGAAGCTCCACTACCTGCACTGGTCCCGGTGGATCGACCGTCTGCACGGCGGGCGTCGCGTCGTCATAGGATATCTCGGGCGGTTTCTGCGTCGTGGCGCAGCCGGCGAGCGCAGTTGCTGAAAGCAGCAGAGCCGCGAGTGTGGAAGTGTGAGAAGCCGGGTTTCCGGCTTTACGGAAAGACGGCTTCATTGCCCAAGCTCCCGTGACCAGTTGATGGCGTTGACGTAGATGCCGAGCGGGTTCGCTCGCAGCCGGTCGGCGTTGCGAGGCACCTGCACGACGATGGTGAGGATGGCGGTCCAGCGGGTCGTCTCGGCGAGCTGGCCGTTCTCATAGCGCCGCTCAGTCCAAGCGACGCGGAAGCTGTCGGGCGACGCGCGGATCACGCTGGAAACGTCGACGGCGACCTGCTGCCGGCCGACCTTGGTGAACGGGTCGTTCGAGCGCGCATAGTCATTGAGCGCCATCGCGCCGCGATCAGTCGTGAAGTCGTAGGCGCGCAGCCAGTTCTGGCGGACGATGATGGCGTCGGAGGGGATCGAGCGGACCTGCTCGATGAAGCGCGCGAGATGGAAGGCGATTTGCGGGTCCGTCGGGCGATAATCGGCGACCGCTGGCGCCACCGCCTGCGCCTGGCCGAGCCGGTCGACCTGCACTACCCAGGGTACGACCGTGCCACGCGCGGATTGCCAGACCAGCGCGGCAGCGAAGCCGGCAGAAAGGATCAGCGATCCGAAGGCCATGAGGCGCCAGTTCTTGGCCTGGACGCGAGCGCCGCCGATACGATCGTCCCAGACCTGGGCGGCCCGCTGGTAAGGCGTTTCTGGTTCGGGAGTTTTGCCATAGTGAGTAGAGGGTCGTTTGAACATCAGCGGTCGCTTTCGGAGAGGTTGATGGAGGAGCCGCCGCCGTGGCTGTCGCCGCTGCGAACGGCATGGGCGGCCGCTGTCACGCCGTGGCTCAGCGTTTGGGAGCGCTTCATGCGGCGGGCCCAGGCCGGTGGTCCGTCAGCCGGTGCGGCTGCCTCGGCCGTGCCTCCGCCGATCGTGCCCATGGTCGACGTGCCGCCCGTAGCTTCGAAGGCGGATTTCCCGCCCTCGGAGAAGCTCGACCGCATGCTGTCGGCGGCGCGCGAGGCCGCCCGGCGGAGAGGCGAAGCCGCCGCGCCACCGGCTGCGCGGGCGACGCCGCCGAGGCCGGAAGCGACGCTTGCTGCGCCTGATCGGCCTGCGGCTCCGAGGCTGTAGGCAGTGGCTGCGCCACCTGCCATAGCGGCGCCACCGCGTGCGGCGGCCGCCGCTCCGCCGGCCAGAGCGCCGACGCCGCCGGCTGCTGCGCCGAGAGCGGCTCCTCCGGCTGCGACCATGCCGCCGGCGGCAAGGCCAGTGCCGACCGCCGCGCCGGCGCCGAGCTGAGGCCCGCCCGAGACGAGGCCGTTGGCGATGCCGGGACCGAAGATTCCGAGGCCGAGTAGCGAAAGCGCGGCGAGCACGATCGCCATGGCGTCGTCGATGGTCGGATTGGCACCACCGAAGCCGGCGGTGAATTCGGAGAACAGCGTCGAGCCGATGCCGATGATAACGGCCAGCACCAGGACCTTGATGCCGGAGGAGATGATGTTGCCGAGGACGCGCTCGGCCATGAAGGCCGATTTGCCGAAGAGGCCAAAGGGAATGAGCACGAAACCGGCAAGCGTTGTCAGCTTGAACTCGATCAAGGTAACGAAGAGCTGGACGGCGAGGATGAAGAAGGCGAGCAGCACCAGCGCCCAGGCGAGGAACATGCAGGCGATCTGGATGAAATTCTCGAAGAACGACCAGTAGCCCATCAGGCTGGAAATCGAGTCGAGCAGCGGCCGTCCGGCATCGAGGCCAGTCTGCGCGACCTTGCCGGGGCGAAGCAGATCCGCCGTGGTGAAGCCGGTGCCGGACGCCTTCAGGCCAAGACCAGCGAAGCTCTCGAAGACGATGCGGGCGAGATTGTTCCAGTTGCCGATGATGTAGGCGAAGACGCCGACGAACAGCGTCTTCTTGACCAGGCGCGCGATGATGTCGTCGTCAGCGCCCCAGCTCCAGAACAGGGCGGCCAGCGTCACGTCGATGACGATCAGAGTGGTCGCGATGAATGCGACCTCGCCACCGAGCAGACCGAACCCGGAATCGATGTAGCGGGTGAAGACCTCGAGGAAATGGTCGATGACGCCGGTGCCGCCCATGATGCTATCGGGCCTCGTCTTGCTGCGGCGCTGTTTCCTTGGGCGTAGGATTATCCGGCGTCGTGTTCTGCGCGTCGGAGTCAGGCTGGGGCCGCGGGGCCGCAGCCGCATCGGGTAGGCGCTCCATGGGTCGCGCGCCCGGTGCGAGAAACCGCTCGCGGTTTTCCGCCCAGGCGCGCAGGCACGCGGCTTCACGGGGGCCGGCCTCGCCGAGGCGCTGGCAACGAATCAGCTCGGCGCGGAGCGGATCGGCCTGCGAATTCTCGGCGCGCCCGGCGGACCAGCCGGCGGGCTCGTCCTCCTTTCGGGTTAGCTCGATCGCGGTCGCGGTGACCGCGACCGCGACGAACACCACGGCGCCGAGGCGAGCCAGCATCTTTCCGTCCATGACGCCGCCCCTCAGTTGCCGCCGTAGAACATCTTGGCGTTGCCTGGCTGGTAGCCGGTGCCCGGAGTCAGGAAGCGCCGACGCTGCTCGCGGCCTTGCTCGGCGGCCGTGGCCTGTTCGGCCGACTGGAGCGCCTGCGCCCGGCCGTTGGCGGCGACGACGGCGGTGAGGTCGGCGAGTTGCTGGGCCTGCAGGGCGAGGAGCTGGTTACCGGCCTGGGTCGCCTGCAATGCGCCGGTCGCGCCTTGGCTCTGACCGACCAGCGCCGACATCTCGGCGCGGTTGGTGTCGATGTTGCCGACGACGCCGGCCTGCACCCGCATGGCGTCCTGCAATCCGCCGACGGTGTTCTGCCAGCGCTCGCGCGCCTGCGCCACGAGCTGCTGGTCCGACGCCGACATCGACGCATTGCCGTAGGTGGATGTGAAGGCCTGGTCGATCTGTTGGACGTCGTAGGCGATGCGCTGCGCCTCGCCGAGGAGCTGCTGCGTCCGTTGCACGGACTGCTGTAGGCGCTGAAGCGAGGAGTACGGCAGGCTCGCGAGGTTACGCGCTTGGTTGATCAACATCGTCGCCTCGTTCTGAAGCGATGTGATCTGATTGTTGATTTGCTCCAGCGCGCGAGCCGCTGAGAGCACATTTTGCACGTAGTTCGTCGGATCGTAGACGATCCATTGCGCGGACGCAGGCTGGACCATCACGGGCGACATCGCCGCTGGGACAGAAAGAATCGAGGCGGCAAGAAGCGCCGCGCGCGAGCGACGGAAGATCATGGCTGTGTCTCCAGGTTGTTGAGGTTGGGGATGAGGTCAGCGGCCCAGGCGACGCCGCGCTGACGCAGCCAGGCCAGCAGGAATCCTTCGCGGCCGTGCTCCGCGATGACGCGCTCGATGGCGGCCTGATCGGTCTTCGAGGAGGCGGCGCAGAGCGCCAGCGCCACGTCGGACAGACCGAGTTCGAAGAGCCGGTTGCCCCGCCGGGATTGGCAGTAGTAGTCGCGCTTCGGCATCGCGCGGGCGAGAATCTCGATCTGGCGATCGTTGAGTCCGAAGCGGCGGTAGATGGCGGTGATCTGCGGTTCGATCGCGCGCTCGTTCGGCAGCAGCAGCCGCGTCTGGCAGCTCTCGATGATGGCCGGCGCAATGGCCGAGCTGTCGATGTCGGAGAGCGATTGGGTGGCGAAGACGACGGACGCGTTCTTCTTGCGGAGCGTCTTCAGCCATTCGCGGAGCTGGCCGGCGAAATCCTCGTCATCGAGCGCCAGCCAACCTTCGTCGACGATGAGCAGCGTGGGACTGCCGTCGAGGCGATCTTCGATGCGGTGGAAGAGATAGGCGAGCACCGCCGGCGCGGCGCCCGTGCCGATCAGGCCCTCGGTCTCGAACGCCTGCACAAAGGCTTCGCCAAGATGCTCGCTCTCGGCGTCGAGCAGCCGGCCATAGGCGCCCCCGACGCAATAGGGCCGGAGCGCCTGTTTGAGGTCGTTCGATTGAAGGAGGACGGCGAGTCCGGTGAGCGTGCGCTCGCCTACAGGCGCGCTGGCCAGCGACGTCAGCGCCGTCCAGATGTGTTCCTTCACCTCCGGCGCGATTGTCACGCCCTCGCGCTGCAGGATCGTGACGATCCAATCCGCCGCCCACGCACGTTCCGGCACATGGTGGATTCCGGCGAGCGGTTGCAACGACACGCTGTCGGCGGCGCCTTCCGTCAGGCCGCCGCCGAGATCGTGCCAGTCACCGCCCATTGCGAGCGCCGCGGCTCGGATGCTTCCGCCGAAGTCGAAGGCGAAGACCTGTGAGTTGGGATAGCGCCGGAACTGCAGCGCCATCAGCGCCAGGAGCACCGATTTGCCGGCGCCGGTCGGCCCGACGACGAGCGTGTGACCGACATCGCCGACATGAAGGGAAAACCGGAACGGGGTCGATCCTTCGGTCCTGCCATAAAGCAAGGGGGGTTGTCCGAAATGCTCGTCCCGTTCCGGCCCCGCCCACACCGCCGACAGCGGAATCATGTGGGCGAGATTGAGCGTCGAGATCGGCGGTTGCCGGACGTTGGCGTAGACGTGGCCCGGCAGCGAGCCAAGCCAGGCGTCGGCGGCGTTGATCGTCTCGGCCATCGCGGTGAAGTCGCGGCCCTGAACGATCTTCTCCACCAAGCGCAGCTTCTCGGCTGCGATGCGTGGATCGGCGTCCCAGACGGCGACGGTCGCGGTGACATAGGCCTGACCGGCATAATCGGCGCCGAGTTCCTGCAGCGCGAGGTCGGCATCGGCCGCCTTGTTCGCCGCGTCGGTGTCCACGAGCACCGAAGCCTCGTTGGTCATCACCTCCTTGAGGATCGCCATGATGCTCTTGCGCTTGGCGAACCACTGCCGCCGGATCTTGGTGAGCAGCTTGGTGGCGTCGGTCTTGTCGAGAAGGACGGCGCGCGTCGACCAGCGATACGGAAAGGCGAGCCGGTTGAGGTCGTCGAGCAGACCGGGCGTGGTTGCTGTCGGAAAGCCGACGATGGTCAGGATGTGCAGGTGCGTGTCACCAAGACGCGGCTCAAGCCCACCCGTGAGCGGCTGATCAGCCAGCAGCGCGTCGAGATACATCGGCGTCTCGGGTACGCGCACGCGATGGCGCTTGGTTGAGACGGTCGAATGCAGATAGGTCAGCGTCTCGCCGTCATCGAGCCAGGCGCATTCCGGCATGAAGTTCTCGACGAGCTGAAGCACGCGATCGGTGCGATCAGCGAAGCCGCGCAGGGCCTCATGCGGGTCGATGCCGTTCTCGGCCTTGCCTTCATAGAGCCAGCTCTCGGCGCGGGCGGCGTCCTCGGCCGGCGGCAGGTAGACGAAGGTCAGGAAGTAGCTGGACTCGAAATGCGAGGCGTCTTCTTCGAAATCGGCCTTGCGCTCGGCGTCGACCAGGGCCGACGCGGCCTCGGGAAAGCTGCTCGACGGATAGGCGCCGGCGCCATGGCGCTGCGCCTCGACGAATATCGCCCATCCCGAGCCGAGACGGCGGAAGGCATTGTTGAGGCGGCCGGCGACGGCGACGAGTTCGGCCGGCACCGCGGAATCGAGGTCGGGACCGCGAAAGCGGGCGGTGCGTTGGAAGCTGCCGTCCTTGTTGAGGACGATGCCCTCGCCCGCGAGCGCAACCCAGGGCAGGAAGTCCGCGAGGCGGGTTGAGGTCCGGCGATATTCGGCGAGGTTCATCATCGGGACCTCACGCGCTGAGATGGCCGGGGATGCGCAGATGCCGGCGCACCACGTCGACGAATTGCGGATCGCGCTTTGCCGCCCACACGGCGGCGAAATGCCCGACCGCCCAGAGCCCGAGACCGACCAGCCAGAGGCGCAGGCCCAGGCCGAGCGCCGCCGCTAGCGTGCCGTTGAGGATCGCGATGGAGCGCGGCGCGCCGCCGAGCAGAATGTGCTCGGTGAGCGCCCGATGGACCGGGACGGCATAGCCCGGCACTTCGCTGGCGCTGTCGATCAGGCTCGCCATCAGACGAGCGCTCCGCCGCCAAAAGAGAAGAACGACAGGAAGAAGCTCGATGCGGCGAATGCGATCGACAGGCCGAAGACGATCTGGATCAGCTTCCGCGCACCGCCTGATGTATCGCCGAAGGCGAGTGTCAGACCCGTGATGATGATGATCATCACGGCGATGATCTTGGCCACAGGTCCCTCGATCGATTCGAGGATGGACTGCAGCGGCGCTTCCCAAGGCATGGACGAGCCGGAAGCATATGCAGCGGGCGCCATCATCATGCTGACGAAGGCGACGGCCGCCGCCGTCGAGATATGGCGGCGGAGGCGCAGGCAATGACGATTCATGGGAGATCTCCTGAGAGGGGCTGGGTTGTGGGGGTGACGCGGTAGTCGCCGTCCGGCTTGAGACCCTCGACGCGGGCGAGTTCGGCGAGGCGACGGGCCGAGCCTCGGCCGCTGAGCACCGCGACGAGATCGATGGTCTCGGCGATCAGCGCGCGGGGGACGGTGACGACAGCTTCCTGGATGAGCTGTTCGAGGCGGCGCAGCGCGCCGAGCGCGGTGCCGGCATGGATCGTGCCGATACCGCCGGGGTGGCCCGTGCCCCATGCTTTGAGGAGATCAAGCGCTTCGGAGCCGCGCACCTCGCCGATCGGAATGCGGTCGGGGCGCAGGCGAAGGGAGGAGCGGACCAGATCGGAGAGCGAGGCGATGCCGTCCTTGGTGCGCATCGCGACGAGGTTCGGCGCGGCGCATTGCAGTTCGCGCGTGTCCTCGATCAGCACGACGCGGTCGGAGGTCTTCGACACCTCGGCGAGCAGCGCATTGGTGAGTGTGGTCTTGCCGGTGGACGTGCCGCCGGCGACGAGAATGTTGCGCCGGTCGGCGACCGCCTGTCGCAGGATCGCGGCCTGGTCGGCTGACATGATCTCGGCCGCGACATAGTCCTGCAGCGTGAAGACCGCGACGGCCGGCTTGCGGATCGCGAAGGCCGGAGCTGTTACGACGGGTGGCAGCAGACCCTCGAACCGCTCGCCGGTCTCGGGCAGTTCGGCCGAGACGCGCGGGCTGCCCGCATGAACCTCGGCGCCGACATGGTGCGCGACCAGACGCACGATGCGCTCGCCGTCGGCGGCGGACAGGCGCTCGCCTGTGTCGGAAAGTCCCTCCGACAGGCGGTCGATCCAGAGCCGCCCGTCGGGATTGAGCATCACCTCGACGATCGACGGGTCTTCCAGGAATCCGGCGATGGCGGGGCCAAGCGCGGTGCGCAACATGCGTGCGCCGCGAAGTATCGCCTCGGATTGCTGGTGAGAAACCGCCATGTCGTCCCCGTTCCGTGTGGGACCGCAGACAAGCGGCCCTGGATCGGGGATGAGTAGAAGAGGCAGAAATCAGGGCGTGGCAACAACCGGAATGTGGTCGTAGCGCTCTGGCGTACAAAGACAGGGGAACGACGGTACTGATGAATACTTGCGATGCCGCGAGCGATGATTATTCCGCGTCCGCGACGCCCGACACGTCTTCCGAAATCTCCTGACGCAGCTTCGGCCCCTTGGCGAGTCGGCGGCCGAGCGCAGCGACGAAGGCGTCGTATCGTTCGCCTCCCTGCGCGCGCGCCGCAGCCTGGGCAGGTTCCGGCAACGGCGGATTGGTCGTCAGCCAGAAGCGGACGAAGACGGCCAGCATTTCGACGGAGATGCCGAGGTCGCGTTCCATCCGCGTCATGCGCCGGTCGAGCTGGTCGAGACGCTTGGTGGTCGCCGCTTCCTGCCGTTCGGCAGCGTCGGGCGACACGAACGAAGCGATGGCTGCTTCGGCAATCAGGGAGCGCGATTGATCGCGCCGTGCGGCATAGGCCACCAGCGCCTTCATGATGTCTGGGTCGAGATAGACCGACAGGCGCTGCTTTTTTGATGGCTTCGTCATCGGCGCCTCACAGGTCCATGCCGTCATTGGGGTCGAGCGAGACCTGCCGGGCGACCCCTTGCATGACCTGGTTCATCCGGCTCATTCGGGCACTGTCGTCTTCCTCATCGTCGCCGAAGTCGGCGGCGAACTCGTTGTCGATCGGCGCCTTCTTCTCGACGGTCCCGACCTTGTTCAGCTCGGGCTGGTGGCGGCGTTCCGAGTCGGTCGGGTCCTCGTCGTCGCTCTGGCCATCCTTCGCGGCGGCATCCTCGATCTCCGGGCGCGCCGGCAATGCCAGGCTGCTCCAATCGTCGGCCTTCGCCGCGGTTTGTTTCGTAAGCTCCGGCGGCGGCAGGATGCGCTCCTGAAACCGACGATCCTCGAAGTAGCGGGCCTTCTTCGCCCGGATCGGCGGAGTGCCCGCCACCATGATGATCTCGTCCGCAGGTGGGAGCTGCATGACCTCGCCGGGCGTCAGCAGCGGCCGCGCCGTCTCCGAGCGCGAGACCATCAGATGGCCAAGCCAGGGACTGAGCCTGTGCCCGGCATAATTCCGCATCGCCCGCATCTCGGTCGCGGTGCCGAGCGCATCGGAAACGCGCTTGGCGGTCCGCTCGTCGTTGGTCGCGAAGCTGACGCGCACATGGCAGTTGTCGAGGATCGAGTTGTTCGGCCCATAGGCCTTCTCGATCTGGTTCAGCGATTGCGCGATCAGGAAGCTCTTCAGGCCGTAGCCGGCCATGAAGGCCAGCGCGGACTCGAAGAAGTCGAGGCGTCCCAGAGCCGGGAACTCGTCGAGCATGAGGAGCAGGCGATGCCGCCCGCCCTTGGCCTGCAGATCCTCGGTCAATCGCCGGCCGACCTGATTGAGGATCAGTCGGATCAGCGGCTTGGTGCGTGCGATGTCGGAGGGCGGGACCACAAGGTAGAGCGTAGACGGCCGCACGCCGGCGACGATGTCGGTGATGCGCCAGTCGCAGCGGCGCGTGACGGCCGCCACGACCGGGTCGCGGTAGAGTCCGAGAAAGGACATCGCGGTCGACAGCACGCCCGAGCGCTCGTTGTCGGACTTGTTCAGCAATTCCCGGGCGGCGGATGCTATGACCGGGTGGGGTCCGGCCGCGCCGAGATGGGCCGTCTTCATCATGGCGGCAAGCGTCGACTCGATCGGCCGCTTCGGATCGGACAGGAAGGCGGCGACGCCGGCGAGCGTCTTGTCGGCCCCGGCATAGAGGACGTGCAGGATAGCGCCGACGAGAAGCGCGTGACTGGTCTTCTCCCAGTGGTTTCGCTTTTCGAGCGACCCTTCGGGATCGACCAGGATGTCGGCGATGTTCTGAACGTCGCGGACTTCCCATTCTCCGCGGCGGACCTCGAGCAGCGGATTGTAGGCGGCCGACTTCGCGTTGGTCGGGTCGAAGAGCAGCACCCGGCCGTGCCGTGCGCGGAAGCCGGCGGTGAGCTGCCAGTTCTCACCTTTGATATCGTGAACGATGGCGGAGCCCGGCCAGGTCAGCAGCGACGGCACCACGAGGCCGACGCCCTTGCCGGAACGGGTCGGGGCGAAGCAGAGCACATGCTCGGGTCCGTCGTGGCGGAGATAGGTGTGATCGAGCTTGCCGAGCACGACACCGTCGGGTCCGAGCAGCCCGGCGGATTTCACCTCATCGGGCCTGGCCCAGCGCGCGGAGCCGTAGGTCTCGACGTTCTTAGCCTCGCGAGCGCGCCACACCGACATGCCTATCGCGACCGCGATCGCGATGAAGCCGCCGGATGCGGCGATGTAGGCGCCCTCGATGAAGATCGGCGGCGCGTAGGCATCGTATAAATACCACCACCAAAAGAAGGCGGGCGGATAGTAGATGGGCCAGCCGAACAGCTCGAACCATGGCCGGCCGAGCTGCGGCTGGAAGCCGAGCTGCCAGGCCGTCCACTGCGTCGCGGACCAGGTCGTGACGAGCACGATCAGGAAGACGACGAGGATTTGGCCCCAAAGAATCTTGGTGGCGGACATTGCGGGGTCCTTTCTTCGTGAAGAGTGGTGGTCACAGGCCGAGCCCCCGCTTGCGGCCAAAGCTCCAGTCGATGCCGCCGTCACCGCGCGCGAGGCCAGAGACATGGCGGCCGAGCTGCTTTTCGAGTGAGGGGGACCAGGGCACGAGCTGGAAGCCGAGGCCGTCGTCGATCATCGCGAACCGGCCGGAGGCGAGCGCGAAGCGCTGCCGGTAGGTGCCGGAGACATATTCGCCGGTTGAAGCGCGCGTCAGCGGCCGTCCGCTCTCTGACGCCAGCTTCTCTCCGAGCGCGTCCAGCTCACGGCGGCGTAGCGTCTCGATCAGGTTACGGCTGAAGCTGACTCCGCGGCTCTGACGTTCGGCGAGGCCTTGCCCTATCAGATGTTCGGCGCGGCGATCCATCGCCCCGCGCACCTCCGCGCCGAAGCCGCCACCACCGAGAGCGACCGGTTCGCGGGCAATAGCCTGACGGTCGAGCCAGGTGGCGCCGGTCGCCGTGATCTGCCGCTCGATCGAGAGGTCCGAGCGGACCGCCAGCGCGACGCGCCGCCGGCCCTGAGCGTCGTCGAACTTGCGCAGTTCGACGATTGAGCCCGGAGTGCTGTCGCCGGCGGCATCGAGATCGGGCAGCTTGATGTGGTGGGTGCGCCCGTCGGCGCCATCGACCACGGCATAGGCCGATCCTTTCAACTCATCGTCGAGGCCGCGGGCCACCAACCGGCCGACGACGGGATCGTCCAGGCTCTCGCCGGCCAGCACATAATTGGCCGCGCCGCGCTCGATGCCCCGCTCGGCCAGGCCGCGATGAATGCGCTTGATGATGTCGCCCCGTTCGCCCAGCTCGCGCAGCGTCGCCTCAGCGTTCTCCGACATGGCCCATTGGCCGGGACCGATCTGATTGGCGAGTCCGAGCGATTCCAGCTTGCGTAGTCGCCCGACCTTGAGGGCATGGAACTCGTCGGGTTGGCGGTCTGGATGCGGCGCGAGATCGATGACGCCGGTGCGGGTGCTGTCGCGCGCGAGTTGCCGGTCGAGGTTGGTCCAACGCTCGGCGGCTATCTGGCGTTCGAGCGTGCGGCGGATCTCCTGATCGGTGCGGGGGCCGAGCTCCTGGGTGATCAGGTCGCGCGCCCGATCGCGCATGCCCTCCTTGATGTAGTCGCGCGAGATGACGAGGTTCTCGCTGTCCTCCCGCACGCCGCGCACGATCAGGTGGAGATGGGGATGCTCGGTATTCCAGTGATCGACGCCGACCCAATCGAGCTTGGTGCCGAGGTCCTTTTCCATCTGCCCGACAAGGTCGCTGGCGAAGGTCTTGAGGTCGGACATCTCCAAGGCGTCGTCGGGCGAGACGATGAACCGGAAATGATGCCGGTCATCCTCGCACCGCTCCGCGAATGCTTGTCGATCAGCATCGTCCGTGCCGGGGCCGAACAGCCGGGCCTTCTCTCCGTCCCGGGTGACGCCCTCGCGGCTCAGATAGCTGAGGTGGGTCGCAAGCGGCGCGCTCTGTCCGCCGTGACGGACGACACGCGCCTTGATGACGGCGCCGCGCGAGCGGGAGCTGATGAGCCGGTTGGCCTGCACCGATGCGCGCTGGCCCCGGCCGAACCGGGAGCGGTGGTTCGGCCCGATCGCCCCCTTGCGGGAGATCGAGCCACCGGCGCGCTGAGCCGCCGCCAGCGCCTGGGCGATGAAGGGCCTGGCGCGTTGCGCGCTGGTCGAGCGGATGCGGCCTGGCCGGACGCGGAAATCGTCCTCGCCGCTCATGGCCGCGATCCCGAACATCGCGCAACGGCGTTGATTTTGTTCTGAAATTGCCGAAGCCGCAGGCTGCGCCGATCAGGCGCACCTCGCAAAATCGCCGCGTAAGCCCCTGAAAAAACACGACCGAACCGAAGCGCACATCGCGCCCCTTTATCCTGCCATCGTGCGGTCGTGTTGTCTCGCTCCCCCCTCAAAGCGCTCCATGATGCGCCGGGGCACGCCAGACTGCGATCCGGCCGAGGCGCCGTCATCGCGGACCTCCAGCATCAGGTCGCACGACAAACAGGCCGGTGGGCTGCGGCGTGATCCCGGAAACCTCGCGCAGCGGAGCCGCCGTCTGAGCGTCTTCAGAACCGCCCCCGGTCTGCACCCGATCAGCAGAGGTCGTGCCCTCGGCGCGCGCGATGAACAGCGGGGCGCGCGTCCACGCCAGCGGATCGGCGGTCGCGACAGTGATAGTTCCGGCGATCTCGCTGCCGCCGACAAGAGGTACGAGGGCCGCGACATAGGCCCGCGTTTCCGCCGGCAACGCACGGCCGTCCGCAAGATATTCGTCGTAGCGACCGGGACCGGCATTGTAGGCCGCGAGGAAGCCCGGCGAGCCGTAGCGGTCGTGCATTTCGCGCAGATAGGCTGCGCCTGCCAGGATGTTGTCGCGCGGGTCATAAGGATCGTTGCCGAGAGACAAGCGCCTGCGCAGCGCCGCCCAGGTATCGGGCATGATCTGCATCAGTCCCATCGCACCTGCTCGGGAGATCGCGCGCACATCGCCCGCGCTTTCGACGCGCATGACGGCGCGAATCCAGGCCGCCGGAATGCCGAAGCGCTGCGAAGCCTCGGCAATATAGGCGCCGATCGGATCGGCAGGATCGGTTCGCTCGACCGGCGCGCTCTGAGCCAGAGTGGCGGCGGGCAATCCGGCGGCGAAAAGCAGGCCGGAAAGGAGAAGGCCGGCGAGATACCGGGCGACATGCGTCCGCCCGGTATCCACGAAACGCCTGCGCGTTGGGTGAAGCGTCCGCATGGCCTCAGTCCCGCTCGGCGCGCTTCGGCGGACGGTTCCAGTGGAGGCCCCAGGCCGCCTTGTCGTCGCCGGCCTGGAACAGGTTGGCGCGCACCGGCTGCGCGAAGACGGGATCGTCGAGGAGCAGCGAGACATACTCGCCAGCCTTCTCGCCGGTCCGCTTCCAGCCGGCGCCGACCTCGGGGCCATCTTCGTCGCCGAGATGGACGCGGTAGTCCGGCGCGTTCTCGGCGTCTGAAGGTTCGGCCGGAAAGAGGGAAAGCGCGGCGTCGAGGGTGAGCGTCCGGACGTGGCCGGAATAGCCGGACTTCGTGCGGGTGAATTGACCGATCTGTGGCATGGGAAGGCTCCTTCTGCTGCTTGTGAGGGAGAGGTTCAGCGCGTCCCTCAACGTGTTTGGGCGCGCCATTCAAAGTGGCCGCTGTCGTCTTCGTCGGTCCACAACGGCATCGCGCGGCCAATGATCGAGCTGGTGGGAATGGGACCGAAGTAGCGGCCGTCGAGGCTGTCGCGGACGGACCAGTTCATGAGGAAGATCTCGCCGTCCGCGACGCGCCGGCAGCCCTGCCAGACGGGCAGATCACGGCCGAGCCGGTCGCGCCGCAGTGCATCTCCCATCGCGATGCCGTCGATGGTGATGCGCGCGCCGGTTCGGCAGACCTGCTGCCCCGGAAGGCCGGCAACGCGCTTCATAAGCGGGACACCGCGCGGTACGTAGCCGCGCTCGGCCAGGAACGTGGCGAGCGGTTCGGGAGCGGCCACGGCGACCAGGTCGGTCACTCCGAGCCGCGGTGATCGATCGATAGAATAGAGCCCGATCGGCGTGCTGGCTGAGGCGTTCCAAATCAGCTTCGGCGCGACGTGGATGAACGACAGGCCGCCGATCAGCATCACCGCGAAATACGTTGTCATGACGTAGCCGAAGCGAGTCATGGCTCGGCACTCCGGCGCTTCAGGAATGCTCGATGCTGCTCGAACGTGTAGGCACGAGGCTTGTGGCCTGCCGTCAGGCGGTTGTGGACGTGCCGCCAATGATCGGGCGAGACCGCCGCCGGATCGATGTTGAGTGCCTCGATGGCGTCGATGAGTTGGAGTACGTGCTCCACCTTCGGCCAACCTTCGAGCTTGAGCAGGATGTCACCGCCCGGGCGCACGAACGGCAGCGTCTGATAGGGTTGACGCGGCGAGACGGCGCGCACGATGTCGATCCGCGAGATGACCGTGCCGAAATCGTTGGAGGCCCAGCGGACGAACGCGAAGACGCTGCCCGGCTGGTAGGAGAGGATACGCCGGCGGCGATCCAGAATCTGCTCGTGGACGTCGTCTCCGAACCGGATCCAATATTCGATCTTCTTCTCTATCCAGGTCAGTTCGACATGGGTCAGGTGGTCGGACGCGAGCGCGGACGGCGACGGGCCGCTGCGCACGCGCGAGGCCGCGGTGCCGGTCATGATGGATCTCCTTCGGTCGGGGGAAATTCGCGCGCGAGCAGATCGCGCAGCATGTCGGCGACCGTGACGCCGCGCCGGAATGCTGCGATCTTGATGCGCCCGCGCAATTCGGAGGTGACGTCGATGGTCAATCGCGCCGAGAACACGGCGGCGTCCGGGCCGCACGCAGGCGGCGTCCCTGACGACTTGATCCAGTGTTCAGCGTCGCCGGGCCGGGCGGCGAAGCCGCGTTTCTGAGACGGCCCGGTCATAATCCGAGCCTCCCGACCTCGGCGCACAGTGCGGCGATCTCGCGCGCGGCCGGGCTGTCGTCGTCGACCTCCGACACGAGGCGTCCGGACTGCGCCGTATCGGCGAAGGCGACGCGCTGGCCGATGGTGGATGCCAGCACCGGCGGATTGTGATCGGCGAGCGTCTCGGCTGTTTCGCGGGCGATGACGGTTCGCGCACCGCATCGGTTCAGCACGAAGCGGGCCGCGAGCTGCGGACGATAGATGCGTGCCTCACTGAGCAGTGCCAGCATCTCGGCCGAGGCCCAGCCGTCGAATGGCGATGGCTGCACCGGGATCAGGATGAGATCGGCGGCGAGCAATGCGGAACGCATCAGCCCGGCGACACGGGGCGGCCCGTCGATAACGATGTGATCGGCGTCGCGCGCCAGCTCCGGCGCTTCGCGATGGAGCGTATCGCGCGCCAGGCCGACGACGCCGAACAGGCGCGGAAGGCGCTCGCGTGCCCTTTGTTGCGACCAGTCGAGCGCCGAGCCTTGCGGGTCGGCGTCGATCATGGTGACGCGCTGACCGCGTCTCGCCCATTCGCCGGCAAGGTGCAGCGCCAGTGTCGTCTTGCCGACGCCGCCCTTCTGATTGAGGAACGCGACGATCATGACGCGCTCCCGGCCGCCGCTCGGCAGTTATCCGCAGGCGGGCAAAACGCGGGGTGCGTTAGAAAGATTCCGAAGGAATCTAGGTTAGAGGAGTTACGGACGCCGCAAGCTTTTGATTCGATGGGTGGAATCGACGATTCCGGTCCCCGATAGCACGAGGATCGGGTCCCCGATGGCACGATAGGCGCGGTCCCTGATAGCACGAGGCAATTCACAGCTTATCCCCAGAGCGAGTGTTGGAACGGCGACGTCGCGGCATGCCGAGCGGCGCCGGATCGGTCGGGACGAAGGAAAGGCGTTCGGGGCCGCTGGCCGGCTGCTCGATGGTCAGCCGGTAACCGGGCAGCGCCTGGCGGCGGACGATGTCGCGCAGGTCGTAGGCGAAGTGCTTGAGCGGCGAGAGCGAGCCGGACTTGGCGTGGAGGTGGATGAAATCGAAGCTCCAGCCGAACTCCTGGCGGCCGCCATGCTTGCGCACGAGCCGGTAGAGCCAGCGTTCGAGCCCGCCCGTGAGATCGAAGTAGGCGCGGTCGATCGTCAGTACGAGCGCGTCGTCGAGGACCGCGGCGTAGAACCAGTCGGGTACGATCAGCTCGAGGCCAAGGGGCCGTCCTCGGCTGTCGGCTTTCTCCTTCCACTCGTTGATCCAGGAGAAGCGGTGCATCCGCCGCTCGGTGGGCTGGCGGATCGATGTGGCGATCGTGGTTGACTGTAGGCGGTCGAGCGCGGCCTTGAGGCGGTCGTAGTCGCGTAGCGACACGCCGCGGCCGATGAAGTTCAGGATCTCATACGGGGTGGTCCCCATGAGCCGGGACGGGCGCAGGCCGGCGTCGCGCGCCTCGACGATCTGGGAGGCGGCCCAGATCAGTACGTCCGCGTCCCAGATGGTCGCCATGCCATGCTCGGGGACGGCTTCGACGCGGATGACGATCGAACCTGCCTTGAAATCGATCGGCGCCAGGCGCTTCGATTTGGCGAGCGAGAAGAACGGATAAGCCATGAGGTCCTGCGCATCTCGCGGCGCGAGGTCGCCGGGCAGCGCTCGGAAGAGATCGAGCTGCTCGCGTTCGCTACTGTGATGGCGGGACGACATGCCGGCACGTCTCAGCGCGCGTGGCGGCCGGCTTGGACCGGCGTCGTCGGTTCATGGCGCTTGGCGGGAAGAACGGCGCCGCGCGGATCCGACGTGGATGTGACGGCACCCCGATCGGCCCAGGCCTGCAGGTCGTCGATGGCGTAGACGACACGGCCGCCGAGTTTGCGATACGCCGGGCCAGTCCCATAGGTCCGGTGTTTTTCCAGCGTGCGGCCGGAGAGACCTAAGAACCGGGCAGCTTCAGGGGTGCGTAGAAAGCGCGGCGGCAAACCGGCGAGGTTGACGGACATGATCGGGCCTCCGGGGCGTTCGTTGAGGCCGCTGGCGATCAGCGGCGGGCGAAGGCCACGGTGGCGAAGAGCTGCCGTCTGGGGGGATGGTGAAGATAGAGGGGGCTATTTCGCACCCCCTGCGATAGAGCGCCGTCAGCGCCGTCTGCGCCGGCGCAACAGGTCACGGTAGCCGCCATCGACCATGGCGAGGCCATCGCGAACGAGCCGAATGGTGGAATCGCGGAGCGCCGATGTTTTCCAGGAGTCGGAGGCGACGCGGGACACGCCGAACATCACCTCGGCGATCTCCCGGTAGGTCGCGCGGCAGGCGCGGCCGTCGAAAGCCCGCAGCATGTGACGGAGGCGCTGCCGGCGCTGAGGCGTCATGCGCAGATCTGCGGGCGGAGGCGGCGCATGGAGCCCGCCCCAAAAGCGCGAGATGGCCTCGATCCGATCTGGTGCATCAGTGTCCAGCGGGACGACCGCGGCCAGCGGTTGGTCAGGATCAGTGCCGCCGAGCAGCACGATATGGACTGCATCGGCGCCGTCGCCATGAATTGCGTGGAGTTCGTGCGCGCTGCGGCGCGTTACGTTCGGGTCAAGCGCGGGCAGTGGTGCGCCGGCGGAGCCAACGGATGGCGACGCGATCAGCAGAACTTTTCCAAGGTCGGCCTCCGTCGTCCAGTGAACCGGTTCCTCGATGGCGCTGTGGCTTGGGTGGGCAGGGAAATTGCAACCCCCAGCGCAGGCGGAACGACGCGGTCGCCTGCTCTGGGTCATCCATCTCTTTCAATGCTTTTGCGTAGTCGCGCTGGTAATCGACATTGCGGCGCAAGCACTCCCACGCCAGGTCGGAAATGCCGAGATCGTCGAAATAGTCGTAACTGGTCGAAGCTCGCCACTGCGATGGGTCCGGCGCCATCGATTACCTCCTGGCTCACATGGTTCATGCATCCGGGCCGGATACGATTCCCGGTTGAGCTGGATCAGGGAAGACCCGGAAAAAGCGCCGCGTGATCGCTGCGGCGCATCGCGGACCCGTTCAGTGATGGCCGCGCCGAAGCAGGTCGCGGTAACCGTGTTCGGTCATCCATCGGGCACGCAGGAGATGGCATTCATGGATGTGCCTGGCGCGCTCGGGATCATCACTGGGATCAATGCCGAACAGAATAGTAACCACTTCGCACCAGTCCGCGCCCTCGGCATCGGCGTCGAGCAGCCGAACGTAGAGCTTCAAATGCTTGATGTCGTAATCGGTCAGCGTCGCGCCTCGGGGCGGTTCGTCGAGAAAATCCGGCGCGGTCACGATGGGTCCCCCGACACATCAATGGCGACAGCCATTCGATTCCGAGTCGATTTTATCGAAGTTTTGAATTGTCGTAAGCTGCACGAGAAGACATCACGTGATGCAGCGCAGACATCACTATGGGTCGTGCAATCAATCTTCGTCGACGCTCTGCCGCTCGGACCGTTCGAAAAACGCGACCGGATCGATCTCCAGCACAATGGCCAGTTTTTCCAGCATATCGATCGTCGCGGCGTGCTGTTCCCGCTCAAGCATGCCGACATAGTTGCGATTGATCTCGGCACGATCAGCAAGTTCCTCCTGCGACAGGCCCTTGGCGTGTCTCAGTCGACGCAAATTTCTGGCGACAATCTCCCGCAATCTCATGCGGAGAGGTCGCCGTTTCCCCTAATATACTGCCACCCAGTAAACTAGGGATTCGTACATGAGAAAAGGTGCGGAGTCATTTTTCCACGGTGATCGGGAGCTTCCGGCTGGCTAGCGGACTGGATTCCCACAGGCGCGATGCCCCGCCCGGCGATCCGGGCGGGGCATCGGTGGTGGCTCAGTCGCCATTTCGGCGGTTGGGCCGGGACCAGATGAGGCTGTAGCCGTCGCCGTCCTCGTCGTCGAAAAGGTTGGCGTAGATCGGGGCGGTGAAGCTCGGGTCGTCCAGCTTCAGGCCGAGATAGTCGCGGCCTTCGTTGGAGCGCTTGGACCAGGCGGCGCCGATCTCGGCTCGGCCGACGAAGACGCGGTGGCTGGGGGCGTTCTCGCCGGTGGAGCGGGCATCGGGGACGATGCGGACGTTCTTGGTCTGGACGCTGAGGGTGACGATTTCGCCGGTGAACTCGTTCGAGCCGGTCTTCTTGAAGGTGCCGATGGTCGCCATGGGAAGTCTCCTTGATCACTGTCTTTCGAGCCCGCACCATTGCGGCCTCGATGGTGATCGACCGGCCGGAGGCGATCGACGGCGCACCCGCAGGGCTTCAGACAGCAAAGGAGGGACTTTCTTGTCCCGCGAGGAATGACGGCGCAGCCGGCAGGGGAAGAAAGTTTTGACGGCGCTGTTGCGCCATAGGCGATCGAGGCGAAGCCGCCCTTCGGCCAGATACACCCATCGAAGAGGCCGTTTTGGAGCGCTCGACCGGACAGAACCGATCAATGGAGACGATGCCGACCTCCTCGGTGACCGATAGAGACGCGGCGCTGTCACCGGCGTTTCTCGTCTCCCGGTCCTGACCGCGACGCCCGCGCGGTTCCTGCACCACGACCCTGGACAGGACGCCAAGCTCCCAGACTATCATCGTGGCCGGGTCATTGGCGCCCGCTGGTCAGGATTGCTCAACGGGCCGTCGCCTTCCGGCCTGGATATGATGGCCCATCGCCACCCTGATCCTTGTCTGCTCCGATGGTGATGCTGAGGAAGGCTTCGATACGGCCTGTGGTTCGCCGCGACATTGCCCTGCGGACGTCAGCCGCGAACGAAGTTCTGCCCGGATCGAGCGGGCTCGGCACCGGCGATCCGAATCCAGGCCGTCGCGCCGATGGCGATGGCACCGACCACGGAGAAGATGAACTGCCAGGTCTCCGAAGGCATGGCGTGCTTCGCGATACCGTGAACGGCATGATAGCCAGCGACGGCTGCCGGTGCTGCGAAGACAAATCCGATGGTCAGCCGGAGCCAGACCGGACGCGCGAAGGCGAAGAGGAACTGGCCGACGCCGAGCATCAGCCCGGCAGCGAGAAGTCCGATAATGACGCTGCCGGGCCAGCCCGCGCCCGTGCCATAGGCCCATGTGCCGACGGTGATGCCCGCGAAGAAAGGCAGCGCGTAGATAGCGAGGGTGAAGAGCAGCCAGCAGACGACGCCGATGGCCGTGATGCTCAAGAGAATGCCGAGTACCATGGTGGTGTGCTCCGTGAGATGAAGGTCTACGGTCGCGCCTTCCACCACCACCACGGCGCAGATGTCAGTATAGCCGAAGTTGAGTGATGACGGCAGCGGAAATCCGTTCGGATTTCCGCTCCGCCGAGCGGACCGTCGCCCTCAAGGGGCGAATGGATCGACTTCGCGGATGATCGCCGAGGCGTCTCCGTCGTATTCGGAGGCAGGCATGACACTCGTCGTGCCGTCCCCGGCTTTGAAGATCACGATCGCGACCATGAGCGTGGTGGCGAGGCTGAAGGCGAAGGCGTGAGCATCGTTGAGGGACATCGATCCGGCTCCTGTCTTGGAGGCGGGGGACCATCCCCCGCGCGACAGGCGCCCGATGTGTCCGGCCAAGGGCCGCGATCACCGCAGGGGCGTAGCCTCAAGGCCGCACGCTCGCGTAGCGGACCCTTTACGGGTTGATGGCGCCAGGCCCTCGGCCGGACCAAGGATCAGCGCAAGGAAGCGGGGGTGGTGCGTCGCTTCGCGGAGATGGTAGAGAGAATGATCTCTCAAAGAGCTCTGCCGCTCAGGACTCACGCTCGAATTGTGATCCGCCTCGTGCAGCCGGGGCAGATGACATGAGGATGGTGGCGGAGAGTGACTGACGGATTCTACATACCAGACGGCAATGAGGCACTGCGGGACGATATCCCGGCGGTCGTGGAGCTGATCGAACGAACCGCGCGGTGGGTCAATCCTGAGACATTTCGGCGCTTGCCGGTGTGGGCGCCACACACCGCTCGCGGACGACCGCTCTACGATGCGGGATGGACCCGCCGCTATACCAACACCCGAAAGGCGACCGGGGTCACCGCAGAGAAGTTCGAAGGCAACGTCGCCGCGCTGCAGGCGCTGGTGGCCGCCCTCGATGTGGCGTCACCCAAGCCCAAGAATTGGACCGTCTGCCATATCTGGGGATACGACGATCCGTCGTTCGCGCAGCAGAGCAGCGTCGTGCAAGATCCGCGATACTTCTCGTGCGTCGCCAACATGGTGTGGTTGCCTACGCCGCTGAAAGGCTTCACCGACACGCTCCCGGAAATCAAGGCCATGCTCCGGGTCTGCGCTTTCCATCTCTATGGATGGGTTTGCGAGCATCCCTCGGTCGCCGAGCAGGCCGCCAAAGTGACGTCTGGATGGATTCCTGACGGGTATCCGAAGAGTTGGCCGAGTCCTGATCGCCCCGGTGTGCTGCCGCCAGGCACCGCGCCGTTCAGCGAGCGGATCGCGCGCGAGATCGCCAAGCGCAAACGGAAGATCAAGATCGATATCGAGAACGCGACGTTCCTGCACTATCCGAAAGAAGAGGTTCTCGGCGTGCTGAAATTCTGGGGCATCGAGCTGGGCTAGACGGCGCTCACGCGCCGCCACTGCCGAACTTCCAGACCGGGATGCCGAACTTACGCGCCTTGTCGGCGAGATTGTCCTGGATGCCGGTGCCGGGGAACACCATCACGCCGATCGGCAGGACGGCGAGCATCTGATCGTTGCGTTTGAACGGCGCGGCTTTGGCGTGCTTCGTCCAGTCGGGCTTGAACGCGATCTGCGGAACCTTGCGGTGGTCGGCCCAGCGAGCGGCGATGCGTTCGGCGCCTTTCGGCGATCCACCGTGCATCAGCACCATGTCGGGATGCTTGGTGTGGACCTGATCGAGCTTGGCCCAGATCAGCCGGTGATCGTTGAAGTCGAGCCCGCCGGTAACCGCGATCTTCGGACCCGCCGGGATCATCACCTCGCTCTCGGCCCGGCGCTTGGCGGCGAGGAAATCGCGGCTGTCGATCATCGCTGAGGTCATGGCGCGGTGATTGACCATCGATCCGCTGCGCGGCCGCCAGGATGATGCGGTGTGGCGCTCGAAGTGCTCGGCGGCCTGATCGCGCATCAGCTCGAAGGCGTTGCGACGCTCGATCATGGTCTGTCCTTCGGCGGTGAGACGTTCGAGCTCTACCGACTTCACCTCCGAGCCATCCTGTTCGCGCTGGCTGCGGCGCTGCGCCTGCTCATTGTCATCGAGTTCGCGTTCAATCCGATCGGTGGCGCGATGGAAGAGGTTGACGGTCGACCAGAGGAGGTCATCGAGGTCGGGTTCGAGGCGGGTGTCCTCGAGGGTGGCGATCAGGGCGTCAAAGATGTCTGCGATCGCCCCGGCAACGGCGTGGCCTTCGGGAAGCGGCCTCGGATCGGGCTCGTCCTGGAAGGGGCGAAAGCCGTAGAGCTGGAGTTCGGTCAGGACATAGTCGGTGGGGGATGAGGCGTGGTGCGGCTCGAAGCCGTCGTCGTGTTCGCTCGCCATTGGATGCTCCTTCGTCGGTTTGACCGCGACCCTCGCGGCCTTCTGGCGACGAAAGCCGTCGGGCGAGCCGGACCTGCACCCGGAGCGTCAGCGCAGGGCCAAGCATCGCGCCGGATGGCGAAGGCCGGCTATTTTGTTTCGCGATGGAAAGCGCTCCTCTGGAGCGCGCCGGAAAATAGCCGGGCGCAGCCATTGCCGGTCCGGGCCGCTTGACGGCCGATCGCCCTCTCGAAGGCCGGGTCGTGGTCCTCTCCGACGCAACGGGATGCAGCCTCGTGCGAAACCGGCGACGGCCGCCGCTGCTCCGCGCTTGCCCCTTCCGGCTATGCCGCCAAGGTGAGAAAACGGGCGACGTCCTCCGGGGCGAGCTGCTGGCGGATCGCTGCCCGCAGCGCGCCGATGCCGAGGGTGCGGAGATCCTCGTTGAAGTCCCCAAGCTTCGGAGAAAGCACAATCGCCTCGATGCCGGCCGCCTGTGCCCGTTCGACCAGGCTATCGCGCGCGCCGTCACCGGCCGGATCGTCGTCGCGGGCGATGTAGAGCCGGCGAAGGGTCGTCGGGAACAGGATGGCGGCGAGATGTGCGGCCGAGAGTGCAGCCGTCATTGGCAGGTCCGATAGGGCCATGCGGAGTGACAGGATCGTCTCGATGCCTTCGCCGGCCGCAACCACATCGTGCGCCATGCCGAACCGGACCGCATGACCGAGGAGATCGCCCATTGCCCGCCGCGGTGTGTCGATTGGCGCCTTGCCGCTCCCTTCGGGGCTGAGCCATGTGCGATGTACGCCCGTGATCCGGCCGTCGAGATCGGTGACGGACGCGATCATCGCCGGCCAGGTCTCGGTCGGCGAATGCTCGTCCGGCCGATAGTAGCAGCGCGGATGGAAGCGGAGCGATCCAGTTCCGTGCAAAGCCGTGATGCCGCGTTTCCGTAGATACGACTCTACGACTGTGCCCGTAATCGGCCGCGACATTGCGAAGAGCCGTCGTGCGGCCTCCGGAGATCCGGTGGGCGCCGATGCCGGGCGTCGTTGGTGGTCCGGGTCGGGCTCGGGATGCGGCAGGCTCAGGAAGGTCCGGGCCTCATCGGCGACGTCCTTGAAGTCGATCAGCCCGCAGCTTTCGCGGATGACATCGAGGAGATCGCCGTGTTCGCCTGTGGCGGCGTCGGTCCATTTGCCCGCCGCACCCTTGCCAGAATCGGCTCCCTTCAGGCGGACGAACATCGAGCGGCCGGGTGTGTTGCGCACGTCACCGACCAGCCAGTAGCGGCCCTCGCGATGTCCAGCCGAGAGATAGTGCCGGCACACGGCCTCGGCCTGCCGGCCGAGACGTTGTGCCAGCTCGGATGCGTCATGACGGGCCATGTTACGCAGCCTCCCGCTCGGCGATCCGCTGGACGGGATAACGATCCATGACCTTTGAAAGCACGGCCGAACCACTCGCGTCCGTTGGCACGAACATGCGGAGCTTCCAGGAGATGATCTCATGGAAAAGGCCGTAAGCGCTGAGGCGCTCGCGCATCGTGTCGGTGAAGCCGGAGAGCTCGATGCGGTTGGCGCCCATGACGCGGACGCGGCGGAGTTGGAGGCCCTCGGCGAGGTCGAGGATGGTCTTGCCGTCGATCAGGGCCGCGAAGGCGTCATCCGGTGCCAGAGTGCCGGCTCCCATTGCCAGCGCGCCCGCGACCCAGGCGGGCGAAACCTTGCGGCCGATGATGCGCTCGCCGTCATCGGTCTGGAGCCGGTAGACCCGCGTCGACTCGTTCGGCAGGCGCTTCCAGATCGGCAGCAACAAGCCCGAGACGACATGGATGGTGCTCTCGGAGAACGCCGGTACGTCGGCGACCTCGACAGTCCACGCCGATGCGAACGCCGTGCGGTCGGCTTCGACCCAGTGGCTTTCCGCCATCATGGTCAGCGAGGCGTGATGCTGCTCCATCGGCCGGATCAGCCGGACGCGGCGCTCGATCTCGCCGTCATCCAACATCAGCGAAGACGCCGGCACCTGAACGGCGGCGCGGCCGGAGCGGTCGTTGACCAGCAGCATCGCCCGGCGATCCGACAGCAGGTGCATCGCCTCGTCGAGCGTGACCGGCCGGTTGCGCACCCGCTGCGTTATCGTCAGCAGGCGGGTTTCCGCACCCGTACCCGGATGAACGTGGATCGTGTTCCGGTCGGTAACGGCGAAGCTCTCCGCCCTCAACGTTTCCAGTCCGACGTCGTAGGTGCCGCTGGCGATGGCGCCCTCGATCTTGGCGTTGAGGAGCTGCTCGAACGCCGTGAAGAGGATGCCTTGGAGTTCGATCGTCAGGGCGAGCAACCGGTTGAGGAACGTCGTGATCGGCGGTAGCTCGTCCTTGATGCCGTTCGAGTCCATCAGCGAAAGGCCGGTCGCGTCCTCGAACATCTGGAGCGAGCAGCCTTCGACCTTGCCGCGCACCAGCAGCAGGTAGAGCTGACGCAGCGCATCGCGCGCATAGTGGCTCTCCAAATTGTCCTCGGGGCGAAACAGGCCCTGGCCGCCGGTCTGGCGTTGGCCCCGCGTGATCGCGCCCAAAGTGTCGAGACGCCGGGCGATCGTGGAGAGGAAGCGCTTCTCGGCCTTCACGTCGGTCGCGATCGGGCGGAAGAGCGGGGGCTGCGCCTGGTTGGTGCGATTGGTCCGGCCGAGGCCCTGAATGGCGGCGTCGGCCTTCCAACCCGGCTCCAACAGATAGTGGACGCGCAGCCGGCGATTTCGGGCGGACAGCTCGGCGTGGTAGCTGCGGCCGGTGCCACCCGCATCGGAGAAGACGAGGATACGCTTCGCGTCGTCCATGAAGGCGGCGGTCTCGGCGAGATTGGCCGATCCGGCGCGGCTCTCTACGACCAGCCGGTCGCCTTTGCGCACGATCCGGCGCGAACGGCCAGTGACCTCGGCGACGATGTCCGTGCTGAAGCGTTGGACGATCTGGTCGAGTGCGCCCGGAACCGGCGCCAGCGATGCGAGGTGCTCAATCAAGCGGTCGCGGCGAGCGACGGCTTCGCGGCTTTCGACGGGCTGGCCGTCGCGATAGACCGGACGTGACGACAGGTTGCCTTCGGAATCCGTGAACGGCTCGTAGAGCTGCACCGGGAAGGAATGGGCGAGATAGTCGAGCACATATTCCCGCGGGGTAATGTCGACACGGACGTCGTTCCACTCGTCGGTCGGAATCTCAGCCAGGCGGCGCTCCATCAGCGCTTCGCCCGTCGAAACGATCTGGATGACGGCGGCATGGCCCTCTGCCAGATCGCGCTCGATGGAATGGATGAGCGTCGGCGTCTTCATGCTGGTCAGGAGATGGCCGAAGAAGCGCTGCTTGGCGGATTCGAATGCCGATCGGGCGGCGGATTTGGCCTGGGCGTTGAGTGTGCCCTTGTCGCCCGTGATGTTGGCGGCCTCCATCGCCGCCGACAGGTTGTTGTGGATGATGGAGAATGCCCCGGCATAGGCGTCATAAATGCGCGTCTGTTCCGGCGTGAGCTGGTGCTCGACCAGCTCGTATTCGACCCCGTCATAAGAGAGCGAGCGGGCCGTGTAGAGCCCGAGCGCCCGGAGGTCGCGCGCCAGCACTTCCATCGCCGCGACGCCGCCGGCCTCGATCGCCTCCACGAACTCGGACCTGGTCGAGAACGGAAAGTCCTCGCCGCCCCAGAGGCCGAGCCGCTGTGCATAGGCCAGATTGTGGACCGTGGTCGCGCCGGTGGCGGAAACGTAGACTACGCGCGCGTTCGGCAGCGCATGCTGAAGGCGCAGCCCGGCGCGCCCCTGTTGCGAGGCGGCCTGGTCGCCGCGTTCGCCCTTGCCACCGGCAGCATTCTGCATGGCGTGGCTCTCGTCGAAAATGATCACTCCATCGAAATCGTAGCCCAACCAATCGACGATCTGACGGACGCGCGAAACCTTCTCGCCACGCTCGTCGGAGCGTAGCGTGGCATAGGTGGTGAATAGGACGCCTTCCGCCAATCGGATCGGTGTCCCCTGGCGGAAGCGCGAGAGCGGCGTCACCAGCAGCCGCTCCATGCCGAGCGCCGACCAGTCACGCTGCGCGTCCTCGATCAGCTTGTCGGACTTCGAGATCCAGACGGCCTTGCGGCGGCCCAGCATCCAGTTGTCGAGAATGATGCCGGCGCTCTGACGGCCCTTGCCGGCGCCAGTGCCGTCGCCGAGCATGAAGCCACGCCGGAAGCGGACGGCGTTCGACGCATCCTCGCGCGCGGCCGAGACGACGTCGAAGGTCTCGTCCACCGTCCACGACCCGGCGAGATGATCGCCGTGGGCCTCGCCGGCATAGATCACTGTCTCAAGCTGGGCGTCGGACAGCAGGCCATCGGCGAGAAGATGTGCCGGCAAGCGTGGCCGGTAGCTCGGCTTGGGCGGCGCGACCGAGGCCATCGCAGCGGACTGCACCAGCTTCGTCGGATGGGCCTGAGAGCCGGGAATACGGATCGACTGCAATCCGTATTCTTCATAAATCGCATCCGTGAGCCGGGTGCCCTCGGCCGGCCGCCAGTCGATGGTTTCATAGGCGAGCTCGAAGCATTCGGGTTCCCTCAGAACGGTGGCCTCGGTCGCCGACGAACGTGGTCGGGCGAGGTAGCCGCGCACGGTGCGGGGAACTGCGGGACCCAACGCGGCCTGGGCCGCCGTGGATGCGGCGATCGGCAGCCGCGCTGGCATATCGCGGATCACCCAGCCGAGCAGCGTGGCGGCGTCCGGGGCGCTGCCGGCCGAGGTGGCGACGATTGTGGGATCGTCGGCTGGCCGCTTGTCGATGACAGTCAGCCGCGTGTCGATCGTCGTGCCATGCTTGGCGTAGACCGAGCCATGGACGGCTGCCGAGAAGACAACGCGGCCATGCTCCTGAAGTCGAACGAAGGCTGCTGCCCAAGCTGGCGCGTCGGGCGCGAAGCTGGCGCCCGTGATCGCGACGAGACGGCCACCGTCGCAAAGACGCGCGAGCGCGGAGGCGATGTGGCGATATGTGGCGTCGGCCATACGGCCGGAGACGTTTGCCATCGCCGAGAATGGCGGGTTCATCAGCACCACGCTCGGCACGAAGCCGGCGTCGAGATGATCATGGATCTGCGCGGCGTCGAACCGGGTGACCGATGCCGAGGGGAAGAGGCAGTCGAGTAGTCCCGCGCGGGAAGCGGCTAGTTCGTTCAGCATGAGCGATCCGCCGGCCAGTTCGGCGAGGACGGCGAGCAGACCCGTGCCGGCGGATGGCTCCAGAATGCGATCGGTCGCGGTGATCGCCGCGGCGGTGGCGGCCGCCAGACCCAGGGGGATGGGAGTGGAGAACTGCTGAAGGGCTTCGCTCTCCGCCGAGCGGCGGGTATGGGTCGGCAGAAGCGCCGCGATCTTCGCCAGCATCGGCAGCATGGCGGCCGGCGATGTGGCCTTGGCGCGGATTGCCGGGCCGAACTTGCGCAGGAACAGGACCGTCGCCGCCTCGCAGGCGTCATAGGCGGTTTTCCAATCCCAGGCGCCGGATGCGTCGGAGGCGCCGAAGGCGGTGTCCATGGCGCCGCGCAGAGTGGTGGCGTCGATCCGCGCACCGTGCGCGAGATGTGGCAGGAGGAAACGCGCCGCTTCGGCGATACGCGGTGATGGGTCGGTGGCGGGCACGAGCGGAAGGGCTGGAGCCAGGGCGGCCCCGGATGCGGGAAGATGCGTCATGGAGGGTCCTTCAGGAGAGCGGGAAAGGTCCGAGCCGCCCGGCGCTCTCTCTCGACCGCACCGGCTCAAACCCGTCCCGGCCGTCCTCTCCCTCTGATTCCAAAGGCTTGACGCGCAGCGCTGCCGCACAAACCGCTCGTTACAGCGCGACCACGATGCGTGGGGGGTTTCGATCGTTGGGCGGCGTGACTACACTCCGTCGACAATCTCAAGGCGCGTATCCCCTTCGGCCTCCGAGGCCTGTCCGCGTCTTCGGTGCAACGCGGTCAAGGAGGCAAAGGATGAAAGCAAGCGCAGTCTGGATTGTTGCCGTGGTCGCCTTGGTGGTGGGATTCGGCGCAGGGTTCGGCCTGCGGCCGGTTTTCATGCCCACGACCTCGGCCGCCGCGGGCGTCGCACAGCCGACCGAGCAGGAAGCGACGGACGCCGTCCGGCGTCACAAGCTCTTCACGGGTACGTCGCTGGCCAACGCGACGCTGAAGCTTGGCGATTGCTCGCCGGGCGGTGTCGGCCCCGGCGTTACGTGCATGACGCAGCTTACGATGGACCCGACGCGGCCCAATGCTGCGTCCCAGAACCGCCCGATCGGATTCGCACGCGTCAACGGCCAGTGGGAAGTGGCTGTCTGGTAGAGGGAACGCATGCCGCCGGTCGGTAGGGCGTCAGCGCCAATCGCCAACAAAGAAAAAGCCCGGCTGATCCCTGTAGCGCAGGGGGCCGGGCTCTAGTTTATCGGCATATGGGAGCCGGCGGCTATTGGCGCCGGACACCGTCGATCATTCGGCGGCGATCAGGTGCGCCGGGTCGTCCTCGCTGTCTGCCGACGCCTCGTCATCGCCCGCGAGGAAATCCGGCAGCGCGTCGGTCTCCCCATCGGCCTCGGCCGCCGACCCGGTGGCCGATTCGACCTCAGTGAGGCGCAGCGGCTCGGGTAGCCAGCCGCTATCGGCCAGCAACCGTTCCGCTTCCTTGGCCATGTCACCCTTCTTCAGATGGTCGATGAGCTGCGCTGCCCGATCGCCAGCCCCTTCGCGCACGGCTTCGAGGATGCGCGGCTTGGTCACGCGGCCGAGATAGTTATCGACGGTAGGCGTCCAGCCGACCTCCACCATGTCGAGCCGGACCGCGCGGGCCAGCCGATCGGCCTGACCAAGGCGGCGTTCGAGGCTGTGCTGCGAGACGCCGGAGCCGCCATAGCGGTCGACCTTCTCGAACAGCGCGTTGACGCCATAGCTGACGCAGTGAGCGAGCAGCGCCAGACGGCTGGCCTCGTCCAGTCCGTCGAGCCAGTCCCACAGCGCCTGATCCTCCTGCGGGATGTCGGTCTTCCAGGCCTCCTGCCGCTCGCCGACAGCCTTTGCGGGCACGCTGTCCTTCAGGTCGGCAGCCTGCACGGGAAAGAAGACGTGCCGGACGCTGGCTTCCAGGCACCCGCCGGTGGCCGAGCTGCGCTGGAAGGTGTCGGTGACGAGCTTGTGCAGCAGCGCCGTCAGCGCGACATGGGGATTGTTCGCCAGTGCGTCGCGCAGTGCGAGCGTGCGATGCGCGGTCAGCTCCATCACGAGCCGTTCAGGCAAGGGCTTGATCATCTCCTCCTCGTCATCCTCCGCCTCGGCCGACTGGCCTCCGATGGTGATGACGGCCCGCTGGACCGACGGCGCCGCTGGATCGGAGCTCTCGGCGCCCTGGCTGGCGTCATCGTCGTCGGTCTCGATGGCCACCTGCGCATCGTCCTCCGGGCGCACGTAACCGCGATCGATCGAGAGCGAGCCATCGGTGTCGACGCTGATGAAGACGCCGGCGCGGGCGATGTCGGCCGGATCATAGATGGCGGGCCGTTGGTCGAAGGCGTTCAGCGCCGTCTCGATCTCGCCAAGCCGCTCGTCCACATCGTCGGGCAGCTCGTCGGCGCCTTCATATTCCGCCTCTAGCTTGGCATATTCGGCGTTGAGGGCCTCGATCCTCGCGCGCTCGTCGTCGGTCAGATCAACCGGCGTACCGGTCAGCTCGCGCAGTCCGCGTGCGACATCGTAGGGATGGCTGACATCGACCTCGATCCATTTCCAGCCTTCGCCCGCGATATCGTCGGCGACGATCTTCAGCTTCTCGGAAACCAGACGATCGAGCAGCGCCGGGTCCTGCAGCCATCCACCGTCGTCGGCCTGGAACAGATCGCGCATGATGCTGCCGCCGGCGGCCTCATAGGCGTCGAGCCCGACAAAGATCGCCCGCTTGTCGGACGCGCGCACCGTGCTTTCGGTCAGCATCCGGCGGATCTGATAGGGCTCCTTGGACCAGGAGTTGCGGATCGACTCCCAGACCTGGACCTGACGCGCCTCGTCGGCCGAGACGGTGAAGGCCATGAGCTGCTCCAGCGTCATGCCGTCCTCGGCATAGACATCGAGGAGCGACTGCGCGACCGCAGCCAGGCGCAAGCGCTGCTTCACGACGTTGACGGGAATGAAGAAGGCCGCCGCGATGTCCTCCTCGGACTGGCCCTTCAGGCGCATGTCCTGAAACGCACGGAACTGGTCGAGGGGATGCAACGGCGCGCGTTCGATATTCTCGGCGAGCGAATCTTCCTCGGCGAGGATGGCGGTCGATGGATCGCGCACCACGCAGGGCACCGGGGCGGTCTTGCCCAGGCGCTTCTGTTTCACCAGAAGCTCCAGCGCCCGGAAGCGGCGGCCGCCGGCCGGGACTTCGAACATTCCGGTCTCCTGGCCCTCGGGGTCGAGAACGGGACGGACGTTGAGGCTCTGAATGAGGCCGCGGCGAGCGATCGAGGCCGCGAGGTCATCGATCGAGACGCCAGCCTTCACGCGCCGGACGTTCGACTGGCTCAGCACCAGCTTGTTGAAGGGAATGTCGCGCGAGGATGACAGGGTGATCTTCTGAACGGCAGTAGCCATGGGGATTTACTCCGCGACGGGCGGCCGAAAGCCTCTCTCTCGGCCTCCAACCCGTCACGAAAATCCCTCGGCCCTCTCCCTCTCAGGGGCACCGTGACCAAGGCCCGCCGAGCGCGGAGCCCTTGGGACAAGCGGCGCGGACGTCGCTCAAGAGTTCTTCAGTCGCCGTGAGCGCCTGTTGCGGCGATAAGAGAGCCGGCTCATGCGCCGCGAGATCGCGAACGCGATGGCGGCAATAGTAGGGCGAGAGGATCGCGACGAGCGGTGGCAGGTCCGGCCGGCTCGGACGGAAGCCGAGCCGTGCGGCGGCATCCAATGCCTTCGTCAGATCGTGCCGGATTTCGAGCCGGCAGCGTTCGTCACTCCAACCTCGGAATTGCAGGAAGGATTTGAGCGACAGTTCGATAGCACAGGCGATGCGGTGAAACAGGATTTCACGGGAGTGGCGGTCATCTCGGAATAGGTGCTGCTGGGCGCCGGCCAGAAAACCGGCGGCGTTCTCGAGCAGGTGCTCGCCATGGGCGCGCGTTGTCATCAGGCCGCCTCCCGCTCGTCGATGTCGGCGGCTGCCGGCACGAGCCGTTCGTCCTCGGGCAGGAAGCCGAGAATGTAGTCGGCCGCTTTGCTTGCTTGAGAGGCAGCGCGCACGACGGCGCGATTGTCGTCGCGGAGCACGTCCAGCCAGGCGGCGATGTAATCCGCGTGGCGTACCGTCGGCACGATGCCGAGCGAGGCGCAGCAGAAGGCGGCGTTCATCTCGGCGACCAATTCCTCGAAGGCATATTTCTTCGTGCCGAAGGAACCCGAGAGATCACGGTTCAGCCGGTGCGGCGCGCCGCTGGCATGCCCGAGCTCGTGCAGGGCGGTCCGGTGCCAGTTGATCGGCTCGAAATAGGCCTGAGGCGGCGGCACCTGCACATAATCAAGCGCCGGCATGTAGAAGGCCCGATTGCCGCCGATCCGGAAGTCGATGCCGGTGGCCTTGATGAGCGCCTCGACCCGCGGTTCGATCAGACCAGGCAGCGGGGGCGGGGCGACGACGGCGACGTCTTCGGGGAGCCCGTCACACTGCGCCGCGTTGAATACCGTGAAGCGCTTCAGGAAGGGGATCGCCTGGGCTTCCTCGCCGGTTTCGCGGGCGCGCTTCTTCTCCTCGTCGGGAATGAAGCGGTCGGCATAGACGACCGTGGTGCCGCGCTCGCCCTTGCGGACGTTGCCGCCAACGCTGAGGGCTTGTCTGAAGGTGAGCCAGCTTTGGCCGGGAAAGCCGTGCTCGATCACGGCGCCCCAGAGGATCAGCACATTGATGCCGGAATAGCTTCGGCCAGTGGCCGCGTTCCTCGGCATCGCGAGCGGCGCCTTCGCCGCCGCAGTGCCCCAAGGCTGGACCCAGGGCACACGGCCGGCCTCCAGCTCGGCGATGATCTTGTCAGTGATTTCGTCATAGAGGTTTGCCCGGTCGGAGCCGGAACGAGCGCTGCGGTCATGTCTGGACATCGCGGATCTCCGCGACGGGCGCCGGGAGCCTCTCTCCCGACCCTCAACCCGTCACGGCAATCCGGTCCGCACTCTCCCTCTAAGGGGGCGTTGCGGGGTCCCCCCGCAGAAGGGGTCGGCCGAGACTTGGGGCTCGGCCGCAGGGGAAGGCTTTCCCCTTTCGATGGCACAATCGAATGAGGTCGGTTCGCCTTAGCGCAATAGCGTTTGAAGATTGGTCCGAACCGCTCTGGCGATCGCATCGTTGGTGAGGTTCCGAGCGCGGGCGACGGCCTCGATCGCCATCCGTGCGTCCGCCGGTTCGGTGGGGCGTCCGTCAATCTGGGTGAAGGGGCCGTCCGTCTCGGTGAGGAGGCGATTCATCGGCAGGTCGGCGACGAGCGCGCGACCGCGGTCGGAACGGGTCATCTCGGCGTTGACTGAGAAGTAACAGCCGAGAGCCGCTGCGCGCCGAGCCTCGGCCTTGCTTCCCGTAAACCAGTGCAACACGACGATGCCCCGATCGCGCGGCAGATAGCGTTCGACCATGTCAAGCACCATCGGCACGCTGCGGACGCTGTGGACAGTGAGAACCTTGCCACCGGCTTCCGCGCATCGTTCGAGGACGGTGCGAAATACCTGTTTCTGAGAGTCTAGGGATTTGTAGAATCGCGGGCCGGCGTCGAGGCCGACCTCGCCGATATAGCGGGTCTCCGGCAGATGGCGTTCCCATAGCGGCAATTCGCCGGCTCGCTCCGCGACCAGCTGCGGATGCAGGCCGAGCGCCGCCCGCACGTAACGGGTGCCGCGTGTGAGCTCATAGTTGCGCGGCCATGCCTTCGGGGTCGTGGTGACGGTTAACGTGTAGATGCGCGCCGCCTCCGCTTTCGCGATTGCGACTTCCAGGTCCGGATAGAGATCGAGATGGCAGTGAAAATCCACGCCGCCGACCGTAAGATCATTGGTCATCCAGGCCGCGTCCTGACTCCGGCCAGCAGCACGCCCACCTCCTCAAGGCCACGGCGATAGACCTCGGCGAGCGCGGTTTGGCGGGCCGGCGACTCATCGAAGAGCGGACCGGGCTTGTGGATCAGTATCGGCGCCAGTGCGGGCCTGGCGCGCAGCCGCTCGATCGCGAGCTGGAACGATCGGATCTGAACGCCCTCAGACTGTCGGGTATCAAGCGCCCGGGCGGTGAGATCGTCGACGGTATAGACGGTCGGGTCAGTGTCGGGACGCAAACCGGTGACGAGAGCCGCGCGCCGAATGAGGCATGGCAGGCAATAGCCGCAATGCTGAGTCCCGAGACCCTGCCAGCGGCCCTTGGTCGGGGAAGCGCACGATAGAGATGTAGGGGTAAGGCGGCGGAGCAACGCGCCGTTGGCGCACGCCGCCACCATCTCGCCTTTGGTCTTGTCCCAGTAGGGATTCTCGATGCGTCCATTGAAGCCCAGGCCCGCGAGAGCGTCGTTCCAACGCGCGATATAGAATGGATGTGTCGTGCGCGTGCTCAATGCCCCAAGGCGGAGGGGGTCGAGCGGGACATTGACCGCGATTAGACCATTTTCGGGGACCTTCAGGGTGAATGGTCCATCGAGGCCGCTGCCGGCGAATACGCCCAGCGCGAAGAAGAGGAAGGACCGCCCACGGGTGGTGTTTTCTCCGGGCGATCCACGAACGAAGCGGTCCGGGAACGCCATCCAGAGTCGCAAGCGTTCAAAGGCGCGGCCACGATAATGCGCCTTCAACGCGTCGAAGACCGTGGACTGCGCGTCGCTCGTTGCACCCTCGCCGGCGTGACTGATGAAAAGCGGCGTGCGGCCCGCTTCGAGGGCGTCGATGGCGCCGATCAGGCTATCGAGACCGCCGGAGAAGAGCGCCAGGTCGTCGAAGGGAGGACCGATGAGCCTGCCTGCAGGCGTCGGCGCGACTCGTGCGAAGCGGCGCGGTCGAGCGCGAAAGGCGATCGACCAGCGGTCGCCGGTGAGGAAATTCAGCATCCGAACGAACGTCGGAGCAGCGGCCGCCCAGCGCTCGGGATCAGAAACCGGCACGACCAGGCGGATTTCGCGGGTCCAGCCATCCTGGGATTCGCTGGCGCGGGAGATGCGTGTGTCGGCCGCATGGACATGCGCGGCCAGCACAAGGAGATCCACACCGGTCTCGGACGGATGAACGCCAAGCTTTGCCAAATCTCGAAGCGCACGACCGATGCCGTGATCAAGCGCGCCCTCACCGACGACCAGGTCGAGGCGGGTTTCGACTTCTCCGTCGCCGAGCGGCTGCCGGCTTCGGTCGCCAGGGCCGTAGCGGCCGATAATGACGTGTCGTCTCATGTTGCCTCCGCTTCCGCATCGCCCATGATCTGCAGGATGCCGAATGCTTGCTCGTAGATGCGTCCGACGAATCCGAGCACGCGATCGGGCGTCAGCGCGGCGGCGGCGGCGCGAGCGGAAGTGAGCGCATCGGCCACGCCGCGTCGGATGAAGTCGTTCAATTGCGCCTGCACGCGCGCGGCCGCCCGGCTGTCGGAGGGCAGCGTTACCGTCTTGGCGCCGATGTCATTGCACAGCCGGGCCTCGATCGCGTTGGTCGCGTAGAGCTCAAAGACGATCTGCATCTGGTCGGCGGTCAGCCTGTCGAGATCAGTGATCCCGGCCCCGGCGAGATCGGTGATCGTCTCGATGAAGGCCTCACGTGCGATACCTTCATCGATCGAGCCGCCATCCGGGCATACGTAGTCGGTGAGCCCCAAGAAGATTTCTTCGATTGGCCGACCGGCGAGAGCGCCGAGATTGAGTGCGCGGAGAGCTTCAGTCGCGCCGCGGGTGACCGCGTCCGACAGGAAGCCGAGGAGGCGGCTGCCTGCGCCGCGTGCCGATCCCATTCTGGCCGCGGCGGTGTGTGCGCCGCCCGAGGATGAGCCGACATAGTGCGACACGGCCCGGCCGAGGCTCCTGCGGTCGTCGCCGCCGGAGCCAGCGAAACGGGAGAAGTTGTTACGGGCCGCCGAGAATCGCGTCGGATCGGCCATCGGCGGGATAGGTGGCCTGGCCGGCGGCGCTGGCGGTGCGACGGGCGGGTTCGTGCCATCTGCTGGAGCGTCCGGCGGTGTCCCATCAGGAGGCGCTCCGTCCGGTGCGGCAGGGGGTGCGCCCTCATCGCCAAGCCAGCTTGGGACAAGCGGCGTACCTCCTCCCTGGCCGCCGAATGCGCTGGACGTGCCCATCAGCGACCTCCCTGGCGGGTGCGGAGCACGCCGGTGGCGGCGACCTTCAGCATCGGGCCGCCATCCTTGCCCCACGTCTGAAGCAGGCGGTCAAATCGCTGAGTCGCGTCGGAGTCTTTGAGAACGCCTTCCCAGCCGCTGCAAACCCAAGGACCCAACCGCTCTCGGGGAAGTGCGTCGAGGAAGTCGACGAGGTTTCCCTGAAGCGTCGGATGCGCTTTGACGAGGATGGCCAGGCCGGCTGTGCCGGGCGGCTCGGTATCGAAGCTGTCTCCTCCGACGATACGGCCGCGCACGGCCTCGAACACTTGGGCGGCTTCGGGTGGAGCAAGCCGTTTTAGGTCGGGTTCGAGGCCCTGCACTGCAAACTTTCCGCCGAAGAGCTGTTCGACGACGGCCGCCAGGTTACCGAGCACCGACGCGGCGCCGAAGTAGTCCTTTCGATCCTTGGCGACGAAGAGGTAGGGGCGGAGGTCCTCGTCTCCGATCGCCGTCGGCACCGCGGCCCAGGCCTTGACAGCAGGCGACGATAGCCACTCGCTCAGGAGCGCGCTCTCGCTCGATTTCACGGCCTCCAGCTTCGGCACGGCCTTGGCCGTATCGCCGCTCTTCCCGCCGGAGGACGCCTTGTCCGGCTTGGCCGCGCGCTTGGTGTCTTCCTTTGCGGTGGCGGCCGCTTCGAGCGCGGCCAGGTCCGGACACTTCCCATCCGGCGCCGCCGCGGCGGCAGCCGCGATCTGGTCGAACAGCCGTGGGATGAAACGTTCGGCGAGCATCAACTTGGCGAGAACCGGCAGCTTGACGTCATCGCCGAACCCGCGCGCTTCGGCCGTGCGCTGGCGCAAGACAAGCGTATTGAGGAATCGTTTGATCTGGCGAGGGTTTCCCTTGGTGCCGCTGGCCAAGATCGGCCCGATCTGATCGCTGAGCGCCAAAGCGTTGTTGGCGAGTGAGGCCTTGTCGCCGAGCGCAGTTCTCACCGACGCGGCATCGAGCGCGCCGGATGTCCACGGTCGCTTTAGCCGCTCTCGGGCGACGCCGATCAGAGTGTTGAAGGCCGGATCGTTGTCGCCCAGCTCGGCGCCCACGAGAAGGAGGGTCACATAGATGCGCGTTTCGGTGTCACCGAGGGCCGGAATGCGGAAAGGCACCTGGATCAGCTTCTCCAGATAATTTCGCGCATAGGTCTGCGGCCCGGTCGTGTCCGGCAGGTCCGGAAAATGCTTGCGCACCGCGTATTCGATCATCGCCTCATCGGCGGCGACGACGAAGGCCGTTCGCGAGGTGAAGACGAAGAGGCGCACCGCTTCCAGCGTTTCGATCGCGGTGTCGGGCAGGCAGCGATCGAGGTCGTCGATGAGAACGACCAGTTGCTCGACGCCCGCTTTTTCCAGGAGATCGTCGAAGGCTTTTCGGAAGGCGTTGATCTCCTCGGGAACGTTGGTCGAGTCGCCTTCACCTTTGGGCTTCAGCAAACCTCTCACGCCGTCGATGGCCGCTTCGACATTGTCCTTGGTGGCGAGCTTTGCCGGATCGGCGAGGAAGCCCTCCAGCGTGCCGACGATCGCTTGAATCTGGTCGGGGGTCGGGATTCCCGTGAACGCGGTGAAGGCGAGACCGCCCCCCTTCTTGGCCAGCTTGAGCCAGTCGATCCGGCGGAAAATGTCCTTTACCGTCTCGCCGGCCTTCGTGAGCGCTGGGCGCTTTTCGATTAGGCCAGTGACTATGCCCTCGATGAGCGCGATCTTGGCGTCTTCGAATCCCTGAAAGCGCCAGCCGTTAAATTTCAGGCACAGGACCTTGGCTTCACCTTCGAAGCCGGCCTCGATCATCTCAAGCACGCTCGACTTGCCGGCGCCCCAATCGCCGTGGACGCCGACGGTCACTGGCTGATCCGGTCGGTCGCGGAGGAGTTTGATGATCGTCGCAGCGATCGCCTCGTTGTTGAGGAGGTCGACCTTGGTCTCGTTGTCGGTCAGAATCATGAACGGCCCCCCGGATCAACGGCCGAACGAGGCCATTGTGATCTTGGCCTCGTATAGACTATTTCGTCTCCAAGGCCTTTTTTACTGCACCAGCGACATCTGAATGATGAGTACACCGTATCTGCCCGGTGGTCGTCATCCGCCAGACAGAGTAGCCGGAGCTTTTCGTTTGTTTCATCGTTTCAGCGGACCATGTGCCATCCGTGATGAAACGAACCAAAATTCGTTGCTGCCCTTTCTCATCTCTGATGGCGAGCAACTTGCGCCCCGCTTCGGTTTGGAGAAGGAAGCCCCCTTTGGGATCGACTGCGATAATCTTCTTGTCCTTCCAGACAAGGAAATCAGGAAAGAAGCGGCGGCTCTCGCCTTTGTCTAGAAGGGGTATCGAGTATCCACCATTCACCGGATTTCGGGTCCACGTGAAGCCGGTGCGGTCTATTTCCTGCGCTATCGCGAGCTCGGGCCCATTGAGGTCGCTATAGCTGTCATGAGCAGCGTTGGTGAACTTGTGGGAAGGGTCGGGGCGAACGAAAACAGCGCCCACTGTGTAGGGGTTAGAGTCTTCGAAGGCCAACTCTGCGTGCGACAGATAGGTATCAACCAGGCCCTCAGCGTCCTCCCGCAACTGCTGCGCCGCAATACTTGTAATCTCAACGCGCGCTTCAAATTTGGGGTCGGCCCAATCAATTGTTTTGACCGCCTCCGGGTACCGGGCCTGCATGTGTCGTCGAACGAGCCATCGGGCGATTACACGATTTGAATGGTCCTTGGCGTGGGTTTCGATCGATGGCTTAGAGCCATCGCCGATTTGCTGGATTGCGCGAGTTAGCTCCCCGGCGCCCTGCACATTGACGGAATCCGAAGTATAGTCGTGGATCGAGGCAATCGCCTCGGTTAACGCCTCGACTGAACCGTCGGCATCGATGTGGATCTCCGGGACGGTGAGCGTCTGTTTCGCCTCAAGTCGCGATCTCCGGCGGTCGCGCGCGTCGCTGAAGCCATCAAGCTTAACGTCCGGCATTTCGGAGGCGATCTTGCGGCGCACGACCTCAAGTATCTTCGGGAATTCCTGCTTGCTGTCGATCCGGATGTAGAAGTTGGCAGTGTTGAGCAGAGGATCGGCATAGTGGCGCGCGCCGGGTTGCCGCAGGACGCGGCCGATTACCTGCTCAACTTGGAGAGCCGAGCCCATCGACTTGTCGATGTAGGCAAAACAGCAAGCGGGATCGTCCCAGCCTTCCTGGAGGCTTTGGTTGAAGATAATGTGCCGATACGTCCCCTGCGAGAACACCGCGAAGTCATCCTCGCCGCCTGAAAACAATGTGAATCCCTCCGGCGGCGGATAGTCTTTCTGACTCATCTTGAGATCGCAATAGAGCGCGATCTCGTCAGCAGGGATGCCTTTTTCTTCGGTCAGATAACGCCAGATGAGAATGGGCGGCGCCTTGCGTTGATTGAACGGTCGATGAGGATTGTCGGTCGTTCCATCATCCTGGCTGATATTCGTGCGGCAGACGTAGATTGCTTTGGGAAGAAATCCCGCTTCGAGTTCGTCCGCTTTCGATGTGGCGAGTTGAAAATCTGCAATCATGTCATTGAGGGTCGTTTCCATCTCGGTATCGTAGCCGCCGAGCACGATCTGCCGTTTCACTAGGCCTGCGTCGACAGGTTCCTTAGATTTGATAGCGGTGATCAAGCAGCGAGAGGGATTATCCTCTGGATCGGTGATTGCTTCAGAACTCCATCCGACCTGCTTGAGTCGATCGATGATCTGTCCCAGCTTGCCCGGAGTCCGCATCGTGGCTGATGCCGCGAGGATAACGTCCGGCTCTAGTTCGAGAAGCAAATCTGTCTGCTGGTCTGACAGGTTGTGTGCTTCATCATATACGATGATGAGCGGGCGCCGAGCCGACGCGCCGGGCGCCTTCCTCTCTGCGAGTATTTCCCACAACGCACCGTCGTTTTCGTCCTCGTCCTTCTGGTGAACTTTGAGCTTGCCATCGCTTTTAGACTTCTGATTGAAGCTGCCCACGGTAGTGAGCAAGACGCACGCCTGCGTGTCATCTTGAATTTGGTCGATTTTGGCTTCGCCCAGATAGGCAACTGTGAACTCAGGGATCAGGTGCGCGTATTTCCCCCCAGCCTCGAAGTTGGCGAACGTCTGATCGACGACTGCCTTAGACTTCGAAATCCACAACACAACAGGCTCGAGGTGCATTCCCGCACGCAGCAGGGACACCGTGTCAGCGAGGATCGCCGTCTTGCCGGAACCGGTGAGCGATGCGAGTGCCTGATAGAATGGCGTTGGCCATCCCATGTACTCAATCGGTCTCTTTTTGTCGGAGATTAGGAGCCCATACCGGGCAACGATTTGTTGCGAGGCTTTCGTTTGGAAGGGTAGTAGCTCGATGCTCACGCGGCGCTCTCCTCGCCGGCATCGGTCGAAGATCCGACTCCATATGGGTGGAGGGCCTCATTAAATCCCAGCGCGTCGAGGATACGGTTTGGAATTTGGTAGAACTCGACATTCGGACCGCTGTACGTTGAGATACGGGCGTACACATGGAACGGCTGAGATAGGCCCTCGGCTTTGGCTTCCCCGGCAATTGCCCGGAACGACGTTCGATTCAATACTGATGGCTGATCAGGGCCATTCCAAATCAAGAAGAAGCCTTCCCCTCGCGCGCTACTGGCAAAGAGGTGGGCGTGGGTGCCTGCGGGCAATCGCCTCAAATGCCCAGCTGCGCGGTCCTTCTGATCCCAATATGAAGTCAGCAGGAGGTCCACCATCTCCTCTCGTTCAAGCGCCAACACAGCCGCTGCGTCGACCTGCGACATAAGCTTGGAGAATCGAAAACCGCCGGAAAGCGGCGTAGCGGTAACCGCTGACACGCCTTTTTTGGTGACGCGCTCGCCGCTCACCGCGCGCTTCAAGCGTTCGTAGGTGAGGGTGCGCGCGTAGGCGTCGCCGCGTTCAGGCCGACCTTGCTCAATCAAAACGAAGCGGCGATCGGCTCCCGACTCTTCATTCAGCTCCATGATCGCATGCGCTGTGGTGCCCGATCCGGCGAAAGGATCGAGTACAATCCCACTCGGTGGGCACCATATTTGGATGATCTTCTTGATCAGCTTCATGGGCTTGACGGTTTCAAAGCCATGACCAGGTCCAACGATCGAGGTCAGCTCGTTGATACCAATCTGGCTATGGCCCGATTGCTCGTGATCCCAGGACGTGGTGCCGATATCTAAGGGCTCATCGTAGTCATCATCAGCCCAGTAGGTTGTCGGCACGATGCCCTGCTTAACGTCCTTCAGGTACTTCTTCATGCCGAAGGTGCCTTGGCCGTCGTCGCGCCAATGCGCAGCCGGCCAGACGCCAGCGCGAATCTTCTCGGCAGCTTTGCGGGCAGCTTTCAGGATTTTGTGCTCAGGCGAGAAGACCTTTTCTCCGGGAATTGGCGCGCCGCTGATGAGAAGTGCTTTTTGTCTGCCGTCGCCGATATCGCGCTCGACGTACTTTGAACCCCAGGTCTCGAGATATGCCTTCATTCGGCGCTTCTCGGAGCCCCAGTGGCGGCCAGCCGTCGGATAATGCAACTGCCCGGTGAAAGGAGATTGGATCGCATAGATCATCGAAAGATGGGTCTCTTCACCTCGCGCGGTTAGGTCGCCGGGCTTCCACGGGTGGGGATCGCCATCACGAGAAAGGTAGCGCTTGTCCATTTCTTCGGTGCGGGGCAGGAGCGCCGTTTTCGCCCGCTCAGCGTTCTTTGCATACACAAGGACGTATTCAGTGGCCGTTGAGAGCTGACGCTGATCGTTCCGCGGAGCGTAGGACTTCTGCCAGTTTATGATGCCGATGCGATTGGACTCGCCAAACATTTCATCGAGCAACATGCCCAAGCGGAATAACTCGCGATGATCGATGCAGATGGCCAAAACGCCGCCCGGACGCAGCATCTCTTTCATCATCCAGAGGCGAGGCGTCATGAAGCGAAGCCATTTGGAGTGCCTAGACCCGTCGTCAGCCGGGACTAACTTGCCTAGATCGGGATCGTTAGGGTCTTCGTCCCACCGGTCGTTGTAACGGAAGTCCAATCCCGTGTTATATGGAGGATCCGTGAGAACGAGATCTACTTGTCCTCGATACTTGTACAGGCTGACTAGCGCTTGAAGATTCTCACCCTCAAGGAGGACATTCTCCGACTGCTTTGCCTCGGAGCCGATGCACAGCTTTTTATCAATCCGCTGCGAACGCGGTTTTAATTGACGGATGATCTGCCAGGGGGGCGTCTGGCCGGGATAGGTCAGGCGGATTCCGCCGATATCCACTCCGTCGCGATCAAACAGCAGGCGGATTAGATCTTCTCGGCTCAGTTTATTGTAATCAGTCATTGTTTACCTCGACAGAGCCGATCGCTGCCCGCCCCTGGATGAAAATTGAAGCTGGCGCCAAGCTTGCCGGGCGCGTTTTCGACCTCTTGGCGAGTCGGTCGAGTATTGAGAACATACCATGAACACGCTTGGCTGCAATGTTCATTGTGCACCTCGTCTTAAGGGGTTGATGGTGTCGATCCCCTCGAAATCCCTCTCGTTGTCGGTGACGACCACGCAGCCGTTGGCCTCAGCAACCGCGGCGATAATCGTGTCGAGCGCGCTGCGCGGTCGGCCGGCGGCTGTGCCTTCGGCCATTAGCCTCGCCCAAGCAAGACCGGCCTTCTCGTCGAAAGGGAGCACACGCCCGGAGAAAAGCGTCGATGGCCCTTCCGGTCCCGCGAACCACGTTTCGAGCTGATCGCGCTTTCGGCCGACTGGCTTCTCCAGCACGCCGCGCCAGATTTCCGCGATAGTGAGTGAGGCGATGAAGAGGTCCTCGTCGACTTGTTGGCCCATCCACGCGAGCAGCGAGTCCGATGGGACCGGCTTCGTGATGTTGCTGATGATATTTGTGTCGAGAAGATACCGGCTCACAGGTCAACCTTGCGGCCCGGCTCGAATGGACGGGCCGGAACAACGTCCGCACCGACCAGGGGCGAGCGCCGTAGCGCTTCGAGGATGCCACCTTTTCGAGGCGGCTGACCGGCGATGCCTTGGCTGACGGCCGCCCGCAAGCGCTCGGCCTCCGGGCCGTCCTCGGCCAAGCGCTTCGCAAACGAGCGGATTAGCTCGCGATCGGAATCGCGACCGAGAACCTCGAAGCGCGCCATGCCGCGTTCCACCAAGCGGTTCCGATAGTTCTTAATGGCGCGCCTCTGAGACGTGTCGCTCATGATTGACCTCTGCATTATTCCCGGTAATATATCCAGTTACAGGCCGGTCGGCAAGATGGCTTGGAGCGAGGGCTTATCTCGGAAAGGAGGCAAGGATGGCCGGTGCCGAACACCGCAGGCGACCGCATCGAGCCGCCGCCGATTGTAAGTATTTGCGCTTCGCCATGACGCGCCAAGCTTCGCCAACTGAGCCGAGCGCAGCCGGGAGCATCCGATATTTCGCTGCATGTTTCGCGCGTAACCAACTGAAACTGTTCAATGTCGTGTGGTTCGATGCAACAATCGCGGCATGTCCGCCAACGTGTTGCAGTTCCCAGCGTCGCAGGGCGACGCCGACCTTTACGACTACGTCCGCCCGGTCCGGTCGGTGGCGCCCGAGCCGCGTTCACGCGCTCGGAAAGGGGGCGATCACCAAGCGAACCGCAAAGTCTCTGATGACTGGCCCGATCACGTGCCGGTCACTGAGGCTGAGCTGGACCTTTTCGAGGTCCACTTCGGTCAGATTCTCGACGAGCTGTTGGGCTCGAAAAACTAATATTGTGAACGGAGGTTCCGCATGAATGCCAAAGCAACCCCCGCCTTGGCATCGCCGGGGCGTGCCGCGCTCTATTTGCGTGTTTCGACCGGCCGGCAGGCCGAACACGATCTTTCGATTCCGGACCAGCGCCGCCAACTTCAGGCCTATTGCCAAGCGAAGGGGATCGCCGTCGTCGCCGAGTTTGTCGAGCCGGGCGCATCGGCGACAGACGACCGGCGGCCTGAGTTTCAGCGGATGATGGATGCCGGAGCGCAGAAGCCTGCGCCGTTCAACTTCATCATCGTCCATTCTTTCTCGCGCTTCTTTCGCGATCAGTTCCAGCTCGAATTCTACGTCCGGCGGCTGGCGAAGAACGATATCCGCCTGACTTCCATCACGCAGGATCTCGGGGACGATCCGATGAGCGTGATGATGCGCCAGATCATGGCGTTATTCGACGAGTACCAGTCGAAGGAGAACGCCAAGCACACGCTCCGGGCCATGCGCGAGAACGCCCGTCAGGGTTATTGGAATGGCTCGCGGCCGCCCTTCGGCTACAGGATCGTGGCGGCCGAGCAGCGGGGCGCGAGGACCAAGAAGAAGATCGAGCCCGATCCGGCCCAGGTCGAGACGGTCCGGCTCATGTTCCGCCTTGCACGGTTCGGCGCTGACGACGGTCCAATGGGGTCCCGCCAGATCGCCGACTATCTGAACACGCGCGGTATCCGGACGCAGACCGGCGGGCGCTGGGGCGTCGGGGCGGTCCACCAAATCCTGACCAGGGAGACCTACATCGGCCGCCATCGCTTCAACGTCTCGGGCAAGCGTAAGCGAGAGCAGAAGTCGGAAGACGAGATCATCGACGTGGCGGTCGAGCCGATCATCGACGAGGAGGAATTCGCTGAAGTTCAGGCGGTCATGCGGTCGCGCAGCCCGCAACTGAAGGCCCCGCGGTTCGTAACGGCCGGGACGCTCTTGGGCGGCGTGTGCTTCTGTGCCGATTGCGGGGGAGCCATGACGCTCCGCACCTCCGGCAAGGGGGACCAATACCGTTACTACACCTGCTGCACGACGGCACGGCAGGGGAAGACGGGGTGCCGCGGCCGCACGATCCCGATGGACGAGTTGGACACGATCGTAGTGTCGCATCTGGAGGAGCGACTTCTTGCTCCCGAGCGGCTTGAGGAGCTGCTCGCTGGCCTGCTTAAGCGCAGGGAGGAGCACACTGAACACCTGAAGGGTCGGATCGCCGAGCTGAGGAAGCAGGCTGCGGACGCGGAAGCCAAGCTGACTCGGCTGTATGAGGCCATTGAGAATGGCCTCGCTGAAATGGACGATTCCAACCTCAAGGGACGGATTGTCGAGTTGAAGCGGATCCGTGACGCGGCGCGGGCCGATGCGGACCGGGCCGAAAACCGTGGAGAGGGCGACGACAATCGAGTGACGCCGGAGCTGCTGCGTCGGTTCGGCGTCGAGGCTCGTAAGAAGATCAGGGATCGAGAGGGCGGTTTCCGGCGCCACCATCTCCAGGCGCTAGTGCAGAGGGTGGAGGTCGGAGCCGACGAAATTCGGATCAGGGGATCGAAGCCAAGGCTCCTCCAGACGCTCGTTGCGTCTGGAGGAAACTATGGAGTGGAAACTGCGGCGCACGGCGTTCGCAGTTTCGTTCCGAATTGGCTCCGGAGGAGGGATTCGAACCCCCGGCCAAGCGGTTAACAGCCGCTTGCTCTACCACTGAGCTACTCCGGATCAGGGCTTCGCACCGCATCCGAGCAAACCCCGCTACGAAGCGAGAAGCTCAGCCGGGCGCCGCCTGACGGACGCGCTTATAGCAAACACTTCGGCAGGCTGCAAACATCTTTAACGACGAATTTGTGACCTTGGGGCCAATCGTCACAAGTTTCCCTAACGGGTTGACAGGTCAATACTTATTCACGATCTTCCCGGACAATTCCATGAACCTGTGTCGATCGGTATTTCCATGAAAGCGATTATTCTCAGCGCCGGGCAAGGTTCCCGCCTGCTGCCCCTGACCGAAGGGCGCCCCAAATGCCTTTTGCCGCTGGGCTCGCGGACACTGATCGAGTGGCAGGTCTGGGCGCTGACCCAAGGGGGTGTCGACGAAATCGCCGTCGTGGTCGGCTATCATGCCCCGGATGTCATTACCCTCCTGAAGAAGCTCGAGGGACCGAAGCTGAAGATTCGTACGGTCTTCAATCCGTTCTTCAAACTCGCCGACAACCTCGCCAGCTGCTGGCTGGCGCGACATGAAATGGACCGGGATTTCGTCATCCTGAACGGCGATACGGTGATCGAGCCGGCCATTTTCCAACGCCTCCAGGCAAGCCCGGCAGCGCCGATCACGGTGACCATCGACAAGAAGGACGCCTATGACGCCGACGATATGAAGGTGCATTTGAAGGGCACCCGTCTGCTCGACATCGGCAAGACCCTGACGCCGGATCGCACCGATGGCGAATCGATCGGCATGCTGCTGTTCCGTGGCTCGGGCCCGAAGCTTTTCACCGATACGCTCGAGCGGATCATGCATACGCCCGAGGGGCTGAAATGGTGGTATCTGCGCGCCATCGCCCAGATTGCCGAGCACCATCAGGTCGAAACCAGCAACATCGAAGGCTTGAACTGGGGAGAGGTCGATTTTCCGGCCGACCTCGAAAGCGTCAGCGCGATGGTGGCCGACTGGGGATAACCAGCCGTGCGGCAGCAAAGCCGCCGCAGCCCAGGCCAAGGTTCAGCTAGAGTCCCGACCGGGCAGGCGGTGCCGGAATCGCCGGCACTCCGCTGGCCATCATTTCCCAGCCGTCATTCGGATGCGCCTTCGCGCCGCTGCAGAATGCTGGTGACCAGGGCATAGTCAGCCGCCTTGTCGACATCAATTGCCGCTTCGGGAAAGGGCAGGCGGACGGCGCTGATCTTGGCGCCGGTACGGGCCGAGAGGTGCTTCAAGGCGGCGTCGAGGCTGAGCCAGCCGCAGACAAATCGCAGCAGCGCCCAGGGCCCCACGGCCAGAATGAGCCGCCAAGGCTTCTTCCGGAATCTTTCCATGCGGCGCCAGAACGTCGCGATCCTCGCCGCCTCGGGGCGCCGGGCGAGAAACAGATTGCAGCCGCTGAAATCCTTGTTGCCCAGCCGATAGCCGGTCCGGATCGCCTCGGGATAGGCGGCCCGAATCATATCGACCTCCGCGAGCCCGGCGACGAAATCAGCTTCTGCCGGCGCCTCGCGCAGAAAATAATCGATCATCTCTGCCGTCAACAGCGGGTGGTCTGCGGTCGTAATCAGAAGCGGGCGCTCGAGCCCGATTTCGCCCAGCGCGGCGACGACGCTCGCCGCAGGGCTTTCAGCAGGCGGGATCACCGTCAACCGCCCGGATCGCCGCGCATCGGCCAACTCCCCGACGCTGTCGAATTGTTCGGCGCCATCGATGCAGACATAGATGCGGCCGAGGGCAGGATGGGTGCTGAGGCAGCGCCACAGGCGCAGCAGCATCGGCACGCCGTTTATCGGCGCCAAAGCCTTATGGCTGACGCCCGTCAGGCTGGCGATGGCGTCACTGCCACCGCGGTTTCCTGCAAGGATAAGCGCATTTACGGACGCCGCCGGCGCGGTAGAGGTGTCGGGAACGGTCATGTGAAAAACGATCGCAGCGTCAGTTGGCGTCAGACGAGGGATTTTTCATAGACGCGATAAGTCTTATAAGCCTGGGCGCCGATGCCCTCGCATACCCGCCGCATCGGCATGTTGTCTTCCAGAATCCAGGAAAGCTCGACACGCTCCAGGCCGCGCGCCAGGAAATGCTCCTTGATGGCAGCAAACATCATCGGCAGCAGGCTTGCGCCGAGCAAGGTGCCGTGAAATTTCTTGCGGATTCCCATCAGCGGCACGCGCGCCGTCTTCAACTGGCCGAATTTGAGGCGCCAGATCAGTTTGAGCCAGCCGAAGGGCAGGAGCGAGCCGTTGAGATCGGCCACCGCTTCCAGCAGATTGGGCACACAGACCAGCATGCCGGCCGCTTCGCCATCAATCTCGGCAATGGAGACGAGCTTCGGATCGATCAGCGGCTTCAGCCCCTTTGCCGCGGCCTCGATCTCCGCCTGAGTGAAGGGGATCATGCCCCAGTTCTCAGACCAGGCATCGTTGAAGATATCCAGAGCCAGCGACAGGTCGCGATGATAATTCTTCATATCCAGGGGCCGGACCCTCACGCGCCCTTCAGCCGCCATCTTGTCGAGCAGGCGATTGGAGCCGACGGTTCGATAGGCTTCCTTGTCGAGGTCGTAGGCAATGAGGTCTTTCGCCTTGCCATAGAAGCAGTCTTCCAGGCGATGGCCGGTATAGGGCGCGTGATAGGGCATCATCAACATGGGCAAGCTGTTGAAGCCGTTGATGAGCAGGCCCGTCTCTTCGTTGGTCGAAAAACTAAGGGGACCGACGACGCGCCGCATGCCGCGTTCTCGCAGCCAGTTCTCCGCGGCTGTGGTCAATGCGGCAAAAACGGCCGGATCATCGGCTGAATCGATAAAGCCGAAGTGACCGGTCTGATCGGCATAGCGCTCCTGATAGAGCTTGCAGATCTGCGCCGAAATGCGGCCCACCGGCTTGCCATCACGCCAGGCGAGAAAGAGCTGGACCTCGGCATGACCGAAATAGGGGTTCTTCTTCGGATCCAGCGCCTCCGCCCGTTCGATATCAAGCGGCGCGACATAGCCGGGCTGGCCACGATAGAGCTGCTTGGGAAGGGCGATGAAATGCTTGAGATCAGCTTTGCTTTCAACCGGCTTGACGGAGACTACGCTGCCGATCGCAACCGCACCATCACTTCCGGGCATCGGTTGCGTCCGCCATGCGGAAACGCCGGGGATTGCCATCGCCGCGCGTACCGTTGGAAAGCTCGGCGACCCACGGATAGACCGAAGCCACTTCCTCGGTATAGCCGAGATTGAACACCGTCGGGCTTTTCGGCCAAAGTTTCGACTTCGGATAGAAGGTGCCGAACAAACGATCCCACAGATAGTTGGTGATGCCGAAATTGCCCTTCTCGTTATGAAAGTGATGCGCCAGGTGAAAGCGCTTGATCTCTTTCATGAAGGCCGTCTTCGGCTGGGTGTTGAGATGCTGCACACAGTGGCAGAACTCATAGAAGATCGTTGTTATCAAGCCGGCGGCAAAAGCCATCGCCGAGCTGGCAGGACCGCCAACCACGTAGCCGATCGGCAGGGTCACGATCGCGATCGTTGGCAACGTCGTATAAAGCGCGCCGAACAGCACGACGAGATTGTGCGGGTCTTGATGGTGGTCGAAATGAATGCGCTTCCAGACCGGCGCCGTCGCCTTGAATTTGTAGAGTAGCTGTCCGTGCAGCACCCAGCGATGCAAGACGTACCAGACCAAAGGATAGACGACGATGGTGAGGATCGTCGCGATCGCCAGCGGCAACAGCCCCGCGTACCAGTGCACGACTGCCGCAAGCGAAACCAGGGCGAGCACCGTATAGGCATGGACCGCCGGGTAGAGGACAAAGGCCTTCACGAGATCCGGCAGCGTCATCCGCGCCAGATTGTGGGTCCTGTCCTTCCAAATGCCAAATCGTGCCATTTCGATTGATCCGTCCTCGTCTCACTTGAGCGGCAAATTAAGTCAATCAAGGCCTTACAGCAAGCTGCGCGGCGTTACAGCGGCAACACGCCCCTCCCAGAAGGGCGCAATTTTTCTAGTACGTCTTCTAGCGCGCCGGTGCCACCCCGGGCTGTGCCTTCTCGATCTTCAGGATCCAGAAAGTGCGGATACCATGATAGAGGCAGGTAAGGGCCTGCCACACGACGATCAGATAGATTGTCTGCACGCCGAACCCAAGCGGATAACCCACTGTAAATAAAGGAAGGTTAATATTTCGCCGGGATATAAACGTGCGTACGAAGGCATCGAGCTTGGCATGTGTGTGCAGCCCGCGACCGAAGATCGTGGGATAGATCTTCAATATCAGCCGGTCGAGAATATAAAGCCCCAGCATCCACAGAGAGGCGACAAAGACCGGGGAGCGCCAATCGCCGGCACTCAAGCCCCAGGCCCAGGCGCAATACCAGAAGGGCGGGTGCACCAGATCCAAGCCGTGATCGAGCACATTGCCGATTGCCGAATCGGTAAAGGTCAGGCGGGCCAGCTTCCCGTCGACGGAATCCAGCACGCTCATGGAATAGGCGCAGACGAATCCCCAGAAGAAGTAGCCGCTGGCGAACAGCGGAACGGCGGCAAATGTCAGGATGATGCTGATGATCGTCACGACGTTGGGATGGATGCGCGCCCGTGCCAGCGGAGGCACCAGCAGCCAGACCAACGGCGGATAGACATATTTCGTAAAGAAGTCGGTCGAGCCCTTGTAGTTCGACCAGAACAGGAACCGCTCGATCTTGCGCCGGTGATCGGGCGTCGCCACCGAGAAGAGGTAAAACGGCGTGTTGCGCCGGAGCTTCGGCACGAAGGACGGAAAATCGGCCTGCGACAGCCAGGAAATGTTGTTGTTCAACCCGCGGTTCAGATCGACGGCTTCCGGCTCCAACCGCGTGGCGGCGCTCAAGCGAGCGATGACCGCGCCGTCATCGGAAACCGCGATATCGTGTTCCTGCTTAGCGAGAAAGCCATAGAGGCGGGCATCGATCAGGCTGGTAGCGGTGGTTGCAAGCACGACCTCGCCGGCCGCCGATGCCGCGATGCGGCTGGCGATATCGCCCGTCGTGGCGACGACGCGGATCGGGCAGGAGAGGCCGCTGTCCTTGGGCACGGTGACGACATCGGTCGCCTGGGCGCCTGTATCGATGACGACTTCGGACAACACCAGACGTTGGTGCCGGGCGGCCTTCAGATGCCGTTCGATGAGGGTCATACCGAAGACGCGCTCCGACGACAGCGTTGCCGCATCAATCCAAAGTTTCATCTGATCAATAGCCTTCGAGACGAATCAACATAATGCCGCCCAGACTGGCGAAGAGCAGCGGCGGCAACCAGGCCGCAAAGAACGGTGGAATGGCTCCCGCCTCGCCCAGCGACATGACCAAACCATCGGTAATGAAATAGAGGAAGCCGAGACCGAAGCCGATGGCAATGCCGCCGGCCAGACTGCGATCGCGCCGTTGCAGGCTTTGCGCGACGGGCGCCGCCAGCAGGATCATGAGAACCGAGCCGATCGGCAAGGCGATGCGCTTCTGCAGCCAGGTCTCATAAAAGTAAGCAGGCCGTACGCCAATCTGATCGTTGTTGATGAAGCGCCAGATGCGCCGCAGCGACATCGCCTGCGGCACTTCTACCAGATTGGAGAATTCGGCAGGGGTCAGCCGCGTGCTCCAGACCTGGTCGGGCGCAGGCTTCGTCACCGCTCCATGTTCCACGCTGATATCCGTCTGCATCACCCCTGACAGCGTCCAATCCTTCTTCTTGCGATCGAAAGCGGCCGTCGTTGCATGCAGCACCGTTTGAAGATTGCCATCTTCGCCACGCTGGTAGAGCCATACCTGATGCAGCGGCGTGCCCTGGCGGTCGACCGACATTGCCTGCACGACGGTTGTGCCGTCCTGGACCCAGATGTTGTTGAAATTGCCGTCAGTGGTCTTGCTCTTCTTGTCTGGATAGAGATTGAGATTGAGCAGCTTCACGACGCTGGAAGGAACGACCTGGTCCGCCATGACGAAATTCAGCGCGCCCACCAGTCCGACGGCCGGCAGGAACGAGACCAGCACGAGGTAGTAGGGGGCGCCGGCGGCCTTGAAGGCGAGAATTTCGTTGTTCCGCTCCAGTTTGCCGAGACTGAGCAAGGTGCCCAGCAAAACGCAGAAGGGAATGAGAAAAGTCGAGATCTCCGGAATGCGCAGGACCGCATAGATCAGCAATTGATGAAAGCCGCCGCCGGTATCGCGCAAAATATCGTCGCCGTTATTCAGCAGGTCGAAAAGCTGCAGGAGCGCCGTGAAGCTGATCCACAGCACCATGAAGTGCCAAAAGAAGGTTTTCAGCACATAACGGACAAAGGTGGTGACCATGCTCTATCGCGTCTCCAGGCCGATAAGCCTTCGCCCTCGACGCACAACGTCGCCGCAGCGATCCCCTACGGCCTCGAAGAACTGGGCCAGCGGATCTTGTCCGACGCGACGATTGGCGGCATGGAACAGCCAGAGGCTCGGAGCTGCAAACAGGAAGAAGGGCAGCCACAAGGCGACAAAAGAGGACAGCTTGCCGTGCTGTACGAGATTGCTGCCGAATTCCAGCACCTGATAATAGGTGATGAGAAAGACGATGCCGGCAAGCAAGCGGATATTCCGTGGCGAGCGCCGCGAGGAAAGGCCGAGGGGAAGGGCCAGGAAGGGCAGGAACAAGACCGACAGCGAGCGGACGATGCGATAGTTGATCTCCGCCAGCAATTCATCCGGCTCAAGGCCGGCCGCATGCGAGCGATAGCTCTTCAGCAGCTCCACGAAGGTCATTTCCGACTCCTTGTCGCCGCGTTGGCGGAACGGCGTCGGCGATACCGCCTCAAGGGGCAAGCTTGATTCGTCGAATTTGATCGAGCGGGACGTGGCTCCGTCATCACTGATCTCAACGCGATAGCCGTTCATCATTTTAAGCACGACAGAAAAATCTCGCGGATCATTGGTCAGATCGCCGGTCGGCGCTGTGATGATGGTGTGCGTCGTGCTGCTCTTGGCGGCCGGCGCATTGGAGGTTGAACCGCTGCCGTCCGTCGGATCCGACTCGGTGCTTGCGTTGTCATCCCCCTTGGAATCGGAATCCTTGATGAAAATTTGCGACAACTGATGGCCGCCGGCGGCGATATCGCCGATCAGAATGGTCTTGCCGCCGAAGCCGTTGAAGAAGGCGCCGCGCTCGATCGCGGAATTCCAGCTGGTCTCGGTGATGAGATAGACGAGGGCGCGATAAGCATAGCGCGTATAGGGCTGCAGAAAGCCGAGGAGGATTGCGCAGATCACGGTCAGCACGCAGGCCATCGAAGCGATCGGCACCAGGATACGCCCCAGCGACATGCCGGTTGCACGGAGCGCGTCGAGTTCGCTGTCGCTGGATAGGCGAAGGCTGGCATAGAGGATGCCGACGAAAAAGGCGGCCGGGATGGCCACGGCAAGATAATGCGGAACGAGATAGCCGAGCATCTTCATGATCAGCGAGAGCGGCCCGCCACGATTGGCAAATAAATCCAGCAGCCGTATCAGACGCTCCATCAGCAGCCCCGACATCGCGATCGCGATCGACGCGACCAGCGGCCAGGATACCCGCTTCAGGATATAGAGATCGATCAAACGCATCTTAATCCGCACCTCAACGCGGCATCTGCCGCCAGACGGCCTTCAGCTTGCCCCGCACCGCTTCCGTCAAGGCAGGATCGGAAGCGACCGGCTGGGTCAGGTCAATCGGCCGCGGCCAGAAAGCATCGGTATAGACATGCCCCGCCAAATCCCGTGGGGTCTGATAACGGGGCAGGACATGAAAGTGAACGTCCGGATCGACCATCATCAGCATCAGATAATTCAGTTTGTCCGGCTGGAAGGCTGTCCGCAGCGCCGCTTCCAGATCCGCCGTCACGATCGCCAATTCGCCGAAAGCCTGGCTGCTGATCTCCGAAAAGGCCTTCGCCTCGTCGCGGCATAGCAAAACCGTCGCGCCCAGGACAGGCTGTTGCGGCCGCGCCAGAACAAGCCAATGCCTATAGCTTGCCACCAGCGTCTGTGGAAAGCCGAATTTGGTAGCCGTTGCGTTGGGCGAGGCTTCAGTCATGCAGTTTTACCGGGCAATTGCTCAGAACTAGGTGGGGCGTGGCGTTCGGCTGCTTCTAGCATATCGCCTCCCTGGAAACGACCGTTTAGCTGGGCTGAGGCGAAATCGTTAACGACATCAGCCCGGCCTCGATAAAGCCGGCCGATTGCCGGTCCCAGCCACGCACGGAAACCTCCAGCTGCCAACTATCCGCTTTCCGGCCAATTCGATAGAGATGATAGGCGGCTGCGTCCTTATGCCCGTATTTTAGCGCCGAAGCCGAAGGAACGCCGAGGACTGGGGCTTCTCCGGCGGGAGTGACGACTTTCCCGAGGCCGGCGACATGGGTATGGCCGTGCAGCACCAGTTCGACTCCCTTCTCCTGGATGACGCGACGCAAGGCCGCATGGTCGCGCAGCGATTTTCGCCGTCCGCCATGATCGATATAGGGCGGGTGATGGATCATTAAAACCCTGAACAGGCCGGCCTTACCCAATTGCTCGAGGCATACGGCAAGGCGCGCCAACTGCGGCGTGCCGATCTCACCTGCCGCGCAGAAGGGCATGGTGGGAACGGCGGTCGAGACGCCGACGAGCGCGACCGGTCCCCGTTGCCGTACATAGGGAAAATCGTCCGCCGAGTTGACCGGCTGCTCGGCGGCACCGAGCGATGCTGGTTCTCCCGGCACCAATCCTGCCATATTGCCGCGCCACAAGCCGATTGACTGATCAAAGGGCAGGGCGACATAGGCATCATGATTGCCCGGTATGACGGAAACATCCTCCGGGTTGCCGAGTTTCTCCAGCCAGGCGGCGGCGGCGGCAAATTCCTGCGGCAGCGAGATGTTGGTGAGGTCTCCGGTCACGGCGATGTGGTCCGGCGCCGCCGCCTTGAGATCGCTGACGAGTTGGTCGAGGACCTCGGCACGGTGGATTTTGGATCGCTTCAATTGCCAGGAGAGGTAGCCGGTAATCCGCTTGCCCAGAAGCGCCACCGGGTTACCAACGGACCAACCGGATAAATGCGGGTCGGACAGATGCGCCAACACGAACATTTCAAGAACCTCGTAACGGAAGCCCCGTTTCTGTCGGTAAAACACCTCCTGGTCAAGTCCAGCTTTCCTCGACCCGAGCCGAGATCATGACCAAGCTGTGCGTTTCCTCACATTGGTTGAATATTGCCGAACAAAATCCTCCAATAGTGACCCCTTCAGCTACCGCTTATGCCAGCGGATCGGCTATCAACTCATTAAGGATCAGTGATTTACGGTAGACGCCCGCGCCTCCGGCCGGTATTGCTCTTGCCGACATGACAATGATGATTTGACGATTGCCAGCTGTGAGTTCTGAAGCCCTGACCTATAGCATTATTGGCGCCAGTCCCGTGCAGCTTTGGGGCGTCGCCAATGATGAACGCCTGCATCGACTAATGCGCCGCGCCGGTCTGCAAGACACCGGTCCCCAAGATAGTGGGGCCAGCGGCCCCAACCGGCCAGTTCTCCTCCTTCGGGCCGACCACGTCTATGAAGAGGGCGTTATCCGCGCGCTGATCGCCCATCCCGGATATCTGCTGAGAACGGAGCAGGGGAAACCGGTGGCGGCTCATCTGTTGGCGGGGGGTGACCTGAAGGCGGCCGAGGAGATATTGCAACAGGAGGCCTGCCCGACACCTGCCGGTCTGCCGCACGGCCTCACCGCCGTCGATGATCCGGTGGGGCTTGCCACCACCTACAATCATGCCCTACGCAAGCGGGCGACCCCCTATGTGCTTCGATTGACGGCCGAGGCAGCCCCGGCGATAGAAGAACGGATGTTCCGAGGTGCCTACAAGGGCGTCACAGATTTCGTGACGAAATATGTTTGGCCGGTGCCCGCGCTGGCGGTGACACGCTGGTGTGCCCGCCACCGAATTACACCCAACAAGGTGACCTGCCTCAGCTTCGTTTTCACCCTCGTGGCGATGTGGCTGTTCTGGATCGGGCAATTCGTGCCCGGCCTGGTGTTCGCCTGGGCCATGTGCTTTCTCGATACGGTCGACGGGAAGCTGGCCCGCGTCACCTTGACGTCGAGCAAGTTCGGCAATGCCTTCGATCACGGAATCGATCTCATCCACCCGCCGTTCTGGTATTATGCCTGGTACGTTGGCCAGGGCAGCAGCATAACCGGCGGTGCGGCCGAGATGGAGCAAAGTATCGCCCTTTGGATCATTCTCGCCGGCTACGTGCTGGGGCGTGCTCAGGAAGGCCTGTTCATCTGGCTGCACCAGATCGAGATGCATACTTGGCGGCCCGTCGATTCCTGGTTCCGCCTGATCACCGCGCGGCGCAATCCCAATCTTGTTATTCTGTCAGTGGCAGCGCTCGCCGGCCGGCCGGCAACGGGCTTTATCGCCGTCGCCGTCTGGACCGTGATATCCTTCGCATTTCATTGCTGGCGCATCGGCCAAGCCGAGGGCCAGCGCTCGGGCGGGCGGAGACTGCACTCCTGGCTGTCCGAACCGGTTTCGGAAACAGCGCGGCCATGACTGGTATCGGCGTCATCAGCAATGCGAAGAGCGCACGCAATGTGGCGTCGATGCAGGGCGTCCACGAGGTTCTGGCCTGCCATCCTGAGATTCCCCATCTCGTCTTCCATAAGATCGCACATCTGCGCAGCGGTCTTCGTGACCTGGCATCGCGCGGCATCACGCATCTGGTCGTCAGCGGTGGCGATGGCACGGTTCAAGCCAGCATCAATGATCTGCTGCAGGACAGGCCCTTTCCGGTTCTGCCATCGGTCAGCCTGATCGCCGGTGGCATGACCAATGTGATCGCCCGTGACGCCGGCCTGGCCGGCAAGCCGGCGGCTGCACTTCATCGCCTGATCGAAAAGATCAAAGGCGGCCAGCGCGGCGAACTCATCGAGCGCCGCGCCATTGGGCTCAGCGTCGATGGCGGCCAGACCCGGACCTATGGTTTCGTCGGCGGCGCCGTCGGCTTCTATCAGGGCACCATGTTGAGCCGGCATTTCGCGCATCGCATCGGCCTGCGCCAAATGCTCGCGGCCAATGCGACCGTGCTGCAATCGATCTTGCGGCTGCTGAGATACGGGCCGGGCCCGCGATCGGGATTTACCGAAGAGCGGACCGTCATCAGCATCGACGGTGCTGAATCGGAGCGTCGTGAAGTGATCTTGCTTTTGTTCACCACGCTGCAACAGTTGACGCCTGGCGTGAAGCCCTTCTGGGGTGACCAAAGCAAGGGCGTGAAATACACATTGGTCGATCATCCACCCAAGCGCTTCCTGCGCGCGATCGTACCGGCGCTGCGGGGGCACGGCCTGCCCTGGATGGCGGAGGCCGGTTACCACAGCGGATCGTTCGATGAATTGCGCATGACCCTGCGCTCGCCGGTGGTGATGGACGGCGAGCTTTTCATGCCGCAAGACCATCGGACCATCGAGGTGACGGCTGGCCCCGCCATCCCATTTTATCGCTTCTGACGCTGCATGGGTGGCGCCGATAAATCCCAGATCCGGCAGCAGGCGCTGCGTGACTTCATTGCGGCTGAACTCGGCCAGCCGGTAGGGGCACCGGTGCATGCGATGTCGGAGGCGATACGTCAGCGCTTTGGCGCCGCCGTCCAGGCTGTCCTCTTCTATGGCTCCTGCCTGCGGCGACCTGAGACGCAATTGGCGGATTCGCTGCTCGATTTCTATGTCCTGGTCGATGATTACCGCCAGTCATACGAAAAGGCCTGGCTCGCTTGGGCTAACCAGCTTCTGCCCCCCAATGTGTTTTATCAGGAGCTGGCCTATGGCGGGGCTGTGCTGCGGGCCAAATACGCAGTCATCAGCCTGCGGCAATTCCATCGCGGCACAAGTGCCGCGGCACCCAACGTGGCCCTCTGGGCGCGTTTCTGTCAGCCGGCGCGATTGACCTGGAGCCGCGACGATGCGGCTGCAAATGCTGTCGCAGCGGCCTGCAGCCAGGCGGTATTGACGATGCTCCGTGCGCAGGGCGTCTCGACATCGGCGGCAGGAGAGCAACACGAGCCGCAGGCAATCCTCGATTCCTGGACTGCGGGATTCCGGGCAACCTATCGTGCCGAACTGCGACCGGAAAACACGGACCGAGCCGCGCATATCGTCACGCTCGATGCAGCCCGTTATCTCGCCGTGACACCACTGGCGCGCGCGGTCCTGGCTGATCAGCCGCAGGGGCACATACGCGCTTCGTCCTGGCGGCGCAGCCGATTGATCGGCAAGCTGTTCAACGTCGCGCGGCTGATCAAAGGTGCCTTCACCTTCGAAGGCGGTCTCGATTATGTCCTATGGAAGATCGCCCGCCATAGCGGCGTCACCGTCGCCGTCACTGACTGGCAGCGCCGCCACCCGCTATTGGCTGCTCCCGGCCTCGCCTGGCGTCTGTACCGGCGCGGCGCCTTTCGTTAAGCTGATCGGCGCTTTTCAAGGGAGGAGGGCAGGCCGATGTCCGCAGTCATGTATTTCCAGACGATGGCACGCAATAATGCGTGGGCGAACGAACGCCTGATCACTGCCTGTGAGAAGCTGAGCGATAGCGCGTTCGTGGCGCCGCGCACCGGCTTTTTTCCGAGCCTGATGCTGACGCTCAATCACATCCTTGTCGTCGACTGGTTCTATGTCGATGCTCTGGAAGGCGGCACCCTCGGCCCCGATGCCTGGAGCGATTCGGCCCCTTGCCAGACGGCGCGAACCTTGCGCGCCGCACAGCAGACGGTGGACCAGCGGCTCATCGATTTCTGCGACGCGCTTTCCGAAGCATCACTGGGAAACCTGGCGCGGATGCAGCGTAGCGATCATATCCAGAGCGAGCGCATCGACCGCGTCCTGCTCCATCTCTTTCAGCATCAGGTCCATCATCGCGGCCAGGCGCATGCGATGCTCTCCGCGACCGAGGTCCGGCCGCCGCAACTGGACGAATTTTTCGTGGCCGAAGACGCACCTCTGCGCGTCGACGAATTCCGTCGTCTGGGCTGGACGGAAGAGGAGATCTGGCGGCAATTTCCGGCACCGGCACAGTGACGGGATCCAAAGAAAAAGCCGGCTCCAAGCCGGCTTTTTCATGAACGACTGCGGGCGACCGATTACTCGGCGGCCGCAACCCGAAGATTGCTGGCGCCAATCAACCCTAATTCCTCGCCGACCTCGATCAAAGCCGCAACCACGCGCTCCAACTGCTCGGTCGAATGCGCAGCGCAGACCGAACAGCGCAACAGCGCGGTTCCGCTCGGCGTCGCCGGCGGCAGAGCAAGATTCACATAGACGCCCCGCTGCAACAGCATGTGCCAGGCAAGGCCGGCACGGGCCGGATCGGTCAGGTATACCGCGACCACGGGACCCTTCTGCGCGCCGAGCTTGAAGCCAGCCGCTTGCAAACCGCCATAAAGCGTTTCGACATTCGACCACAGCTTCTGCATCAGCTCCGGCTTCGCACGCAGCGTGGCGAGTGCCTGACGCACCGACCCGACGATCGAGGGCGGCAGCGAGGCCGTGAACATATAGGGCCGGCAGGCCACGCGCAGAATGTCGAATTCCGGGTGATCCGAAACCAGGAAACCGCCGATCGCACCCATGCTCTTGGAGAAGGTGCCAGTGACGAAATCGACATCGTCATCAACACCTTCATGTTCGATGACGCCGCGGCCGGTGGCACCCATGACGCCCATGGAATGGGCTTCGTCCACCAGCAGATAGGCGCCGTGCTTCTTCTTCACCGCCACGAATTCCTTCAGCGGCGCATGATCGCCCAGCATCGAATAGATGCCTTCCACGACGATGATCTTATTGCCGGGCTCGTTGGCGATACGGGTGAGGCGCTTATCGAGGTCGGCCGGATCGTTGTGCTTGAAACGGATGACCGTGGCGCTGCCCAGGCGGCACGCGTCATAGATGCTGGCATGGCTGTCGGCATCGATGATCAGGAAATCATTCGGACCGGCAAGCGTCGAGATAGCGCCCAGATTGGCCTGATAGCCAGTGGTGAACACCATGCAGTGCTTCTTGCCGTAGAAGTCGGCCAGATCCTGTTCCAGCGCCTTGTGGCAGCCATAGGAACCGTTGGCGATGCGCGAACCGGTGGTGCCGGTGCCAAAATCGGTGATGGCCTGCTGCGCCGCCGCCATGCACTCGGCATCGAAAGTCAGGCCGAGATAGTTGTTTGTGCCGCAAAGAATGGTCGGCCGTCCCTCGATCACCGCCTCGGTGGTGGAGAGAACGCGTTCCATCTTCACGCCGAAAGGATCGCCGCCGCAGCCCTTGAGGTTGGTGTAGGCGTCGCTTACCGCCTTGAAACGATCGAAAAGGCCCATGCTCAGGCTACCTTCTTGCTGTCGAACACGGTCTGAGCCAATTGGCCCACCGTGACGATTTCGGGCACCATGTTCAGCGGAATGGAGACGTCGAACTTGTCCTCAAGCTCCATCATCAAATCCATCACCGCCAGCGAATCCATATTGAGGTCCTGGGCGATATCCGTATCCATGGTGATCGGCGCGTCGCTCTTGCGAAAACGATCCATCATCAAAGCGATCTCCGCGAAAATACTCTCCAGCGAAGATTGCTGCTGCGCCTCTACCATCGTCATGTCACCCGAAGCCGCCCCGGCTCTTGTTTCAATCATTCATCCGCTCATGATTCGGTTTATGACCGAATCAATAAGTGCGGTTGTCCTAGATTTCCGAGGCTGGGTTAAATGACAAATTGTTTCGCAATGTAACAACCGTGGCCAATCAATGGATTAACCGCTCGCGCTCATGTGATGAATGAGTGATCCCGGTACCATCGAAATGTATCACTGAAGCCATCCTGCAGGTCGAAAAGCGGACGCCAACCGACAATTTTCGGTAGCTCCGAAGCCGTTGCAACCCAGTCGGCGTGATAGAGCTCCGCCAGCTTGGCCGGGACGAAGACATCGGCCCGGCCCCTGGCTCGGCAGATCAGGGCATTGGTTGCGGCGATCGGCAATACCAGCCAGCGCGGCAGCCGCAGGCCGCGAACGGGATGGCCGACAGCTTGCCGCAGCGCCTCCAGCATGCCATTCCAGTCGTGGCCCCCGGGATGCCCGTCGTCGATTTCGATGAGACTCCCCGATAGCAGCCGACCATCCTGCAGCTGCCGCAGCATCGCCAGGACCGCCGATACGAGATCGGCCACATGGATCAGGGAAACCCGCGCCCGCGGCGCCGCCGGATAGGGCAGAAAGCCGCCATGGGCTGCCCGAAACAGCGGCAGGGTGGCGGTGTCGCCGGGGCCATAGACGGCCGGCGGGCGGATAATCGCCCAGGGCCGGTCACCGGCCAGGTCCCGCACCTTGTCCTCGCTGGCTCTTTTGCTGGCGGCATAGGGCGATAGCTGCGGCTCGCGCGCGGCAAGCGACGACACATGCAGGAATGCCGCCGCCGGATTAGCTGTCTGCGCCGCACGCAGCAGCTGTTCCGTGCCGCCGGCATTGGCGGCCAGGAAGTCGGCGGCGTGCAGGGCCTTGATAAGCCCGGCCAGATGGACGATTGCCGTGGCCCCCTCGACCAGCCTGCCCAAGGCGCCGGGATCGTTGAGATCGCCCGGCACGACCTCGATGGTCCGGCCCGGTACCAGGCAGTCGCGCGGATAGCGCCGGACCAGAATGCGCGGCTGCCAGTTCTCGGCGAAGGCGGCCGTCAATAAGGCTTGCCCGATGAAGCCGGTTGCGCCGGTAACCGCCAGAACCGGCCGGTCCGTCACGGCGTCAGGCTTTCGGCTCAGCGTCGTAGACGCCCTGAAGGTAGTTGGCCTTGGCCTTGGCGCGGCTGAGCTTGCCCGAGGAGGTCTGCGGCAGGCCATGCGGCGGGACGAGGACGACCCGCGCTTCCACACCTGCCGATTTCTGGAGCAGGGCGGCAACATCCTTCATCAGCTTGGCCCGGGCGTCGGTATCGACCAGCCGGCATTGCACCAGGACGACGACCGCCTCGCTCTCGCCGTCTTCGACGGAAAAAGCGGCGACGTCACCGCGCCGCAAGTCCCCGAGCTCTTCGGTCGCCCATTCGAGATCCTGTGGCCAGATGTTGCGGCCGGCAATGATGATCAGGTCCTTGGCGCGTCCGGTGATCACGATCTCGCCGTCGAGCAGATAGCCGAGATCGCCGGTGTCCAGCCAGCCATCGGCAGAGAGCGCCTCGGCCGTCAGTTCCGGCTGCCGGAAATACCCGGTCATCACACTCGGGCCGCGGAAGAAGATGCGGCCGATCTCGCGCTCCTTGCAGGGCTGCCCCTGGGCATCGCGCACGGCAAATTCATGCCCCTCGAGCGCTCGGCCGCAGGCCACAAAGCCACGCGCCGCCGGCCCCGGTTCGGCCGCCACCGCCTTCTGCTCAGTCGCCAGCTTTTCGCGATCGATGTAATCGACGCGGTACATCCTGGAGAGCGGCGCGAAGCTCATCGCCAAGGTCGTCTCCGCCATGCCGTAGCTGGGCACGAAGGCGAGGGGATCAAAGCCATACGGTGCGAAGGCCTCGGCAAAACGCCGCAAGGTCTCATGCTGGACCATATCGCCGCCGATGCCCGCGGCACGCCAGGAACTGAGATCGAGCGACATGGACGAGTCATCGCGCATCCGTCGGACGCAGAGGTCGTATCCGAAGCTGGGAGAATAAGAGAGTGTGCCGCGATACTCGCTGATCAGCTTCAGCCATGTAAGCGAGCGGCGCGCAAAATCACGGGTCGCGATATAATCGACCGACATCTGCGTCGTCAGCGGGCACAGCATGAAGCCGACCAGACCCATGTCGTGATAGAGCGGCAGCCAGGAGGTGCTGCGGTCGCCCGGCACCACGCGCAGACCGTCGCTGGCAATGGCATAGGCATTGGCCATGAAACTGCCTTGGCTGACCTCGATTCCCTTCGGGAAACGGGTGCTGCCCGACGAGTATTGCAGGTAGCTCGGCCCGCTGCGGTCGAAGGGACGAAGATCAGCCCCTGTGCGGGGAATATTCTGGAAGTCCTGCGGCGCGCCGACAAGCAGCAGATCCAGTCCCTCTGCAGCCTGCCGCAGGAAGTCGATCAGGCTTTGCGGCGCCATCGCCGCCCTGGCGCTGCATCCTTCGATCTGATGACGCAATTGCGCGATATAAGCTTCTTTGCCGCCAAGGCTGGTCGGGATTGCCACCGGCACCGGCAGGATGCCGGCATATTGACAGCCCATGAAGGCTACGGCGAAATCGGGATCGGTATCGGCAACCACGACCATTCGGTCGCCGCGATCCAGGCCCAGCGCGACGAGCGCCTGGCCGAAATCCCGAGCCCGTTCCCGCAACTCACGGTAGCTGAGGACCTTCTGCAACTCGCCCTTGGCGGAGAAGAAATTGTAACCGCAATCGCCCCGGGCGGCATAATCAAGTGCCTCCCACAGGGTGTCAAAATCTCCTCGGCGCAGAGGAAGGCCAGGGCTAGTCGTCGGTGTTACACTTAGTGTCATGAGACCCTGGGTCGCATAAAAGATTGATTGCGAAGGGCAATGCCTGCCCCTAGGATTTGCCGGTCCTTAGCAAAAGTCTGACGAATCAGCAAGTTTTGACCTTGGGTCGGCCCCTGGTTAGGCGTTTCGTCGAATATTCCTGGCGGAGACATGAAGACAGCAGATGTCGAGATCAGCGGTGCCAGACGGGCTCCCTGGCATGAGTTGGTGTCACTCCTGAACTTTGGCTTTCCGTGGCGCCGGACGGCGCGCAAGCGCTATAAGGGCGGCGCCCCGGTGGGCGGCAGCCCGGCGGGTGAAAGTAAAACCCGGGTCAGCCAATCCCTGTCGCAAGCGATTGCCGAAATGTCCCGCGACGGTCGCCGCCGCGTCGGCGTGTATGGCGACGCGGCCTTTTTCCAGTCGGCACGCGCGGCGGCCAGCGGTTTCGACTGCCTCTGGTTTTCCAATGATTTCCTTGCCGATCAGCCGCAGGGGGCTTCGCGCCTCAGCGCTGATGCCTTGAGGGGGGTGGATGCCGTCCTCGTCGGTGGGCGCGACGTTGCCACCAATTACCGTCTCGTGCTGCGGCAGATGCTGGCCGCGGCACCGGAAACCCCGGTTCACTGGGTGGCGGACAATTGGGAATTCTGCGGCGGCACGCTGGCCGTGCCGCGGGAAATTGATGATGTGGACGCCCTCATCTTCAATCACTTCGAAGAATTTTTCGGCATCAAGGATCCACTGCAGTTCCGCTTTGAAATCATCAGTGAAGCCGGGACCCAGCGGAGCTACCGCATTCTGGGGCCCAATCAGGCGGCCAACCTCAACTTGAAGCAATTGATGCCAAAGCGATCGGAAGCGATTTGCCTGCGCATCTGGATCACCCATCCGCAGCTCACGCGCGGCCGGCACTATCGCTTCCGCCCCTGCGCCGACGTCTTCTGGAAAGACTCCTTCACCATCGTTCACGGCTCGCATCAGTTCTTCAAAAGCCCCAACCGGCGGCAGGAATTCCGCCTGATCGACGGTGTGGTCCGCCGCGGCCATGCCATCCTGACCGTGCCGAATTACGATCTCGACATGGGATCGAATGATGAGATCACCATCGGCACCGGTGCCGACAAGACGCTACGCAAGCGCAGCCGCCGCAAGCCGCTCGAGGAAGTGCATTTCCCGCGGCAGGAAAAGGCGAGTGAGGAGCGGCACTATTATGCGCTCGGCTATCATGGCTATGGCACGTCTTTCTGGTACGCGCTGGAAGAGGGCATCTCGAGCCTGCCGGGCAAACAGGCCAGTCTCAGCGGCAATCACCTTTGCCGCGTCGGGGTCGATAACAGGTCGAATGTCGTGTTCCGAGCGGAAGAGCGGAACCTGATCGAACAGGCGACAGCTGCCGGCTTCATGATCCATCCTTGCTGCCTGCCCATCCTGCCGAACAGCAGTCCCCTGGGTTTCGGCTTCAACTTCGACGCATCCAATCCTCCCTTCGAGGACTACTATCTCCGTTTCTATGACCGGGCCGGTATTTTCGTCGGCGATTACCGCTACCACAAGGACTTCATCGGCCCCGCCCTGATCGAGGACGTCTTGAAGCTGGCGCCGGAAGCGGCGCGGCAATCGGCCACCATGGCCCTCGTGTCGCCGGATTATCTATCGACCGATCTGGCGCCCCAGCGTTTGATCACGACCGCCGATCTCATCTTGCGGCATCGTTCAACCGGCGATCAGGACGCGACCGAGTTCCAATCCTCCTGGCGCAATCTCGGCACGCAGATTCCGACCCTGCCGCATTGGCTCCATCCTTCCATCGCGATCATGGGGCGTACCAATGTCATCGGCCGCGCCCGCTGCAAGGACGGCCATCGAACCGCCGTCTTCGTCGCCAATGCCAGTGGCAACCTCAATTATGGCATGGCAGCGCAATGCGAGATCAACGTCATCAACCTCGCCGGACGCAGACGCAGTCATGTTGTCACCCTGCCTGCCTTCGGCGCGGAAGTCGTCTGGCTCGACGAGGCCATGCCGGACCTGGCAGATCATCTCGGTGATGCCGGCATCGGCACGCTGCAGGTCAAATCGGCGGATGCGGATTTGACGGCCCATGTCATCGGCCTCTCACCCGACGGCGCGGTCGGCCTGCAGCATCTTTGGGGTTATTGAGACCTCGTTCATGAAAACAGCAAAAATGAGCGACATCGCCGCTGCCGGCTGGAACGCCCGCGCCAGATATCGCTGACGGAATCAGAATGCTCAACGTCTTTCGTATCTTTTTCTATAGCGGCTACCGGCGCCAACTGGGCGTGCTCGCGGCTTTGCTTGCCGGCGGTCTCGCGGAAAACCTCGGCATCGCCAGCCTGTGGCCGATCGTCTCGATGGCATCCGGCGATACCCAGCAATCCAACAAGCTCGTCGGCCGGCTGGTCGTCGATATTCTGGCCTATCTCAGCCTGCCGCCGACGCTGGGCATTCTGCTCGGCTTCATGATTTTCTTCGTTGCCGTCAAATTCATGTTCAGCCTCATCGGCATGAACTTCGTGGGGCGGGAGGTCGCCAATATCACCACCCGGATCCGGCTTCGCCTGATCGACGCCATCATGCGCGCCCGCTGGAGCTACTTCACGTCGCAGCCTTCCGGCCGCTTCACTAGCGCCATCAGTATCGAATCGGACCGCGCGGCTTTTTCGTTCAAACAAAGCGGCACCGTGCTTGCAAAATGCGCCGAGTGCCTTGCCTATCTAATCGGCTGCCTTGTCATCTCCTGGCAATTTTCCGCCGCTGCGCTGCTGGCCGCAATCGTGCTCTGGCTCGCGGTCACCCGCTACATGCGCATGGCACGCAAGGCGGGCAACAACAAGAGCAAGTTCGGGCTGCGCCTTGCCACCTCGATCGGCGAGATCCTGACGAACATCAAAGCGCTGAAGGCGATGAACCGCCACATCCATGTCGCCGCCGCCTTCGACGCCGATATCGCGAAGTTGCGGCGCGTCCTTGAGCGGGAAACCTACAGCAACGCGGCCGTCACCGCGCTGCAGGAGCCGATCCTGGCCATCCTGCTCATCGGCGGCATCTATCTCGGCCACACGTTCCTTGACCTGCAGTTGCAAGGCCTGGTCGCGACCCTTTGGCTGCTGCGCAGGATTGCCGATAATATCGGCGATATCCGCCAAGGCATGCAGACGCTTTATATCGACTCCTCCGCCTTCTGGGGCACCGTCGAGCTGATCAAGGAGATCGAGGCGGAGGCGGAGCATCTGACCGCGGGCAAGCAGGTCTCCTTGACCCGTTCCGCGCGCCTTGAGCATGTCTTCTTCGCCTACCCCAATCGCGAGGTGATGCACGACGTCTCGATGGAGATACCGGCTGGCAAGATAACGACCATCATCGGCCCGTCAGGCGCCGGCAAGACGACGATTGCCGATGTGCTGGTGGGGCTGAACAGACCGGCCAGCGGCGAAGCCTTCATCGATGATGTGGCCCTCGGCAGCGCCGACCTTTCGCGGTGGCGCAACCAGATCGGCTACATCCCGCAGGACAATATCTTGTTCAACGATACGGTCGCCAACAACATCACGCTGGGCGACCAGTCCATCCCGCGCGACAAGATCGAAGATGCGCTGAAATTGGCCGGGGCCTGGAACTTCGTCGAAAAGCTGCCGGAAGGGCTGGACCAGGTTGTGGGTGTGCGCGGCAATCTGCTCTCGGGCGGCCAGAAGCAGCGGCTCTCGATCGCCCGGGCGCTCATCTCGGATCCAAGCCTGCTGATCCTCGATGAGGCGACCAGCGCGCTCGATCATGATACCGCGCGGGAGATCTGCGACAGCGTGCGCAATCTGGCCGGCCGGCGCACCATCCTCGCCATCACCCATCAGGCGCTCTGGATCGAAGCCGCCGATCGTATCTTTGAAATGCAGAATGGCAGCGTTACAGCTGTCGAGCCGCAGACGGCATAGGCCGGGGGGCGATTTCGCCGGGTCCCGACGCTTTCGCCAGGGTCGCCGAGCCGCGTTCGATCAGATAGACACGGTCGGCCGCATCCACCCATGACTTCTGGTGCGTGATCGCCAGCACCGTCGTCTCGCCTGCCTGGCGCTGGACCGCGGCGCATATTTCCGCCTCGGTCGCGGGATCAAGGGCGCTGGTCGCTTCGTCCAGCACCAGCAATTGCGGCCGATGAACCAAGGCGCGGGCCAATGCCAGACGCTGACGCTGGCCGCCGGAAATCATCATGCCGCGCTCGCCGACGACGGTATCCAATCCGTCGGGCAGGCTTTCCACGAAATCGACCAGATCCGCCAATTGCAGAGAACGCATGACGTCCTCGCGGGTAAGGGAGCTATCGCCCAGCGTGATATTGGCTTCGATCGTGTCGTTGAACATCAGCACTTCCTGCGGCACATAGCCGATCGAGGAGCGCCACTGGTCCATATCGATCCGGTTGAGATCAACGCCATCGATCAGAATGCGCCCTGAACTTGGCAGAAAGAGGCCGAGGATAAGATCGGCGACCGTCGTCTTGCCGGAGCCGGATTCACCGACGAGGGTCGTGATCCGGCCGGCCGGGATCTCGATGGAGACATCGTTAAGCACCGTGCCGCGCCCATACGAGAAGCTGACGTCTTGCAGATCGATACCGCTCTTCAGAGTCGGTGCAAGTTCGCCGCGATGCGGTTCGATCTCGCCTTCGACTTCTGAGATCAACCGCAGCACGGCGAAGTACATCGTGTCCGATTGCGCAAGATCCTGCGAGGCCTTCTGCACGCGCGACACGCTGTACATCAGGCCGTAAGTGGCGGCGGCGAAGGCGATCGAATGTTCGAGCCCGATACCGAAGATCTGGTTGACGATATAGAGGCCCGCTGCCAACGTGCAGGCGATCAGCAGATCAGGTAAGGTCGCCGTCAGCTGCTGCATCATGACCAATTCGTACATTGCCGACTTGATCTTGCCTGTTTCGCGACGCAGGCTGGCGATCAGGACACCTTCGCGGCCCATTGCCTTCAGCGGCTTGTAACCGACGATGAGATCCATAAGGTCGCTGACCAGAGCGACGAGGGAACTGCGGAATTGCTTTGCCGCCTGTCGCGATGTGGCCGACAAGACACGCAGCAGCAGGCCCATCAGGATGCCAAGAGTGATGGCGACGGCCGCGGTCTGCCAGCCGAAAAGCAAGGCGACGCAGGAGAGCACGACGGCGCGGATGACCATCGCCGCGACGGAAAGCGCCGCCCTGTAGGCATATCCCGCCCAGTTGGCCTCCGACAAAATCGCCGCCACAAACCGGCCGACCGGATTAACCGTGTAATAGGACCAGCGGGCCAGCAGCAGGCGGTCGATGATCCGGTGACGCAGATCGCTGGCGATCTCTGCGACGACGATGCCGATATAGCGGTTCACCTGGAGACTGATGACCGCTTTCACGATGACGGCAGCGATGATCAGAAGGCAGAGGGCGCCAAGCGAAACCGGCAGGTGGAGCGTCTCGAAGATTGTCGCGAAATAGGCTTGGAACTTGCTGGTCTTCGCGCCGCTTTCCCCGGACAGCATGCCGATGATCGGCAACAGCGCGGTCAGGCTGATGCCCTCCAGCAGGCCGTTGACCAGCAGCCCGCTAAGGATGGGAATCTGCCGCCATAAGCCATGCTTCTGCAGGACGCGATAGGCGTTCTTCAGGGAGGAGTCGCTAGGGCCGGAATCTGGTTGCATGTCTCGGATATGTGACGACGGATGGGCGCACTTGATAGCACCGCGCCCTCGAATGTCAAATCGAGGCGACATCCTGGACGTTCCGAAGAACCCGCTTTCGGCAGCGAAAAATTGCGGCAAAACCGCACAATGTCAGCCGGTTAGTTGCGGGAGCGCGGAACTGTCATTATCATTGCGGGAAGTGAAATTGGCCAGTTCCCGAATCTGGATTGGTCATGGGAGGCGCGACGTGCAATACAAGGTTTTCATCCAGTCGAATGACGAACAATATGTCGGTGCGCTGGTCGCTGCTTATGCGCTGAAGCGCAATAGCCGTCACGCCGACAAATTCGACGTGGAAATCATGCACACGAAGGATTTCCCGTGGCTCAACGCACACGCAGGGAAGAAATTCCTAAGAGGTGCAGAGCATCGTGTCTGGGAAGCGGATGATCTGCAGTCCTTCACGCCGCTCCGTTTCACGCCGCCGAAGCTGATGAATTACGAAGGCAGGGCAGTCGTGATAGATCCCGACTGTTTTGCCCTCGGTGATGTCTGGGAGCTGTTTACCCGGGATATGCAGGGCAAGGCGTTGATGTGCCGCATCCGACCTGCCTTCAAGGATTTGCCCGCCTATCGTGCATCCTCCGTTATGCTGCTGGATAACGCGAAGCTGAAGCACTGGGATGCACAAAAGACCTTCGACGAACTCTTCGAGTTCAAGAAGGACTACATGAAATGGATCAAGCTTGAATATGAACCTGACGAAACGGTCGGGATTCTCGAAGACGTCTGGAACGATTTCGACCGCCTGACGCCGGCCACCAAGATCCTGCACAACACATACCGCCGTACGCAGCCCTGGAAGACCGGCTTGCCGGTGAGCTTCACGGTGCGGACCAAGACAAAGTCGGCGAGCTTCCCGAAAGCCGTGGTGAAATCGGTGAAGAAATGGCTTCATATTGAGAAGGCGCGCCATTACGAACGCCATCCCGATCCGAAGCAGGAGAAATTTTTCTTCGACCTGCTGCGGGAATGCCTTGAAAAGGGTATCGTAACGGAGGCACTGATCAAGCAGGAGATGGCTGCAAATCACGTGCGACATGACGCCCTTGAGCTTTGCTTGCGACGCGCCGCCTGACGTTGCGCACCTGTCTTGCAGGGCCGAGAATTCCGCAGGGGGTAGCATAATGGTCATGGCATCAGCCAGCGCCCAGGAAGTTCCGCATATGTTGGACGGCGCCAACGCGGCCGACGTCATCGAGCAGCCTTATGCGCACTTGGTGCGGCATAACGCTTTGTCGGACGCGACCTATGAAGCGCTGAACAACGAATTCCCCTCGCTGTCGCAAATGCTGGGCGGCCGCAACAGCTACGGCAATAACGAGGCCATACGCCTTTCCGTGCGCCAGGTACTGGGCGACAGCCAGATCAGCCGGCGCTGGAAAGACTTCTTCGCCTATCACACGTCGCAAGAATATTGGCTGAACATATTGCGGGTCTTCGGTACGCAGATGCGGCGCGAATTCCCGCGCCTGGAAGACCGTATCGGCCGGCCTTTCGAAGAGTGGCGCGTTATCCCGCGCGGTTATTCGGGGGATGCCGACGTCAGGCTCGACTGCCAGTTTGTCATGAACACGCCGGTCATCGAGGTCAGCAGCGTCAAGACCCCGCATGTCGACCTCTGCGACAAGATCTTCAGCAGCCTCTATTACTTCCGCTCGGAGCAGGACAAGGCCAGCGGCGGCGATCTCGATATTTATGCCTGGCGGCGCTCGCCTCGCTTCGTCAAGCATCGGGCCCTGCAACAGGACATCGATCTGACGGAGACCGTGGCCTATGCGGCCAATACCTTCGTCTGCTTCGTGAACTCCGAGAAATCGGTGCATGGCGTCAGCCCGCGCGGTGTCACGACCATTCCACGCCGCTATATCAACTTCATCGCGGAACTGCCGATCCACGCCTTCCAGCCAAGGCAGGTCAGCCGCTGGCGGAAACTTTGGTTGCCGAAGGAAATGAAGCTTTCGCCAAACAACGACGTCTATTAAGACCCATCGTCCAGCGGGATCGCAGCTCAGAGATCGCATCCTGTCAGGAGCTGGTGATTTCCGCGTCCGCAGCCTTGACCCAAAGGGACATGATCTCTTCCGCCACGCGGACTCTTTCGCGCAGTACAAGATTGGTCGTCGGCGGCGCGGGCATATGGCGAGTGGGCTCAAGTGCGCGGGCAATGCCGTTACGCTGCAAGATAGTTTCGAAGGCGGTGTAGTTGTTTCGCGGTTTCAGGAAACCGGTAATGGCCAGGGCGTCGGCCAGCCGATCCAGCATATCGGGGACACGTCCAAGGTCACGTCGCTTCTGACGGCGCCCGCGCAATCTTTGCGACCATGACGTCTTCAAGAGCCGGTGTTCCAGCGTCTGCCGCGGCAGGCTGAAGTAATAGACCGGCTTCATGCGATTCGCCGCTTCGGCGATCATCGAGACGCTATCGATCGTGACGATGAAATTGTCGGCGAGCGCCAGCATGGCCTGCAGCGGATTGGGAACACCGGGCTGCCAGGCAAAGATATAATTCGGCTGCTGCAAGCGTTCTGTAATCAGCTCCGTGACGTCGGCCGGTGTCCGCGGGCTCGTGGTGACCAGCAGCGTGCCGCCCCGATGGAGCTGATACTTCGCCAGTTTGTTGAGCAGGCTATGCGCCGCCACCTCGTCGAACTCCATCTGCGCGGTAGATCCGCCCACCAGGACAGCCGTCCACGGCCGCGGCAGATGGCGCCATTTCGGCTCCCATAACAGCGCCTGTTCAGAAAGGGCTTTTTCATCCTGCCAGGTCATGGGCAGGCAACACTTCACAATATTGTCGGCCTCAGGCATCCCGAACTGGGGCGTGGCGATGATCAGATCGAAATGCCGGTATGCGACCCGCGGCCGTCCCAGCAGAACGATAATCGTGCGTCCTCCGGATTTCTTGCGGATCCAGCGACAGACCGAAGCGGCCGATTTGCCAGCAGCCAGAACGATATCCGGCCAGGGGGCTTGCAATTGGTCACGCGAATTCGGGTCAAGGCCGATCAGGGAGCTGCCCCGATCGCGATGGGGCGTGGCGCAGCCCAGATCGTAACGCAGCTGCTTGGTCAGGCTTTTCCAGCCAAAGAGGTCGCTGAGGGTCGAGCTCAGCGCGCATAGCTGCGCATTATCGCCATGGCGGTCGCCGAGCAGCAGCCACACGCATGGGTCTGGCCGCAACGGTACCCCGGCCGTATCGCCGGATACCGTATTCTGCTCAGGAAATTGCCCCAAAGTCGACGCGTCCAGAGAAGCAGTCATTGGGGTGATGTAAGTTTAATGACAGGTAAAGTCAATCGGCCGAGGGCGATGTGATCATTGTCCTGGCGTGATTTCGCTCACCATTGCATCAAGTTATGCGACCACGCGCCGACGCGCCGCGAATAACGAAGCCGTCAGCCTGCGTGGAAACCTTGTGCGAGGGATTCCGCCTTGGCGATATCGTCCTGGCTCATCTCCTTGGCGATCTGCTTGCGCAGGCTCACGGCCTGGTTGGCCGCAATGTCGCCACCCTGGCCACGAAGCGTATCGCCGGCGATCGTCAGCCACTTATAGCCTTCCACGAGATTGCGCTGCTTGCCGCTCTTGACGAGCAGCGAGCCAGCCGCAAATTGCGCCCGGCCGAGGCCTTTTCCCGCCGCCATCAGATACCATTGCAAGGCCTGCTGCTTATCCTGCTTCACGCCCTGTCCGTAATCGTAGAGCGAGCCGACCAATACTTGCAGATTGGCATCGCCTTGCTGCGCCAGCGGCTCCCAGATCGCCAGAGCGGTCTTGTAATCGCCCATGTCGAACGCATGCCAGCCATCGGCGGCCGTTCCCACCGGCGTCGGCGAGCTATCCGCCGTCGATGCGGGTTCCGCGCTGGCGACCTGCTGATCGGCCGCCGCCGGCTGAACCGGCGCCGCGGATTGGGCCATATCGGCCGCAGCCGATGGCGCGGCAGGAGAGGGGAAAACCACCGCCTTGGCCGGCTGAGTTTCAGCCGTGCCCACCACCGGCGCGGCCGGCTGCGGTGCAGGTGCAACGCTCGACGCCTGCGGGGCCGGCGTCGCGGCGCCGGCTGCAGCCGCTTGCTGGTCGGCGCCCGCCGCCTGTCCGCTATTCGCCGCCGCGGGAGCCGGCTGCGCGGACGGGGCTACGAAGGTGGTCGGCCCGGTCTTAGCACCAAAGGTATTGCTGTCGGGGCTGGCGGGAAGCATGGAACCCACGGCGGTGCTCGTCGGCGCCAACGGTGTCACGACCGGCTCGGCAGAAGCGGTTGCCACCGGCGGCAGCGCAGCGAGGCGCTTGGCCGCGACCTGGTCGCCGGCACTGGCAGCCCGTCCGAGCCACTGCTGGGCCTGCTGCAGGTTGTAAGGCACGCCATGGCCTGTCGCATACATGGTGCCCAGGTTGCGCATTGCCATGGGATAGTTCTGACCGGCCGCCATGGTGTACCAGCGGAATGCCTCAGCCTCGTCCGATGTCACTCCCAGGCCATTGTCATAGAGGGCGCCAACGGCGTTCTGCGCCTCGGCATTCCCGGCCTGGGCGAGAGGCATCCATTCGCTCATGGCTGACTGATAGTCGCCTTTGCCATAGGCCTCCGCGCCTTCCTGGAAACCAGCCCAGGCCGTCGCGGAAAGAACCGGCAACAGGCATCCCAGCGCCAAGCCGAACAAGACTTTATTCACAACACCATCTCCCCTTGCACGATCAATCACACCCAGAAACTAAAAATTAGTCTATAATTACTAACCTTTTTACCCCTATCGACTTCTTCATCGAGCGGATCCGAGGCTAGCATGGCGTGCAGACGAAACTTACGTCCCGGTCTTCTGGCACTTTGCCTGGGTCTCTGCATCTCGCTCATTTTAGCTTGTCCAGGGGGAGTCGCTGCAAGCCCCGTGAATGTCGTCGTCGATGCCGATAGCGGACAGGTCCTGATGGCGGAGGAACCGAACGCGCTGTGGTATCCGGCATCGCTGACCAAGATGATGACGGCCTATGTCGCCTTCAGCGAAATCAAGGCTGGCCGTCACCGCCTGGACGAGCCCCTGATAGTTTCCTCCACTGCCGCCGGACAGCTTCCCGTCAAGTTTGGTTTCCGGAGCGGCGAGAAGATCACCCTGCAGCAGGCGCTCAACGCGATGATCGTCGCCTCGGCGAATGATGCAGCGGTGGCTGTCGCCGAGCAGATTGGCGGTACCGAAAGCAGTTTTGCCTTGCGCATGACCGAGACCGCGCGACGGCTCGGCATGTCGCGCACCAGTTTCCGCAATGCGAGCGGCTTGCCGGACGCACAGCAGGTCACGACCGCGGCCGACATGGCTCGCCTTGCGCTGGCGTTGCTGCATGATTTTCCCGAATATTATCCCTTCTTCAGCCAGCGCAGCGTGACCATCAACGGTCGCTCCTTGCCAACCGTCAACGGCATCCTGGTGAACTATCCCGGTGCGGATGGCATCAAGACCGGCTTCACCTGCGGCGCCGGCTACAATCTCGTCGCCTCGGCAAAGCACGGCAATCGCCGCCTGGTCGGCGTTCTGCTCGGCGGCGGCAATCGCGGCGAGCGGGCGAGTGAAATGGCCTCGCTGCTCAATACCGGCTTCTCACGCGGCGATAGCGACCTGCCGTCGCTGCAGGATCTCTCGTTGAAGATCGACGTCTCGGAACAGGCGCCGCCGCCGATCCGGCTGCAAGCCGGCGAATGCAGTCAGACGATGGTTGCCGGCAACAGCGCGAACCCGGGCGCAATCCGGCTGGCCGGCTGGGGCACCGTGTTCGGCTCCTTTTCCAGTATCACCCAGGCGCAGCAGGCCATCGCGGCGGCCAAACGGCGACTGCCCGCCGCTTTGGCCGGTAAAGCGGCTCCGGCGATCGTCCGCAAAGATTACGAAGGCGCGTCACGATATAGTGCGCTGCTGACCGGGTTTGGCCAGGTCGATGCGGGACGGGCCTGCAAAGCCTTGTGGGATAGCAATTCCTACTGCCTCGCTCTCAGCCCGCAGGTGCTCGGCAACCCGAATGCGGTGTGGCGATAGGCTGCACCGAGCATGGCGGCGGCTGGCTGCCCTTGGAAAAACCGGCACAAAGCTTACGTATTCATTGAGAGCCCCACCCGCAGCAAGCGGCGCGGTGCTGAGCGCATCGGCAGGTTGATCTGCATGAGAAAGCTTTACCTTGTTGCCGGCCTTATTCTGATGGCGCTGCTGCCGGCTTGCGCCACGACGCCGCCAAAGCCGGCCATGGCGCCGCTCGGCGCGAATGGGGCCTTCGGGTATAGCGACCGCGCCATCGTCGATGATCGCACGATGGTCACCTATACCGGCGCCTATATCCCGGTCAATGTGAGCAACCCGCGTAACGACAGTCGCCTGCAGACGGAACTCGACAAGACACACGATCTTGCCGTGTGGCGCGCGGCACAGCTTGGCCAGCAGCAGGGATATGCGGCGCTCAAGATTGATCACGAGCAACGCGACAGCGATATCGAGATCCACGAGACGCCGGTTTACAACCCTTATCCCAACTATGGCTTCGGCCCTTGCTGGCGCGGCTGCTATGCGCATCCCTGGTGGTTCAACGACGGCTATTACGGCACACAGCGGACGGCGCGGGGCCGCGCAGTCATTCGCCTGACCATCTTTTACGAACGGCAGTTCGATCCGAAGGAGAGCGGGGCACTATCGATCGCAGCGCTGCTCAGCCAAATGCAGGTCAAATGGGGCACTGCGACTTACTGACCGTAGTTGCCGCGCGTCATTGCGCCGATTGCTTTGCCTTGGCCTTTGCCAATAGGCGCTTGGCCGCCGCCAACTGGCTCTGCGACATATCAGATTCCGCTTCGCGCACGCCCTCATAGGCCTTCTGCTGCAATTCGCCGGCGGGCAGATGGTCGAGCCCGAGTTCCAGCCAGAGATAGGCTTCCACCAGGTTCTTGGGCGTACCCCAGCCGTTGAGATAGGCCAGCCCCAGCCAGGCCCGGGCATGCGGCACGCCGGCATCGGCTGCGTCCAGCAGATAGGGGATCGCCTTGGGGTGATCCTCCTTGATATCTTCGCCAGTCAGCAATTTGCGGCCGATGACATATTTCGCTTCCGGCAGGCCGCCATCCGCCGCCTTGACGTACCATTTCAGAGCATTCATGCGATCTTCCGGGACGCCTTCGCCGTTCTCATACATCTGTGCCAGATAATATTGTGATCGCAGATGCCCCGACATGGCGGCGGCCATATACCAGCGTCCGGCCTGCTTGAAATCCTGCTTGATGCCGTTGCCGTTGTAGTAGAGATTGGCGAGATCGAACTGCGCCTGGGCATAGCCGAGATTGGCGGCTCGCAGATATAAGGCCTCGGCGGTTTTCACATCGCGTTTAACGCCGATTCCCTTTTCATACATGATGCCGAGATTGGTCAGTGCCGCCGGATCGTTTTCTCCGGCCAGCGTTTCCCAGAGACGTTTGGCGGTGGCGTAATCGCCGGCAAAAAACGCGCGGCTCGCCATGTCGCTTTCATCGGGTGCAGTCGTTGCCGCGGGCGGGTTCGCCTGAGCCAGGGCAGGGGTAGCGGTGGCGGGGAGCAGCGGCAGGAATGTAACCGACAACAGAAGGACCAAGCGACGAACCTGCGGAGTCGCGGCGAAAATCGTTGGGGAAACCGGCTTCTTCACTACACGTCTCTCCGCAAAATCGTAACCAACGGCCATTCATCCGTCCGGCCAAGTCGGCGCCACCTTGCAACAACTGGCCATAGGCTGCAAGGCGGGGAAATTGCTAAGCTCACCAGCATTGAGCCGCAAACCCGGTCTATCGCCCATGGCATTTCGGGACAGGACGGAGACAAGATGACGCAAAAGACCTCGCCGAAAACAGCCCCTGCCGCAGCCAGGGTCAGTTTTCATCTCACGCTCGGCGCTCGCCTCCGGACCTATTTTCTGGCCGGCATCCTGATAACCGCGCCGATCGGCCTGACCATCTATCTGGCATGGCTGGTGATCAGCTTTGTCGATGAACGGGTCTTCAGCGTCATCCCGACGCGCTACAACCCCGAAACCTATCTGCCGTTCAGCGTGCCCGGTATCGGCCTCATCCTCGCCGTTGTCGCGCTGACGCTGATCGGCGCCGTCACCGCCGGCTTCCTGGGCCGCCTGTTCCGCAATCTCAGCGAAGCGGTGCTCAACCGCCTGCCGATTGTCCGCAGCCTCTATACCGCCCTCAAGCAGATCATCGAAACGGTCTTCGCCAACCAGTCGTCCGCGTTTCGCGAAGTAGTGTTGGTCGAATATCCGCGCCGCGATGCCTGGTCGGTCGGCTTCATCACCGGCTCGATCCGGGGCGAGATCAAGGCGCACCTGCAGCGCCCCATGGTCAATGTCTTCATACCGACGACGCCCAATCCGACCTCCGGCTTTCTGTTGTTCGTGCCGGAAGAGGAAGTGATCCGCCTGGCGATGTCGGTGGAAGACGGCATCAAACTGGTCATCTCCGGCGGCATCATCACGCCGCCGGACGTGGATGCGGCCGCCAATCCTGTCCTCAACCCGAGCGCAACGTCTTGATCATGGCATCGCGCTGGAACAGATAGAGCAGCGTGCGCAAAGCCTCGCCGCGCGGCGAAAGCAAATTGGGGTCCCGCTCCAGGACCAATCGCGCATCGTCCCGCGCCATGGCGAGAAGATCGCCATGGGCGGCAAGATCCGCCAGCCGGAATTCCGGCAAGCCGCTCTGGCGATTTCCCAGCAATTCGCCGCCGCCACGCAGACGCAAGTCTTCCTCGGCAATGCGGAAACCATCCTCGCTTTCCCGCAGGATCGACAGCCGCGCCTTGGCGACCTCGCCCAGCGGCCCCTGATAGAGCAGCAGGCAGCTCGACTTGCCGGTGCCGCGGCCGACGCGGCCGCGCAACTGATGCAGCTGCGCGAGGCCGAAGCGCTCGGCATGTTCCACCACCATCACCGTCGCCTCGGGCACGTTGACGCCGACTTCGATGACCGTGGTCGCCACCAGGATGTCGAGATCGCCGGCTGCGAAGGCCGCCATGGTCTGGTCGCGCTCGGCCGCTTTTTGCTTGCCATGAACGAGGCCGACGCGATCGCCGAAAATCTGTTGCAGATGACGATGACGCTCCGTCGCCGCCGCCAGATCGACCACCTCCGATTCATCGACCAGGGGGCAAACCCAATAGATGCGAGCACCGCCGGAGATCGCCCTTCGCGCACCCTCAATGACCTCGTCAAGCCGATCGATCGGCAAGGTACGGGTGGCGATCGGTTGGCGTCCGGGCGGCTTCTCCGTCAGACGTGAGACGTCGATATCGCCATAGCCGGTCAGCATCAGCGTGCGGGGGATCGGCGTCGCCGTCATGACCAGGAGATCAACGCCGCGGCCCTTGCCGGCCAAGGCGACACGCTGCTGCACGCCGAAGCGATGCTGTTCATCCACTACGGCCAGGCGCAGATCGTCGAACACCACGTCGTCCTGCACCAGCGCATGCGTGCCGACGACGAGCTTGATCTCGCCCTGCGCCAGCCGTGCCAGCAGCGCTTCGCGGGCCTTGCCCTTGTCACGACCGGTCAGCAGCGCCAATTCGATCCCGGCCGCTGCCGCCAGAGGCTGCAGACCAGCAAAATGCTGGCGCGCCAGGATATCGGTCGGGGCGAGCAGAGCCGCCTGGCCGCCGGCCTCGACCGCGATCAGCATGGCAAGCAGCGCGACTACCGTCTTGCCGCTGCCGACATCGCCCTGCAGCAGCCGCAGCATGCGGTTGTCAGTTGCCATGTCAGCAGCGATCTCGCCGACGGCCTGCTGCTGGCTGGCTGTCAGCTGATAGGGCAGGGCGCGCAGCACCCGGTCGCGCAGACGGCCGTCGCCCTTGCTGGCGCGGCCGGCCAGCGTACGGTTGTGCTGGCGGACCAAAGCGAGGGCGAGCTGGTTGGCCAGCAGTTCATCATAGGCCAGCCGCTGCCGCGCGGGCGTCTGCGGTGCCAGATCGGTCGCTGCTTCCGGGTTGTGCAACGCGCGGATGGCTTTTTGCCAGCTTGGCCAGCCGTCGCGCTGCAAGACCGTGGGTTCGATCCATTCGGGAAGATCCGGTGCGCGTTCCAGGGCGGCATTCAAGGCCTTGCGCAGGGTCTTGGCCGGCAAGCCTGTGGTCAGTGGATAGACCGGCTCCAGGCGCAGCAACTGGTCGATTTCCTCGACCGGCACGATATGGTCGGGATGGACCATGTTGAGCTCGCTGCCGAAGCGATCGATGCGGCCGCTGACGGCCCGCCATTCGCCGACCGGGAGATTCTTCTGCAGCCAGTCGTCGCGGGCATTGAAAAAGACCAGGTCGATGAAGCCGGTCCCATCGCCGCAACGCACCCGGTAAGGTGCGCGCTGATGGCCCGGCTTCTGGTGCCGCTCGACCTTCAGCTTCAGCGTGACAATGGCGCCGTTTTCGGCGGCGGCGAGGCTGGGACTGGCGCGGCGGTCGATGATCCCGCTCGGCCGGTGCCACAGGAGATCGACGACCAGCGGCCCGCACAGCCGTTCAGCCAGCTTGGAGAGCCGCGGCCCGAGACCGGGCAGCTTGTCCAGCGAAGCAAAGAGCGGAAAGAGAATGGCTGGTCGCACGGCTTGTCCAATAACGCGGAATCGGTAACGGCAACGGTTGATTATTCTCGCAATCCGTCGTTTCTAACCCCCCGTAAGGGTGGGGAAAAGGAGTTTCGATGAGCAGCGCCGAAGAGCTCGATAATCTGCGGAAAAGGCTGATTTTCCGCAGTTGGCATCGGGGAACCCGCGAAATGGACCTTATCATGGGCCGGTTTGCCGAGCATGCGGTGCCGCAGATGGACGCCGCCGATCTCGCCATCTATACGCGGTTGCTTGAGGAGAGCGACCCGGATATATACGACTGGCTCTGTGGCCGGCAGCCGATCCCGGAATCCGCGGATTCCGCCGTCTTGCGGCACCTGATCGACCACAGCTTCCAAAAACCGCGCGCGCCCCGCTGAGCAAACCGGCCAGATACGTGATCGACCTGCCTTTTACATTGCCGGAACCCGGCCGCCACGATGTGGGCGGCGTTCCGGATGGGAGCGAAGCGCTCCTGATCGCCTCGCTGGCCCGCAACCAGGCCGGCGGGGTGCTGCATATCGCCCGCGACGATCTGCGGATGGCGCGGCTTGCGGATGCCCTGCAGTTCTTCGCACCCGATCTGACCGTTCTGACTTTTCCGGCCTGGGACTGCCTGCCTTACGACCGGGCATCGCCGCATCGCGATATCCTCGCCAAGCGCATCGATACCCTGGCGCGGCTGGCGGCGATCGCGCAGGCGGGCGACAAGTGGCCGATCGTCATCACCACCGTCTCGGCCATCCTGCAACGCGTGCCGGAGCCGCCTTGCTTTGCCGGCACCGCGCTATCCTTGCGGCGCGGCGCCACGCTCAATCCCGATCGCCTGGTCGAATTCCTGCTGAGCAAAGGCTATCTGCGCAGCAGCACCGTCAGCGAGCCCGGCGAGTTCGCGGTTCGCGGCGGCATCATCGATATTTTTCCGCCCGGCACCGCCCAACCGATCCGCGTCGATTTCTTCGGCGATGAGATCGAGGATCTGCGTTTCTTCGATCCGCTCAGCCAGCGCAGCAAGGAGAAGCTCGATCTCTTTCCGCTGAACCAGATCAACGAAGTCAGCCTGACGCCCGCCGCGATCGAGAGCTTCCGCACCGGCTATCGTTCCGAATTCGGCACCTCGGGCGGAGATGATCCGCTTTACGAGGCGATCAGCGCCGGCCGGCATTATCCCGGCATGGAGCACTGGCTGCCGCTCTTCGGCTCGACGCTGGTGCCGCTTGGCACCTACCTGCCGCAAGCGGTCTTCACGCTGGACCATCAGGTCGAGGACGCCAAGAAGGCGCGCCTCGATATGATCGCCGACTTCTATCAGGCGCGCACCGATCTGCAGCGCGCCGACAAGGATAGCGGCGCCCCGGTCTATCGTCCGTTGCCGCCGGGCAAGCTCTACCTCACCGGCAATGGTTGGGAAAACCTGCTGCGCGGCCGGATCACGCTCGCGTTCAATCCGTTCCAGGCGCCGCCCGGTTTCCGCTGGCTGACGGGTCCCGCGAAACCGGGCCGCAATTTCGCCGAAGCCCGCATCAATCCCGAGATCAATCTCTATGACGCCGTGTCCCGCGCCATGCTGGCGGAAATGGCGGCGGGACGGAAGGTCGTGCTGACGGCCAGCAGCACCGGTGCGCTGGAGCGCCTTTCCGGTGTCCTGACGGAACATGGCATCACCCGGCAAGAAGCGACCCAAAGCTGGCGCCAGGCACTGGAATCGTCGCTGACCGATGGCCGCGAGGTCATGGGCCGGGCTGTGCTGGGCCTCGACAACGGCTTTGCCACCGACAACATCATCTTCATCACCGAGCAGGATATCCTCGGCGACCGGCTGACGCGCACCGTCGCCCGCAAGCGCAAGGCCGAGACCTTCCTGGCGGAGCTCGCCAATTTCCAGGCCGGCGATTATGTCGTCCATGTCGATCACGGTATCGGCCGCTATGACGGGCTTGAAACGCTCGATGTCGGCGGCGCCCCGCATGAATGCCTGCGGGTCATCTACGAGGGCAACGACAAGCTCTACGTACCGGTCGAGAATATCGATGTCCTGAGCCGCTATGGCGGCGAAGATGCCATCGTCCAGCTCGACAAGCTCGGAGGTGCCGCCTGGCAGGCGCGCAAGGCCAGGGTCAAGCAGCGCATCCGCGACATCGCCGAGAAGCTGATGAAGACGGCGGCGCAGCGCGAGTTGAAGCGCGCCGACCCCATGTTGCCGCCGGAAGGTTTGTTCGACGAGTTCTGCGCCCGTTTCCGCTACGCCGAGACGGAAGATCAGCTGAAGGCGATCGAGGACGTTCTCAACGACCTTGCCAGCGGCAAGCCGATGGACCGCCTGGTCTGCGGCGATGTCGGCTTCGGCAAGACCGAGGTCGCCTTGCGCGCGGCCTTCGTCGCTGCCATGAGCGGCAAGCAGGTGGCGGTGGTCACGCCGACCACATTGTTGTGCCGCCAGCATTACCGCACCTTCAGCGAGCGCTTCGCCGGCCTGCCGATCAAGGTGCGCCAGCTCTCCCGGCTGGTCAGCGCCAAGGAAGCGGCCGAGATCAAGAACGACCTCAAGGAAGGCAAGGTCGATATCGTCGTCGGCACCCATGCCCTGCTGGCGAAGAGCATCGAATTCGCCGGCCTCGGCCTGCTGATCGTCGACGAGGAGCAGCATTTCGGCGTGACGCAGAAGGAGCGCCTGAAGGAGCTGCGCGGCGATGTGCATGTGCTGACGCTGACGGCGACCCCGATTCCGCGCACCTTGCAGCTTGCCTTGACCGGCATCCGCGAAATGAGCCTGATCACCACCGCGCCCGTCGACCGCCTGGCGGTCCGCAGCTTCGTGCTGCCTTACGATCCGGTCGTCATCCGCGAAGCCGTCATGCGCGAACACTTCCGTGGCGGACAGATCTTCTATGTCTGCCCGCGGATCGAGGATCTCGATACGCTGGCGGAGCGGCTGCGCAACCTGGTGCCGGAAATCAAGTTCGTCATGGCCCATGGGCGCATGACGCCGACCCAGCTGGAAAAGGCGATGACCGCCTTCTATGACGGCAGCTACGAGATGCTGCTGGCAACCAATATCATCGAATCCGGTCTCGACATTCCGACCGCCAACACCATCATCATGCATCGCGCCGACATGTTCGGCCTGGCGCAGCTCTATCAGCTGCGCGGCCGCGTCGGCCGATCCAAGCTGCGCGGCTATGCCTATCTGACGACGCCGCCCGGCAAGAAGCTGACCGATACGGCGCAGCGGCGGCTGGAGGTGATGCAGACCCTCGACCAGCTGGGTGCGGGCTTCACCCTGGCCAGCCACGACCTCGATATTCGTGGCGCCGGCAACCTGCTGGGCGACGAGCAATCCGGCCATGTCCGCGAAGTCGGCGTCGAGCTCTATCAGCAATTGCTCGAGGATGCTGTCCGCGAAGCGCGCGGCGAAGCCATCGCCGCCGAGAAGGCGCAGGACTGGACGCCGCAGATCAATATCGGCATGTCGGTGCTGATCCCGGAAGATTACATCACCGACCTCAATATCCGCCTCGGCCTCTATCGCCGCATCGCCGCGCTCGACAGCGCCGGCGAGATCGACGCCTTTGCCGCCGAGATGATCGATCGCTTCGGCAAATTGCCGGAAGAGGTCGAGAACCTGCTGCAGATCGTCGCCATCAAAAAGCTCTGCCGCCAATCCGGCGTCGAGAAGGTGGAGGCGGGGCCGAAGGGTGCGGTGCTCAGTTTCCGCAACAACCGTTTCGCCGAGCCGGCCAAGCTGATCGATTTCATCACCAAGCGCGCGACCATCCTGGCGGTGCGGCCCGATCAACGTGTGGTGTGCCGTCAGGAATGGCAGGAGACGAAAGCGCGCGTCGCCGGCGTCAGGAAGCTCTTGCAGAATCTGGCAAGCCTCGTCGCCTGATTGCCGCCGGCGTGCCGGCCCGATCAGCCCGCCTGCTGCAGCAGGTCGTCTTCGCGCGCCAAGTCGAACATGTGGAACAGCGCTTCCGGTTCCTGTGCGCCGGAGAGGCCGAAGCGCCCGTTGAAGATGAAATAGGGCACCCCATTGATGCCCTGGCGCCGGGCCTGGAAATCGCTTGCCAGAGCGGCATCGATCTGGCCGCTGCCGGTCAAAGCATCCGCCGTCAGGTTGCTGGGCAGGCCGACATCGGCGGCGAGCCTGGCCAGGACTTCGGGATCGCCGATGTTGCACCCCTCTTCGAAATAAGCGGCAAAGAGCCGGTCCAGCATGGCGCTCTGCTTGTCTGCGGCGGCCGCCACATAACTCAGCCGATGCGACAGCAGCGTGTTGGGGGTGTGGTCGATCAGATCGAAGCGAAAGGCGATCCCCTCCGCGGCACCGATGCGCGCCACGGTCTGGTAGAGGCGATTGGCACGCTCCATGCTGCCGAACTTCGCGCTGACATATTGCTGCCGGCTCATGCCGCCCGCCGGCATCCCGGGATTGAGCTGAAACGCACGCCAGCGCTTGACGAGGTTGGCCTGGGGCCTGGCTTTCAGCGCCCGCTCAAGCCGGCGCTTGCCGATGTAGCACCAGGGACAAATCGTATCGGAAAAAATTTCGAGTTGCATGATGACGCTCGCTAGCTCTGCCGCATCATTGTGCGGCCAGGACAGCATGACTGACAAGAGAGCTGTCCATCGCCGGCTGGCACCGGTCTATGGGCATTGAAACGATTGCTATTCTTGCGCGTTTGCCTGACACTTTTGCGGCGGTGCTGATTCGCGAGGAAATGAACGTTTTCCTCAGTTTGTATGGGTGCGCTGCTCGGAGGCGTAAGAACATGCAACGGCTCGCCACACTCAGTCTGGCGGATATTACCTCACCCGACGTCCTCGCCTTTCATCAGTATTGGTTATCGATCCGAGGCGACGCGGCGATGCCGACAAAGTCCGCCTTTGACGCAACGGCGATCCGCCATCTGCTGCCCTATATCACGCTGGAAGAGTTGCACAACGATCCGCTGCGAATCTTCTACCGGGTCGTCGGTTCCGAACAGGCCCAGTTCTCAGCCGGCGATTATACGGGCAAATGGCTTCATGAGCTGAACTGGCTGCCGGATCTGAAGCAGCGCTTGCTCGACCAATATGCCGAAATCCAGCGGACCAAGGCGCCGATGTTCGGCCTGTCCCAATTCACCTGGCACGATCATCTGGAAAAGGCCTTCGAATGGGGGCTTTTCCCCTTTTCCGACAATGGCACAGACGTATCGCATGTCGTTACCATCGAGGATTTCCGCCACATCACGCGCAAAGAAGTCGGTGCACGTCTGCAATCGATTCCTTGATCGCCGCCGGCGTCGGCTTTCGCCGGCTAAATTTCCAAAACTTACAAATTAATGGTGGCTGGCTGCGGCTGAACCAAGCGATCGCGCTTGGCAAGAGCCGGGAAGAGCCATAGCCAGAGAACGACGATAAGCAAGGTGCCGACGCCGCCCATGACGACGGCCGGCACCGTGCCGAACCAGGCCGCAGTGACGCCTGACTCGAACTCGCCCAATTGGTTCGAAGCGCCGATGAAGATCGAATTGACCGCAGCGACGCGACCCCGCATTTCGTCCGGCGTTTCCAACTGCACGAGCGATTGACGGATGACCACGCTGATCATGTCGGTGGCGCCCAGACATGCCAAAGCCAGCATCGAGAGCGGAAACCAGCGCGACACGCCGAAGACGATCGTTGCCAGGCCGAATCCCGCGACAGCTATCATCATGGTCGGGCCGACGCGACGCTGCAGCGGCCGGCGCGACAGAAGCAGCGACATGGCGATCGCGCCAAGCGCCGGGGCAGCGCGCAGCAGGCCAAGCCCCCAGGGGCCGGTTATGAGGATGTCACGCGCATAGATCGGCAGCAGCGCGACGGCGCCCCCCAGCAGCACCGAAAAGAGATCCAGCGAGATGGCGCCGAGGATCACCGGCCGCGCCCTGATATAGGAGATGCCGCCCAGCAGGGTTGCCGCGCGTGTCGGGCCGACGGGGCGGGGCGCTGCCGCCAGATTGCGGATGCCGATCATCGCCACGCCCGACAGGCCGAAAATCACCGTGCCGAGCAGATAGACCCAGTCGGGGCCGAAGGCATAGATGAAGCCGCCCAAGGCAGGGCCGAGGATGACCGCCAGCTCGCGCCCGCCCGCCGCGGCCGCCACCGCGCGCGGCAATATCCCGGCCGGTACCAGCATCGGCAGCATGGCCTGCATCGCCGGCATCTCAAAGGCGCGGGCGGCGCCGATGGCCGCCGCGCAGGCGAAGATGCTCTCGACAGTCAGGCTGTGCTGCCAGCTGCCGAAGGCGAGAAAGGCGGCCATGGCCATTTTCAGCCATTGGCAGGCAAGGCTGATCAGGCGCCGGTCGTAGCGGTCCGCCACCTGGCCCACGACCAGCGTCAGCAGCAGCTGCGGCAGAAACTGGATCAGGCCGATCAGGCCAAGGGCGAAGGCACTGTGGGTCAGGTCGTAGATCTGCCAGCCGACCGCCACGACCAGCATGTTATAGGCCATGAAGGCGCCGGTCTGGCCCAGCCAGAAGCACAGCAGATTGGGTTCTCGCAACAGAAGGGATTTGGCCATCTTGATCGGTCAAAGAGGAGGGGGGAGGCGGCGGAGGGCGACCAAACCGGCAACGTCGTGTGCAACGACATCACGAACAGTTACAGCCACGCGAATCTGTCACAATATGCCGCACCGGCCGTCACCCGTGCCAATTGCCACCGGCCGGGCATCATACGGAACAGCTCGTCTTGCCAAGGATATGCCCTATCACCGTACAGCCGGCAACAGCAGAAGATCTGCGCCTGCTGCCGACCTGGTTCCCCACCGAAGCCGCGCTCATTCAATGGGGTGGCCCGCGGCTGCGCTTTCCCCTCGATGAGCCGCAACTGGCGGCGATCTGGGCGGAAAGCTGCCAGACGCCGCCCCGGCGCTTGATCTGGTCCGGCCGTCTCGATGACGATACCGTCGCGGCGCATGCCCAGGTGGTGATGGATTATGCAGCGAGGAAGGCGCGGCTGGCGAGGATCGGTATTGCCCCGGACTTCCGGGGGCAGGGGCTTGCATATCCCTTCATGCAGCGGATCATCGACCGTCTTGACGAGCAGGGCGAGATTTCCACGCTGGAGCTGAATGTCTACGCATTCAACCAGCCCGCCTTGCGGCTCTATCACCGCCTTGGATTCATATCCGATGAAGTCCAACCCGCATCGATCACCGTCGGCGGGGAGAGCTGGGACGTCATCCGGATGACGCGCAGGATGCATTCGGCAAGCTTCTAGCCGCTGCGCAGCAGGATTCACTTCGACTTTTCGAGGGGCGCCATCTCGTCGGCGAACAGGTCCAGATCCTGGCCCACATGCTCGCCGCAAAAGCACCGCGTCACAACGCCATTTTGCAGAAGTGGAAGCTGGATAAGTTCGACATTGACGATGCCGCGATTGTCCCGCAGGGGCCATTCGTAATTCGCGTACATGGGCCGCAGCTGGATGGCGAAGAGAAAATCCTCATGGATTTCTTCGACCATTGTGTTGGGCATGTCCAGTTCGTCGACATACCGGCCGGTATAGTCCCATCCGGCGGCCTGCGTGCCATGCGTCCCGACCAGGCGATAGCGGGCACGGAAGGGGTCGTGTTCGAGATCAACCAGAACGACATAGGGGAGGGCGGCGCGCGGAATATCCAGCGGGTCGATCTCATGGATATCCGGCGCGGCGCGATTGCCGCGCAGCTTGATCCAGTAGTCGTAAAGCAGGCGGAGATAGGGCGACCGGATCGCCTCCCTGTCGAACTCGAATTGGCGGATGATTGGCATAAGAATACTTTGCTAAACTTGCCGCGATACTCGGCACAAATAGCTAAGGCAGCGTTAAAAAGCCAAGCGGGGATGGCGGATGGGGTGAGATTCGAACTCACGGTGAGCTTGCACCCACGGCGGTTTTCAAGACCGCTGCCTTAAACCACTCGGCCACCCATCCAATTGACCGCCGCCGACCCGAACCGAGAGATGCCGGGTGGCGGCGAGGGGTTTTGCTTAGCCTCTGGCGAAGCCGCGGTCAATGCGCTCGCTGCCCAGTCCGATCCACCGGCAGAGCCGCATCGGCGCCGGCGGGCCGAGCCATCTTGCGCGCCCAAAGCAGGAGGGCCGCAAAGCCTCGGGCCGGCCATCAGGATGGAGCTGCGAGCAAGCAGAATGACACGGAGTGGAGCGAGGCCACGGCAGGAGCGCCCCTAGCTTTGTTCCGTGCAGCCCGCCCTTGACACCAATCCTACTAGAAGGTAGGTTGGTGGATATGAGCAATCTTACAAGCACCTCTGACGAGATCATCCGCTGCGCACGATCCTTGATTATCGCCGGGGGCTATAACGGCTTCAGCTATGCCGACATTGCCGAAGTTGTCGGCATCCGCAAGGCAAGCATTCATCATCATTTTCCAACCAAGGTTGATCTGGTCCGGACCCTTTTGGCGCAGTATCAAAAAGAGGCCGAAGCGGGGATCGCGGAACTGGAGCGCCATCACCCCGAGCCGGCGGACCGGCTTCGCGCCTATACCGGCTATTGGGCGGCGTGTATCGGCGATCCGACGAGCGCCTTTTGCGTCTGCGCATTGCTCGCGAGCCAGATACCCGTCTTGCCGCCGGAGATCGTGCTGGAGGTGCGGGTTCATTTTCGCTGGCTATCGACGTGGCTGACCTCCGTCTTGGAGGAGGGAGCGAAACAGGGCGGCCTGGTTCTTTCCGGCACTGCTCGATCCGAGGCGGAGGGGTTCATGGCGGCCGTACACGGCGCCATGCTGTCGGCACGGGCCTATGGCGACGAGAAAGTGTTCAGGGTCGTCACCGACCCCTTGATCGGAAGGCTCGTATCGGGCCGATCGTGAACGGGCAAAAATGATATCAGTTTGTGGCCGTTGACTACCATCTAGTAGGTAGCTGCCATCGCTGACTTTGATTGGCTTCCGCGGGGCGCGCCGCACAGATCACCTATATCGCGCCAAACAACTACCTACTAGTAGGTATAAAGGAGATAATATGCTTCGGAAACTCGTGCCCGCCTTCCTCGCTGCCGCCGTCGTCAGCCTGCCGCTCGCGGCGGGCATTGGCTCACCTGCTTTCGCACAGAGCGTTAAGGCAGAACCGGTTCGCGTGCGCGGTGCTATCGACAGTTTCAGCGGTCAAGCGTTGAAGGTGAAGACGCGCGAAGGCCAGACCCTCGACATTGCTCTTGCCCAGGGATGGAAGGTCTCGAGCGTCGCCCGTGCGGCCATCGCCGATATCAAGCCCGGCGATTATGTCGGGATTGCCTCGCTGCCCACGAAGGACGGCGGCGATGGCGCGCTTGAGGTCCTGATCTTTCCGCCGGCCATGAAGGGTGCCAGCGAGGGCAGCTTCGGATGGGATCTGAAGCCGAACAGCACCATGACCAACGCCACGGTCGCGGACGCTGTCAAAGACGTGAGCGGCCGAACCGTGACCGTCTCCTATCACGGCCAAGAGAAAAAGATCGCCGTTCCCGACGGCACGCCTGTTGTCACCTTCGCACCGGCTACCGAGGCCGACCTGAAGCCGGGGGCGGTTGTCTTCATCGTTGCCGAGAAGGATGCGGGTGGCGCGATCACAGCGCAACGCGTCATCGTCGGCACCAACGGCGTCGTCCCGCCGATGTAAGTCGAGGACACTACCGGCCTGGCTTGCAAAAGCTGCCGCCAGGCCGGTGGAAAACCCCCACCTCGCAAGCCTCGCGCTGCGCCGACCGCCTCAGCAAATCCATCAGGAAAGACCCATGAATCAGGAAACGCGACACCGACAGTCAACGCCGCGCCGGGGAATTGTCCTCATCCGGCGCCACGCCGTTGTCTCGCGTCTGACGCACTGGCTGAATGTGTTGTGCCTCGGCTTCCTGCTCTTGAGCGGGCTCCAGATATTCAACGCCTACCCGCAGCTCCATTGGGGCCAGTACGGTGCCGACGCCGATCCTGCCTTTCTCAAGATAAGTGCGAATGAAAGCAATGGGGAGCCGCGCGGCTTCTTGCAAATCGGCAGTGTCTCTGTTCCCACGACGGGTGTCCTCGGCCTATCGAAGATGGAAGGCGAGTGGACCCCGCGGGCGTTTCCGGCCTGGCTCACGCTTCCCTCCTATCAGGACCTTGCCGCCGGCCGGCGCTGGCATTTCTTTTTCGCGTGGACATTCGTCATCAACGGTCTTGTCTATCTGGGGTACGGCCTCTTGAGCGGTCATTTCCGCCGCGATTTAGCGCCGGACCGTCATGAGCTTGCGCCACGCCATATCTGGCGCGAGACCATCGATCATGCGCGACTGCGTTTCCCTTCCGGGGAACAGGCCCGCCATTACAATACGCTTCAGAAGCTCGCCTATATCGCCGTCATCGCAGGTCTGTTGCCTTTGATGGTGCTGACCGGGCTGACCATGTCGCCCGGCGTGGATGCGGCCTTTCCGGTTCTTCTCGACATCTTCGATGGGCGTCAATCCGCCCGGACGCTTCACTTCATCACCGCATCGTTTCTTATCCTGTTCGTCATCGTTCACGTGGCCATGGTCATTCTTTCGGGTCCCTGGAACAATATGCGTTCGATGATCACGGGCCGTTACGCCGTGCGGCAGGAGGGGTCTGACGCATGACAAGCGTTACACGCCGTCGCTTCCTGATCGGCAGCACTTTTGGCGCAGGCGCGCTCGCCCTGACCGGCTACGGCATGCTGGGGCAAAATGCCGGACTGGCAGCGGTAATTCGCTCCACCGAGAAGCTGACGATGAAAGCCCAGAGGCTGCTTCAGGGTCGTCACGCGCTCGCGCGTGAATTTGCCGAAGCGGACATCTCGCCATCGTTTCGCGTGAACGGAACGAGCGCGCCTGACAGCGAGGCATATGCGCAGCTGGTCGAGGGTAAATTCGCAAGCTGGCGGTTGAAGATAGATGGCCTCGTCGACCGGCCGCAGGAATTCTCGCTGGCAGACCTCAAGATGCTCCCGGCACGCAGCCAGATTACCCGCCATGACTGCGTCGAGGGGTGGAGCGCAATCGGCAAATGGACAGGGGTTCCGCTTGGCAGCCTGCTGGCCTCGGCCGGGCTCAAGGCCTCAGCGCGATTTGCCGTCTTCCATTGTGCCGACGAACTGGAGAAGACGCTCGACGGAAGTGGTCGATACTATGAAAGCATCGACCTCATCGACGCTTTCCACCCGCAGACGATCCTTGCTTACGCGATGAATAACCAGGACCTCTCGGTGGGTCACGGTGCGCCGCTACGTCTCAGGGTCGAACGGCAGCTGGGCTACAAGCAGGCCAAGTACATCATGCGCATCGAGATCGTCGACAGTTTCGCCACTTTATGGGGCGGCAATGGCGGCTTTTGGGAGGACCGGGGATACGAATGGTACGCCGGAATCTGAGCGGCGGGTTCGATCTCGATGCTTAATCTGTGACTTTTCGCTCTGACGCCTGTGCCTATCCGCACCCACCATGAATCCCGGCAAAACAGCGATAAGAACCTAGAAGGAGAATTCCGATGTTCGCACGAGATCCAGCACATGCCATCGAATTGATCGACAGGGCCTTCCAGGAGGCTGATGTGGATACACTGGTAAGCCTGTACGACGATGCCGCCGTTCTCATCTCGACCGAGCTCGCTCCCGGCCGTGAAATCCGCGGCAAGCAGGCATTGCGCGATTTCTATTCGCGCGTATTGCAGCCCGGCGCTTTTTCCGTCACCCAGATAAAGACCCATGTGGTCGAGGCGGACGGCATCGCGCTCTTCACATCGCTCTGGAGCTTGAGCCGAGAAGGAACGCAGACGAAAAATTTCATTGCGACCGTGGTGTTCCGACAGCAGCCAGACGGTGGCTGGAAGGATTTGATCGACAGCAGCCCTGCAGTTTTGGATCACTGAGGGCGCGCAACCTGGTCACGAGTGGTGTACGGCGCGAGTGGCCGCCGAGGATCTAACTTTAGATCACGGCGTCCCGTGCCGCGGCCCCGAAGGGGCAAGCAGAGTTCGAAATGCAATCGGCACTGTTGGATATGAGTTCCGTGGATAACCAGTTGATCCGCGTCCTTGTCGCCGACGACGACCCCGAGATGCGGACGGCGATCGTCGATTTCCTGGAGCGCCACGGGGTCCAGGCGGTCGCGGCCGCAGATCGCCAGGAACTGGATCGCCACCTGGCCGAGCACGACTACCATCTGATGGTACTGGATCTGCAATTCGGTAAGGCGAACGACCTCACCCTGCTGTCCGAGATCCGATCGAAATCGGAGAGCCTGGCGATCATCAGCACCGGGCGCGGCAGGGATGAGATAGACCGTGTCGTCGGGCTGGAATTGGGGGCCGATGACTATCTGGCCAAGCCGTTTGGTCTACGGGAGCTGCTGGCGCGGATCCGGGCAATTCTGCGCGGGCGGACGCTACAGCCGAGCGGGACTGAGCGCAGGCGCTATCGTTTCGCCGGCTGGCGGCTGGACGGGCGCACGCGGCGCCTGACCCATCCCCTGGGGGGCGTGGCGACGCTGTCGAGAAGTGAATGCGCGCTGCTTATTGCGTTCATCGAGGCGCCCCAGCAAATGCTCTCGCGCGAGCAGCTGCTGCAGGCGACGCGCGTTCATGGCGACGTGTTCGACCGCAGCATCGACGTGCAGGTGCTGAGGCTGCGCCGTAAACTCGAGATCGATCCCAGCAATCCGAAGCTCATCCGAACCGAGCGCGGTGTCGGCTACGTCTTCACCGCTGAGGTCGAGACGTTTTGATTGCTCGGACCATCTCAATGCCCGGACCATCTGAATACCCGGGACCATCTCAATGCACCGCCCGGCTCCAACCGAGCGCGATCGTGGAAATCTGCGGTCTTTCGGCTGAAACGCGAATTGCCCCTCTATCTTATTGAAGGGGCGGATTCACGCCTCAGAGATCCGATTCTAGCGATACATCGAGGCGCCCTTGGTGATCTTGTCGACGGTCTTCTTATCGCTGCGCAAGGCGATTCCCACGACTTTGGCGTCTTCCGGCGCGAACTCGGCAAACACCGCCCGGTTCGCCGCGTCATGGCCAGTGGCGAACATTTCCTCGATATAGAGCGATGACTTCACCCCGCGCTCCAGGCTCCGCCGGTGAATGGCGGCTATCGTCGGGGCATCCGCCGACAGGACGATGATGGGCTGGACCGACAGGGCGTTGTAGACATTGCCGGAACGGTCGCGATAGGCTTCCCCGATGACGGACGGATATTGAGCGACAATGCCGCTTGTCAGAAAGGCGGTCACATTCAGGGCCTGCCAGGCGGCGAGATCGTTGCGCAAGACGAGGGCGATCTTGGTATCGAACATATTCCATTCTCTCGAACCTTAAGGACTGTGAGCGCATATGGAGGCACGACAGCTTGAAGGTCTTGGACGTTTGTGCGCGCCGGAAGCCGGCGCTTCCATTGTCACGGCGCCCGCTTTCCCGGGCATCGAACGGATCGAAGCCCGTTTTTTCGGCGACGCGTTCGAGCCCCATCGCCACGACACTTACGGCCTTGGCGTGACCCTGGAAGGGGTGCAGCGCTTCCGTTATCGCGGCGCCCAGCGGCACAGCCTGCCCGGCAATGTCATCGTGCTGCATCCGGACGAGGAACATGACGGCGGCGCCGGCACCGAGCGGCGCTTGCGCTACCGGATGCTCTATCTGGAACCGGCGCTGCTGTCGCAACCGCTTGCCGGAAAATCCAGGACGCTTCCTTTCGTCGCCCAGCCGGTGCTGGCCGATCCGGCTTTGCAAGCGGCTTTAATGGAAGCGCTCGGTTCCCTCGACGAGCCGCTTGAAGAGCTGTTCGTTGACGCCATGCTGGAAAACCTGGCCCAGGCCTTGCTGCGGCATGCCGGGCGTCCGGCGCAGGGCCGTGGGCCAACGGCCGCGCTTCAGGTCAAGCGGGCGCGCGATTTTCTCGCCGCCAATGCCGACCGGGTCGTGCGATCCGGCGAGCTGGAGCGGCTGACGGGCCTCGACCGCTATGAGCTGGCGCGCCATTTCCGCGTTCTCTACGGCACCAGCCCGCATCGCTTCTTGTTGATGCGCCGGCTGCAACGGGCCCGGCAGATGATCATCCACGGGGCGGCCCTGGCCGAGGCAGCCGTGGCCACGGGCTTCACCGATCAGAGCCATATGAACCGCCACTTCAAGAAGGCTTTCGGCATGCCGCCAGGGCGTTGGGCGGAACTTGCCGCCGCGGCCGGCAGCGATGCCCGGCCGCCTGCCTTTGCTGCCTGACGCCCCGGGCGAGGCAGCAGCAGGAGAGGGGCCTGCCGCACAAAAAATTTATCCAAGCTAAATCAATAAAGTAGTTGAAACCTCCAATCATAAAACTTAGATTCTTCTGGTAACCACCTGATCTAACTGAGAAGATCCTAGAGGTTTGCCATGATGTCGATCGCCCATATGCGCAGGCAGCTCGCCCTTCCGGCTGTCGTCCTTCTGCTGGCGGGGTCGCTGAGCGCATGCTCGGGGATGAATGATACCGAGCAGCGCATTTTGACGGGTGCTGCGATCGGCGCCGGTGCAGGGGCGGGCCTCGGCGTGGTGACCGGCGGGCTTTCCATCGCCGGCGGTGCCGCGATCGGCGCCGCGGCCGGTGCGGTTTCCGGCCTCGCCGTCGACGTCTTCAAAAAGAACGATTAGTAGAGGAACGTGACCGTAGGCCGAGGCTTGCGGGCGTTGTAAGTTTTCTTGACGAATCCGAGCGGCCGTGTTGCATGGCCGGGGCCAGCATATTACCCTACAACATCCTGGTAACTCGCCCCTTTTCGGATACAAAATGAAGCGTATGATTCGGCGTTCTCACCTGCTCCTGGGCACGCTGGCAATACTCCTGACGGCCGGTTGCACCACGACGAAGGTGGCAAACCAGCCGGCAGTCCCCTCCGGAGCACCACAGCAGCCTCAGCCCTATAAGGTCGGGAAGCCCTATCAGGTCGAGGGCGTCTGGTATTATCCGAAAGTTGACATGGACTATGACGAGACCGGCATCGCCTCCTGGTACGGTCCGGGCTTCCATGGCCAGTATACCGCCAATGGCGAAATCTATGACCAGAACGGCCTGACGGCCGCTCATAAGACCCTGCCGCTGCCCTCCATGGTCCGGGTGACAAATCTCGACAATGGCCGCTCGATCGAGGTCCGGGTGAACGACCGCGGTCCTTTTGTCAACGGCCGCATCATCGATCTGACCCGCCGCGATGCCCAGCTCCTCGGTTTCATCGACAGGGGTACTGCCAAGGTCCGCGTCCAGATCATGAAAGAAGAGAGCATGGCTCTGGCCGCGCTGGCATCCTCGCAAGGCGGCGAAAATGCCGGCCCGAAGCCGGCAGCGGCGCCGAGTGGCAGCGTCTCGGCCACGCCGTTGCCGCCCATCGGCAAGGCGCCAGCGCCGGCCGCCCCGGCACCGTCCCCAACGCAGACCGCCGCCTTGCCGCCGCCCAAGAGCGTCGTCGGTCAGACGGTTGCGCCGCAGCCGGATGGCAAGGTCGTGGTGCAGCCGGTGCGGGCAACGAATATCTACATTCAGGCCGGTGCTTTCACGCGGCAAGCCAATGCGCAGTTGCTGACCAGCAAGCTGTCTGTCTTCGGCCCTGTCCGGATGACGCCTGTGCAGGTCGGAAATCAGCTTTTCTATCGGGTTCGCGTCGGCCCGCTGGCCAATGTCGACCAGGCCGATCAGGTGCTGCAGAAGGTCATCCATTCCGGCCAGACAGAGGCGCGCATTGTGGTCGATTGATTGCCGACAGACAGCCATTCCGACGATCGCCATGGCCGCTGAGCCGCTGTCGTCGGCGCGCTTGACCTGCGCCGTGAATTGCCTCAGCTTGCGACCAATAAAGTTCCGATTTTGCCTTACGACTCAGGTGCTTCCATGACCATCGCCAGTTGCCGCGCCGCCGTCGCGGCTTCTTTTCTTGCTGTCGGCCTCCTCGCTACCACCGCTGCCGGGACGGCGGCCTTGGCGGACTCCCCGGATACCGATGCGGAGCATGCCTATATCGTCGACTTCCAGACCGGGGCGGTCATTCTGGACAAGAAGGGCGACGAGCGGATTCCGCCGGCCTCGACCAGCAAATTGATGACCATCTACCTGCTGTTCGATGCGCTGAAGCGGGGCGATATCAAGCTGACCGACAAGTTCCATGTCAGCAAGAAGGCCTGGTCCACCCAGGGCTCCAAGATGTTCGTCGAAATCAATTCCGACATCGCGGTCGAGGATTTGATCCGCGGCATCATCATCCAGTCCGGCAATGATGCCTGCGTCGTCGTCGCCGAAGGCATGGCCGGCAGCGAAGAGGCCTTCGCCGAGCGCATGACCGCCAAGGCCAAGGAACTTGGCATGAACGGCAGCCATTTCGTCGATGCCTCCGGCCTGCCTGATCCCGAGCAGTACATGACGGCGCATGATCTCGAGATCCTGGCGCGCCACCTGATCACCGATTTCCCCGACTACTATCACTATTTCTCGGAGAAGGAATTCGTCTGGCACGGCATCAAGCAGGGCAACCGCAACCCGCTGCTCTATCGCACCGGATCGGGTGTCGACGGCTTGAAGACAGGCCACACCGAGGAATCCGGCTTCAGCCTGGTCGCTTCCGCCGTGCGCGACAACCGTCGCATCATCATGGTGGCGCAGGGCCTCGCCAGCATGCAGAACCGCGCCGATGCCGGCGGCGATCTGCTGGACTGGGCGTTCCGCGAAACCGCCAATTACACCGTCGCTACCAAGGGCGCCATTCTCGCCGAGGCGCCTGTCTGGATGGGCAAGGCGCCGACCGTGCCGCTGACCGTGCCGAGCGATCTGATCGCCACGCTGCCGCGGGCCGCCAAGTCCAAGATCACCGCCAAGGCGGTTTTCGACGGTCCGCTGCAGGCGCCGATCGCCGCTGGCCGCGAGGTCGGCAAGCTGGTGATCTCCTCGCCCGATCATCCGGATTTCGAGGCGCCGCTGGTCGCCGCCGCGGATGTTCCGGAAAAGAGCCTGCCGGCCCGGATGTGGACGAAGCTGAACTATCTCGTCTTCGGCGGCAGCTGACGGGCCAACCGTGACGCCGCAGGCTGACCCGTCGCATCCTCTCAACCGCTTCATCACTTTCGAAGGCGGCGAGGGCGCCGGCAAATCAACCCAGATCCGGCGGCTCGCCACGGCCCTCCAGGAGGCGGGACACGATGCCCGCCTGACCCGTGAGCCGGGAGGCGCCCCCGGCGCCGAAAATATCCGCCGCCTGCTGGTCGAGGGCGAACCGGGCCGCTGGACGCCGGATACCGAGGCCCTGCTGCATTTCGCGGCGCGGGCTGACCATCTGCAGCGCGTGATCCGGCCGGCCTTGATCGCCGGCGCCTGGGTGCTGAGCGATCGCTTCGCCGATTCAACCATCGCCTATCAGGGCTATGGTCACGGCCTCGATCTCGCCTGGCTGCAGCAGTTGCGCCGGCATGTCGTCGGGGCGACGGAGCCGGGGCTGACGATCATTCTCGACCTGCCGGTGGCGACGGGCCTGGCCCGGGCCGCCCGGCGCCATGGCACGGCGGCACCCGCCGTTACCGTCGAAGACCGCTATGAGCGCATGGACCGGGCCTTCCACCAGCGCCTGCGAGACGGTTTCCTGGCGATTGCCCAAGACGAGCCGCAACGCTGCAAAGTCATCGACGCCGACCGGGAGCCCGATGAGATCGCGCGCGACGTGCAACAGCTGATCGCGCAGCATTTCGGCCTCAAGCTGGGCTAGGGCGGAATCAGATGGCGCGCAAGCCGGCTACCATCGAAGTCATCGAACCGACTGGCCCCGTCGTCGCCACCAGCCTGCTGGGCCATGGCGAAGCGGAACAGGTCTTCCTGCGCGCGCTGGAGCGCAAGCGCATGCCCCATGCCTGGCTGATCACCGGACCGCGCGGCGTCGGCAAGGCGACCTTGGCCTATCGCATGGCACGCCGCCTGTTGAGCGATACACCGCCAGCGGCAGCGGCGCCGGAAGACAGTTTTGCGCTATTCGACGATGTGCCGGCGCCGGCCTCCGTCGCGACCATGCCGGACAGCCTGGACATGCCGCCTGACCATCCGGTCTTTCGCCGGATCGCCGCGCAATCGCATCCCGATCTCCGCGTCCTGCAACGGCGCGTCAATGAGAAGACCGGCAAGCTGCGGTCGGAAATCCCGATCGACGATGTCCGCGACGTGCTCGATTTCCTGCATCTGAAGCCGGCGGAAAGTCATTGGCGCGTGGTCATCATCGATGCCGCCGACGATCTCAACCGCAATGCCGCCAACGCCATCCTGAAAATGCTGGAAGAGCCGGCGGCACGCACCGTGCTGATCCTGGTCAGCCACGCCCCGGGCAGCCTGCTGCCCACCATCCGCTCGCGCTGCCGCCGTCTGGCCCTGGCGCCGTTACCCGATGACCTGCTGCGCCAGGCCTTGTCGGCGCGCTGTCCGGATGCCGAGCCCGCCGACCTGCAGGCCGCCATGGCCCTCGCTGCCGGCAGTCTCGGCCAGGGAATCACGCTCTTGGAGCAGAATGGCCTGACGGTGTTTCGCCTGATCATGAACGTGCTGCAGGCCTGGCCGCAATTCAGCGTCAATCAGTTGCACCAGGTGGGCGACCGGCTGGCCGCGCGCGGCGCGGAGGGGGAATTCGACCTGGCTGTCCAGGCCCTGGACTGGTGGCTGAAACGGCTCTGCCGCTGCCTGGCGCTGACCGCTGCGGCCGGCACGGACATGGCGGCTCAAAACGAGCTTTTTCGTGGCGAAGCGGCCTTGATCGAGCGCTGCCGGCGCGCCGCAAGCCTTGATCGCTGGATCGAGCTATGGGAAAAGCTTAATCGCCTGTTTGACCGGGTGACCAGCGTCAACCTGGATCGCAAGCAAGCCTGGATTGCCGGCTGCTTGGCGATCGAGGCCATGGGACGATAACGACGGCATCCGCCAGTTGACGACGGCGTCTGCGCCGTCTCAAGCCCTCCTGCTCAATTAGGTCTGTCAGGTCTGTGCAGCTTCAGGACCGAGCGGAGCGCTATAACGTTGCATCCGATGCGGTTGCATCAACTGGCAGCCATCGCCTTGGCATTCTGTGCTAAGCATTATGAGAGAGATTAGGAGTAGCTGCCGGTCGGCGGCAGAACGAGGAGTTGCAGGTTATGGCCGAGGCTAAACGCTATTACGTCACCACGCCGATCTATTACGTCAATGACGCGCCCCATATCGGCCACGCCTATACGACGCTTGCCTGTGACGTCCTCGCCCGCTTCATGCGCCTCGACGGCTATGACGTCCATTTCCTGACCGGCACCGACGAGCATGGGCAGAAGGTCGAAAAGTCGGCGACGAATGCCGGCATCGATCCGCAGGCCTTCACCGACAAGGTATCGCAGAATTTCCGCGACCTCGCCAAGGCGATGAATTACAGCAATGACGACTTCATCCGCACCACCGAAGCGCGGCATAAGAAGTCCTGCCAGGAAATCTGGCGCAGGCTGAAGGAGCGGGGCGAGATCTATCTCGGCTCCTATGCCGGCTGGTATGCCGTCCGCGATGAGGCCTATTACGGCGAGGACGAGCTGACCACCCAGCCCGACGGCAAGAAGATCGCGCCGAGCGGTGCCGAGGTGGAATGGGTCGAGGAGCCAAGTTACTTCTTCAAGCTCTCCGCCTGGGGCGACAAACTGCTCGCCTTCTACGAGGCCAATCCGGATTTCATTGCCCCTGAGAGCCGTCGCAATGAGGTGATCAGCTTCGTCAAATCCGGCCTCAAGGATCTCTCGATTTCGCGCACCACCTTCAACTGGGGCGTGCCGGTGCCGGACGATCCTGCCCATGTCATGTATGTCTGGCTCGATGCGCTGACGAACTACATCACCGCCGTCGGCTTTCCCGACGATCAGTCGGCCATGTACCAGAAATTCTGGCCGGCCGATCTGCATATGGTCGGCAAGGACATCCTGCGCTTCCATGCGATCTATTGGCCGGCCTTCCTGATGGGAGCCGGGCTTGAACCGCCGCGCCGCGTCTTCGCCCATGGCTGGTGGACCAATGAGGGCCAGAAGATCTCGAAGTCGCTCGGCAATGCGATCGATCCCTTGAAATTGATCGAACGATACGGACTTGACCAGACGCGCTATTTCCTGCTCAGGGAAATCCCCTTCGGCAATGACGGCGATTTCTCGCGTCGCGCCATGGTGCAGCGGATAAATAGCGACCTCGCCAACGGTATCGGTAATCTCGCCCAGCGCTCGCTGTCGCTGATCGCCAAGAATTGCGGCGGTACCGTGCCGCAGCCCGGCGCCTTCACCGCATCGGACGAAGCCTTGATCGCCGCTGCCGAGGAGGCCTTGCCGAAAGTGCGGCAGTTCCTCCGCGAACAGGCTTTCCACAAGGCGCTGGAAGCGATCTGGCAGGTGATCGGCGAAGCCGATCGCTATATCGACGAACAGGCGCCCTGGTCCCTGCGCAAGACCGATCTCGCGCGCATGAATACCGTGCTCTATGTGCTGGCCGAAACCATCCGGCGCCTTGGCCTGCTCATTCAGCCGGTCATGCCGCAATCGGCAGCAAAGCTGCTGGACCAACTGGCTCTGCCGGAAAGCGGGCGCAGCTTTGCATCCTTCGGCAAGGATCATGCGTTGGTGCCGGGCACCGCATTGCCGCAGCCGCAGGGCGTCTTTCCTCGTTTTGTCGAGGAAGCGGCCGCATCATGACGGAGCAGGGCATCATCCTTGTCGACAGCCACTGTCACCTCGATTTCGCCGATTTTACCGGCGAGATCGACGCCATCCTCAACCGGGCGGCGGAGCAGGGGGTGCGTCGCATGGTGACGATCTGCACCAAGGTAACCGAGTTCGAGAAGGTGCTCGCCATCGCCGAAGCCCATGACGTGCTGAGCTGCACCGTCGGCATCCATCCGCACGAGGCCGACAAGCAGCCGGAAGTCGATGTCGCCAGGCTGGTTGCACTCGCCAAGCACCCCAAGGTGGTCGGGATCGGCGAGGCCGGGCTCGATTACTATTACGACAAGAGCGATCGCCAGCAGCAGCAAAGCGTCTTTGCAACCCATATCGAGGCCGCGCGGCAAAGCGGCCTGCCGCTGGTCGTGCATTCGCGCGAAGCCGATCAGGATACGGTGCGGTTGCTGCAGGCGGGCGCAGCGAAAGGCGGGCTGACCGGCGTCATCCATTGCTTCACCTCGACGCAATATCTCGCCGATGCAGCACTTGAGATGGGTTTCTATATCTCGCTTTCCGGCATCGTCACCTTCAAGAATGCCGAGGCCCTGCGCGTCGTGGCGCGGACGGTGCCGCATGACCGCCTGCTGGTGGAAACGGATTCGCCTTATCTGGCGCCCATTCCCCAGCGCGGCAAGCGCAACGAGCCGGCTTTCGTGCGCCATACCGCAAGCTTTGTCGCCGACATGCTCGGCCTGCCGTTGCCTAACTTTGCCGCCCTGACCACGGCGAATTTCCACCGCCTGTTTCACAAAGTGCCGCAGACGGCACAGCAAGCGGCCTGATGGTGGCAGCCAGATCATGACGGCAAAGGTGACAATCCTCGGCTGCGGCGGCTCGGGCGGCATTCCGTTGATCGGCCATAATTGGGGCCGCTGCAATCCCGACAATCCGAAGAACCGCCGCCGGCGGGTTTCCGTGCTGCTGGAGCATCCCAAGGCGAAAATTCTGTTCGACACGTCGCCGGATCTCCGGATGCAGATGCTGGACGCCAATTGCGGCAGCGTCGATGCGGTGCTCTACACCCATGACCATGCCGACCATACCCAGGGAATCGACGACCTGCGGTTCATGAAGCCGCGCTCGGGCGGCACCATCGACGCCTATGGGTCGGCCGAGACCTTGGCCACGCTGACGCAGCGTTTCGCTTATGTTTTTGCGCAATCGACCAAGGGCTCCGGCCATCTTTACCGGCCCTTTCTGATGCCGCATGAGATTGCCATTCCCGCGCGTTTCGAGGTCCGCGGCATCCCGGTCGACGCGTTCGAACAGCAACACGGCTTCGGCAGCGTTACGACCGGCTACCGCGTCGGCAAGATGGCCTATTCCACCGATGCGGTGGAACTGCCGGAAGCGGCCTTCGAGCTGCTGCAGGGTCTCGATCTTTGGATCGTCGACTGCCTGCGCTTCGAGCCGCATGAAACCCATGCGCATTTCGACAAGGCGATTTCCTGGATCGAGCGCGTCAAACCGAAGCATGCAGTGCTGACCCATCTCAACCATATGATGGATTACGACGAGGTGGCGCGGCGCTGTCCGCCGGGTGTCGAACCCGGCTATGACGGCCTGACCATCGAGATTGCAGCGTGAGAGCAGGGGCCTGAGATAGAGGCCGCGAGAGATGGGACTGAGGCGCGCCGGTGGGCGCGAAGAGGTGAGGGTACAGATGGCAGAAAATCGGGACCAGGATCTCAGCGCGCGAGATCTCATATCCGGCCCGGATAGCGGCAACAAGCATGACCATGGGCGCCATCTCGGCCATGATCACGGCAGCGCGTTGCATGATCCCAAGCCGGCGGCCAAGCCGCACCGCCATGACGACCATGGTCACGGGCATCATCACGGCCACGATCACGGGCACGGGCACGGCCATTCCCATGCGCCGTCGACTTTCGGCCCGGCCTTTGCGATCGGCACGGCGCTCAATCTCGGTTTCGTGGTGGTCGAGGCGATCTATGGCGTGATCAGCGATTCCGTCGCCTTGCTGGCCGATGCCGGGCATAACCTCAGCGACGTGCTGGGCCTCGTCATGGCCTGGGTAGCGATGTCGCTGTCGCAGCGCCAGCCGAGCGCCCGTTTCACCTATGGGCTGCGCAGCAGTTCCATTCTGGCGGCCTTGTTCAATGCCTTGTTCCTGTTGGTGGCGATCGGCGGCATCGCCTGGGAGGCATTGCGGCGCCTGGCGGACCCGCCGCAGGTTGCCGGAACCACCGTCATGGTGGTGGCGGCGATCGGCGTCGTCATCAATGCCGCAACCGCCATCCTGTTCATGCGCGGCCGCAAGGGCGATCTCAATATCCGCGGCGCCTATCTCCACATGGTGGCCGATGCCGCCATCTCGGCCGGGGTGGTCGTTTCCGGCGGCTTGATCCTCGTCACCGGCTGGAACTGGCTGGACCCGGTGGTCAGCCTGGTCGTCTCTGCGATCATCGTCTTCGGCACCTGGAGCCTGCTCAAGGATTCCGTCCGCATGACATTCGCCGCCGTGCCGGCTGGCATCGACCCGGAAGAGGTCAAAAATCATCTCGCCAGCCAGGCCGGCGTTGCCGCCGTACATGATCTCCATATCTGGTCGATCAGCACGACCGAGACGGCCTTGACGGCGCATCTCGTCATGCCTGGTGGCCATCCCGGTGACCAGGCCCTGGAGGCGATCGCCCATGACCTGCAGCATGATTTCGGCATCGGCCATGCGACGATGCAGGTCGAAACCAGCGGCGCCCAATGCAAACTGGCGCCAGATCATGTGGTCTGAGGCAGCGCCGAGGACAGACGTCGCAAAACCAAGCACTTGTGGTCAATCTGGTCCTGAACACAAGGCGCAGTATGCTCTATATTTTCCATAATATATATTATGCGAATAACGGGTAGCCATGTTTCCAGCGAAAGACGCGCGACTTCCGCTCGGCAAACAGCAACCGCCGCCACCGCTGCGACGCGGGTTTGACCCGCGTCTTCACAGCGCCGGCTCCATGCGCGACCATCTCGGATATCCTCAGACATCTACAATCGCCCGAGCAGCACGCCGACAGTCCGCGGGCCGGCAACCCATCGGGCGCCGGTATATCCATAGATAGCCCCACGGCGTGCCGTCGGAAGACGGCGGCCTTCCGCCCTCGCCCGGTTTTACCCCTGCCTTCACGCTTCGCGGCTTCCTATCGCGAGGAAGCAGACCTGGTGCCGCTCCGCTGGTATCGGATGAAGCGTCCGGCCAGGTAGCTCACGAAAACAGCAATCAGGATGCCGGGAAGCCCGTTCGGCCCGAAGATATCCATCGCCTCGCCGCAGATAACCGAACCGATCAAGGCGCCCAGCCCCCATACCGAGGCAAAGGCAGAGGTTCCGGCCACCAGATCGGGTCCGGTGAAGCGGTCGCCCAGCTCCGAGAGTCCCACCGTATAGATGCCAAATCCGGCAGCTCCCAGCACGACGATCAAGGGCCAGATGAAGCGGGTATGGATCGCGAAAGGCACGAGACTGAGCACCAGGATGACGGTGACGAAGCAGCCGATCATGGCGCCCGCCTTCGATGTCCGGCCGACCACCCAGCTGAGCGGTATCTGAAAGAAGACATTGCCCAGGGCCAAGGCCGTCAGCGTCACCGCGGCGGTTTCGATGCCCATGCCCATGCGCACGCCATAGACCGGCAGGAAACTCAGGACGCCGCCATCGAGGATCGCATGAACGCCGATCGCCAGCAGGAGAAACGGCGCCTTGGGTGCGAATTGCAGGATCGAGACATGCGGTTGAACTTCGCCGTGCCGTTCGACTTTAACGAAGGAGATCGGGATAGCAGCGCATAACAGGATCGCAGCGCCGATTGCGAACGGCAGATAGCCGTCAATACCGGCCCAGCCGATGACAGCCGGCCCGACGCCGAATGTCGCGGAGATGCAGGTTGCGTAGATGCCGATGATCAGGCTCCGCCATCGGCCCTTGGCATTCTCGACCACCCAGGCCTCGCTCAAGGCAAACAGGGTCGCAACACAAATGCCCTGCGACAGACGCAGGATAAACCACGGCACGAGCGATGGAAAAGTCGGATAAGCGAGGAAAATGACGGCAGCGATACAGGCCATGATGGTGGCAAGCGCCTTGGCGCCAATAAGATGCGCCAACTTCGGAACGATGAGACCGGCAATGAGAATACCGATCGGCGCCATCGCGGCATTGAAGCCGATGGTGGCTTGGCTGAAGCCGAGCTTCTGCATGTTCAGCGACAGCAGCGGAAAAATCTCGCCGAGGGAAAACGAGAACACGCAGACGGCCGAGAAAGCCGCAATCAGGTTCCGCCAATGAATCTGTTCCGACCGCTGCTGCATGCAAGCCTCCCCAAACTAAAGGAAGCCGCAGCCGCTGGTTCGCCCGCCCCTTATTCCTTCGGATCAACTTGCTTGAATAACGGTCCGAAAGCTATATGCAGCTCCATGCTTGCGACGCATGAGCTTTTGCATTGATTTGCAAGCCTCCCTCGCACTGCAATGCAGCGACAACAAGTCCTGCACTGCGAACCGCTCCGCTTTTCCAATGGCGCGTCTAATCCAGCAGACCGACTTGCGGTCCCCAGGTGTCTGACAATGCGAAGCCGGTCTTGAATGGATCGTCGTCATCGATGCGCAATTGTTCGGCGCCATAGATCCAGGCCTGTCCCGTGATGCGCGGCAAGACCGCCGCATAGGGACCGACCGTGGTTTCGCCGATCGCTTCCACCAGGAACTCGCCACCGATGATGGAACGCGACCGGCGGCTGTCGCCGATCTTCAATTGCCCGCGCGCGTGCAGAACCGCGAGATTGGCGGAGCTGCCGGTGCCGCAGGGCGAGCGGTCCACGCGGCCCGGCTTCAGGGTCGTGCAGGTCCGCACGGCACCATCCGGTTCGGCGCCGCGGAACATCACATAAGCGATCTCATCAAGGCCGTCGAGCTGCGGATGCTTGACCGAAACCTGGCCGCCGATGATCCGCTTCAGTTCGATCCCCGCTTCCGCCAGCGCCCGCGCCTGCTGCGGCGCGATTTGCATGCCGAGCTGCGCGACATCGACGATTGCGTAATAGACACCACCGAAGGCGATATCGGCCTTGATCGTTCCCCATTGCGGCGTCTCGATCACCGTATCCAGGGACTGGCAGAAAGCCGGAACATTGTCGATGCTGACCGAGAGGCAGCGCCCATCGGCGCATCTGGCCCGCGCGACGATCAGCCCCGCCGGCGTATCGAGGCGTACAATAGTCTCCGGCTCCGTCATGGCGACACGGCCCGTTTCCAGCAGCGCCGTTACCACGCAGATGCAATTGCTGCCCGACATCGGATGGGCGCGATCCGCCTGCAGCACGATGAAGCCGGCATCGGCGTCGGACCGTGTCGGCGCGATGAGAAGGTTCATGGTCATCGCCACATTCGCCCGCGGCTCGAACGTGACGAAGCGCCGGAAACGATCGTCGACCGTGTTGATGTAATTCATCTTCTCGAGCGCCGTGGCGCCCGGGATCTCCGGCGCGCCGCCGACGATCACCTTGCCGATCTCGCCTTGGCAATGCACCTGGAGCACCTCTACCGACTGTTGCCAGGGACGTCGGTTCTTCATCGCACTACGTCCTTGTTAAAAGCGGCCGACGCGATAAGGCGTCAGATCAAGCGGCACGGCGGCGCAGTTCATAGGCGATGGTTGTACCGATGATCCCGGCACCCACGATGATGACCAGGGCGATAACAATCGGGGCCACTGTGCCCGGACCGGTTCCGACTGCCGCGGCCACGATGCTTCAGGCGGCGTTCGCAGCGGCAAGGACCGCCGTCAGTTCCTGCTTCTCGGCGGCATTCAGAGGCAGCAGCGGACGGCGGGTTTCGCCGACCGCAAAGCCCGCAAGCTCGCAGCCATATTTCACCTTCTGCACGAACTTGCCGGATTCCAGATTGGTCATCGCCGGATAGATCGCCTTGGCGATGGTCTGGGCCTTCTTCAGGTCGCCGGCGGCAAAGGCGTTGTAGAACTTGACCACCGGAGCGACGAGGCAATTGGCGGGACCGCAGATCCAGCTGGTGGCGCCCCACATGAAGAAGTCGAAGGCCTGGTCATCGCTGCCGCAGGAGAGCTGCAGCCGGCCGGCATAGCGGCGGTTGATCTCCAGGGCCCGCAGCAGGTTGCCGCTGCTTTCCTTGATGCCGATCACCCGCGGATTATTGGCGAGCGCATCCATCACCTCGAAGCCGACCTCGACGCCGGCGCGAAGCGGGAAATTATAGAGCACGATCTCGACATCGACGGCGTCGAGCACCGCCTGGTAATGGGCGAGCAATTCCTCCTGCGCCGGCAGCGAGTAATAAGGCGGCGGCAACAGGACGGTGTCATAGCCGAGCTTCTTCGCCATCTCCGTGTGGCGGATGACATCCCGGGTCGAGCCGGCATTAGTGCCGGCCACCAACAGGCCGCGCTTGCCGACCGTCTCCTTGACGCAGCGAAGCACATCCCAGCGCTCCTGGTCGGACATGGCGTAATACTCGCCGGTCGAGCCCATCGGCACGAAACCATGGACGCCCTGCTCCAGCTGCCAGGCTACGAAACGCTCAAGGGTCTTGAAATCGATCTCGCCGGCGGCATCAAAGGGGGTCACCAAAGCCGGCAGAATTCCCTTGAGTTCCATAGCCTTCCCCCTCGCCTTCACGGTTGCCCAAGCCAGCCAGGCCGGCATGATATGATAAAGCCTATTGTCGACACAGTGCCGACAATGTCAATATACAAAAATACAATGTGTCGACAAGATGGCCGCCATGATACGATCCGGACATTCGTCTAAAGGAGAGCACGGGTGACCATTGCCGAAGCCGAAGCGCGTCCCGCCAAGGGACAGGGCTGGAAATTCGTCTATGACACGCTGCGGACGGAGATCCTGGCGCTGATCCTGGCACCCGGCCAGTTGCTGGACGAGACCACTTTGGCCGAGCGCTTCGACCTCTCCCGCTCGCCGATCCGCGAGGCGCTGATCCGACTCTCGGTCGAGGACCTAGTCGTCACCCTGCCCAACCGCAGCACCATCGTCGCGCCGATCGAGATCGAGAATTTTCCCAAATATGTCGACGCGCTGGATATAGCCCAGCGGATGAATTGCCGGCTGGCAGCCGAACTGCGCACCGAGGCGGACCTCAAGATCATGGCGAGCCGGCAGAAGAAATTCCAGGCGACGATCAAGACCGGCAACCATCTCGCCATGTCCGAGGCTAATAAGGATTTCCACATGGCAATCGCCCATGCCGGCCGGAATCCCTATTTCATCTCCTTCTATGAAAAGCTGCTCGACCAAGGCCGCCGTATGCTGCACTTGCATTTCGAGTTCCTGGAGCGGACCCATGACGGCTATCTGCTGACCGACGAGCACGACGCCATGCTGGACGCGATCCAGGCGCGCGATGTCGAGCGCGCCGACCGCCTGGCGCATGACCACACCCGCCAGTTCCGCGACAGCTTCATCGCGTTCATGAAGGAAAACTACACCACCGATATTTCCCTCGGCTCCTCCCTGCGGATCGCCGGCTGACGATACGCAGCCGCACACCGGCATGATTGAGCCGCATACCTAAAGGCGCACTGGCGGGCACAGCGCCAAATAGCCTTCAAGAAGTGCTGCTCTCGCAGCAATAGGTCACCAGGGAACGGTCCGGCCCAGATAGTCGAGATATTCGAGGCCGGGTCGCTCCTGCTTCGCGAGCAGGACATTCACCAGGCTCGGGATGCTTTCTTCGATGGTGAGCTTTGCATCCGGACCACCCAGTTCGGTGCGAACCCAGCCGGGCGCCATCACCGCCATCGCGCGCGACGTCCCGGCGTGGCGGGCCGCGAAGCTTCGCATGAACATGTTCAGGGCCGCTTTGCTGCCGCGATATACTTCCCGCTGGCCGGTCTCGTTGTTGCTGACGCTTCCTTGCCCGGACGACATCACCCCGATCAGGCCCGTCGCGGAGACGTTGCCCGCCAGGCTTTCGATAACACGCATCGGGCTCAGAGCATTGGTCAGCATGACGTGGACGAAATCATCGGTCGACACCTCGCCGATGGTCTGCGTCGGATATCGATTGGCGGTCCCGGCATTGACGAACAGCATGTCGAACATTCTGCCGGACAGGCGGTGGTGCAGCGCCACGATTTGATCGGGTTCGCAGATGTCGAGGATCTCGATCTCGACCCGGCCGCGGTATTCATCTGCCAAGTCGTGCAGCAGGGTCCGCGTTGCTCCGCCGCGTACCGTGCCGACGACATTCCATCCTTTTTTCAGGAACTCGGCCGCCATGGCGTGGCCGAGGCCGCGTGACGCGCCGATGAGCAAAATGGTACGGCGATGCTGATTGGTATCAGAGAGGGACATGGGCTCGGTGCTTTCGCTGGTGCATTCAGCAGCTGATATGGCGGGCCGCGCCAGTTTGCGCCAGACGCATAGGATGCAATGGATGATTGCACGTTGCGCTATTCTTGAGTTGGTCAGTCGGCTATCTTCAGGCCATGCAAAACGTGGATTTGAATCTCCTTATCGCGCTGGACGCGCTGCTTGCCGAGCGCAGCGTGACAGGTGCGGCGCGCCGGCTCGGCCTCAGCCCCTCCGCCATGAGCCGCACGCTGGCACGATTGCGCCAGGTGACGGGCGATCCGCTGCTGGTGCAGGCGGGGCGCAGCCTTGCCCCCACACCCTATGCCGAGGCACTGAGCAGCCAGGTTCATACGCTCACCCGTGACGCCCAGGCAGTGCTGCGGCCTGCCGACAGCCGCCGGCTGGACCTCGCGTCCCTCAACCGGACCTTCACCCTGCGCGCGGGAGAAGGTTTCATGGAGCTCCTGGCAGCACCGCTTCTGGCGGCGGTCACCCGGGAGGCGCCGCATGTCCGCCTGCGTTTCGTGCTGAAGCCCGACAAGGACGCGCAGCCGCTGCGGGAAGGGCTGATCGATCTCGAAATCGGTGTGCTCGGCACCTCGGCCCCGGAGGTGCGGACCCAGCTCCTCCTCCGCGACAAGTTCGTCGGTGTCGCCCGCATCGGGCATCCGCTTCTGGCGGCAGCAGCGATCACACCGGAACTCTATGCGGCCTGCAGTCATGTCATGGCGTCACGCCGGGGCGAATTCCTGGGACCGGTCGACGATGCGTTGGAAGAACTGGGCCTGGTGCGGAAGGTATCCCTGGTCGTACCGAGTTATCCCGATGCGATGCGGATCGTCCGCCGTTCCGATCTCGTCGCGCTGGTCCCGCGCTCGTGCCTCGGCAACACCCTGGCGGCCGACCACGCCGCCATCCTCGGCCTCGAGAGCTTCGAGCTGCCGGTCCGGGCGGCCGAATTCAATATCTCCGCCATCTGGCATCCCCGCCTGGACGCCGACCCCGCCCATCGCTGGCTTCGCGATGTTGTCCTGGCGGTATGCAGGAAGGCGTATCCTTAACCACCCGCCAGCTCCTCACCCTGCCCTCAAGCCCCTCACCCCAACCCTCTTCCCGCAAGCGGAGCGAGGGAGAAAGAGGCATAACTCCCTCGCCCCTCTGGGGACAGGGTTGGGGTGAGGGGCAACACGGAGTGCCACTGTTAGCCAGCCTTTTACCTGACCGCGTCACAATGCGGCCGATCCGATAATTGCACATGCCTTTCCCGGACATCCCAGTTCTGCTATCCAGCCCCCTCCTCCATCAAGACTGGGCCAAATGAAACCCCGCGATATTGCCGCCTACCTCTTCCTCGCCGTCGTCTGGGGATTGTCATTTCTGGTTCTGCTGCGGGTGGTGCAGGCCTTCGGCTGGGTCGGCGCCGTGACCCTGCGCTCGCTGGTCGCCGGCACGACACTGATCGTCGCCGCCAAGCTGATGCGGCGGCGCCTGCATTTCACCTCCGGCTGGTGGCCGCTGGCGGTGGTCGGCGCCACCACCGTCGCTGCCCAGCTGATCGGACTTTCTTTCGCGACGCCACGGATCGGCACCGCCATGGCGGCGATCTTCGTCGCGGCGATCCCCCTCTTCTCCATGCTGATCGGCCAGGCCTGGGGCATCGAGAAGATCACGGCGCGCGGACTCACCGGATTGGTCCTGGGCACGATGGGGCTCCTGCTGCTGGTCGGCTTCCCCAGTGTACCGGTGACCGGCTCTTTCATCTTGGGCTGTGTCGCCTCGCTCTTCGCCTCCTTCGCCGCCGCTTTCGGCAGCAATTATGCCAGCCGGCACCTGCAACATACCGGGGCCTTCGAGGTGACGGCCGGCTCCTTCCTGTTCGGCGGATTGATGACCCTGCCTTTGCTCCTGGCGGTGCCGGTTCCTGCCATGCCCCGTCTCATCGATTTCGGCTATCTGCTGGTGCTCGCCTGCATCATGAGTGCCCTTAATTACGTGCTCTATTTCCGGCTGGTCGCGTCGATCGGCGCGACCCGGACGATCAGCGTCGAATTCGTCGTCACGGTCGTGGCGGTCCTGGTCGGCGCCTTCCATCTGCATGAGGATCTGTCATCGATGCAGATCCTGGGTGCTGCCGTCATCATCTCCGGCTGCAGCCTGGTCCTCGGCTTGGTTCCCGACTGGAAGCGGGTCAGGCGGATATTGCGGTCGGAAACGGCCGGCTGACATAGCGCGATCCGGCGAGGCCGAAGCGCCAGGGCGTCTCGATACCCTTGGTGATGCCGATCCGCGGGCCAACGGCGATATCGATATGACTGCCGCGCGCCGGGGCCGAGACGGCGAAAGGCGGGCGGTTGAGCGGCTTGCCGTCATCGGCCTTGGTGACACCCAAGGCGGCGCAGAGCTTGCCTGGGCCGGAACAGAGCTGGCGGATATCGTCCGTGCCGCGCCGCGCCATCATCGCCTCGAGGCCGACAGTCGGCTGTAGCGCCCGCAGCAGCACGCCGCGGCCCTGGCCGACCTCGCCGCAGACGAAATTCAGGCACCAATGGATGCCATACGACTGGTAGACGTAAGCATGTCCCCCTGGTCCGAACATCGAGGCATTGCGGATGGTCTGGCCGCCATAGCAATGCGAGGCCGGATCTTCCTCGTCATAGGCTTCGACCTCGACGATGATCCCGCCGCAGCCGTTATAGACGAGATGACAGCCGATCAGCGCACGCGCCACGGTCTCGACCGGGCGCCGGAAGAAAGCCGGCTTCAGCGGCGCGCCGGTATGATGCTGATCGACCATCCGCTCGGCTGTCACGCCCGGTCCCCGCTGCGCCGCTTCTGCAATCGTTCCAAAGGCAGGGCCTCGACCCTGGACGGCCGGCCCCGGACCGTATCCCAGCCGGTCGTCGTCTCGGCCATGAAAAGCGAATTCAGGATCGCCTCCTCACTGGCCTCGATCACCGCCTCGAAGAGCGGTGAGACCTTGTCGTTCGGCAGGTCCTCGACCTGGCTGACGCCAGCCCGCCGCCCTGGTGTACGGCGGACGCTCTCGGCGGTCGAGAAGGCCAGGGCATAGTCGCCCGACCCATTGCTGAGCGCCGAACCGGTGCGGGCAAGGCCGGCAAAGGCCCGCTCGGCGAGGCGCCGCAGATTGCGGTCGGAGAGCGGCGCGTCGGTCGCGACAATCATGACGATCGAGCCGTCGGTATCGGCAGACGGCACCCTGTCGGCAGAAGCCTGTATCTCGGCAAAATCCCGGCCGTCTATCCGCAGCTGCCCGCCGTAATTCGACTGCACCAGGACGCCGACCGTGAAGCCGCCCTGCTTCGCCGGCAGGACACGGGAGCTGGTGCCGATGCCGCCTTTGAAAGCGAAGGCGACGGTGCCGGTCCCTGCCCCGATTGCTCCCTCCTCGACCGGCCCGTCCATGGCTGCATCGATCGCGGCCAGGATCTGCTCGATGGTCGGATAGCCGGCGCGGATGTCATTGAGCCGGCTGTCATTGGTCTCGCCCACGACTGCATTGATGGAGACGACCTGCTCGTTGCCCGGCTGTGCCAGGGTCCAGCGATTGGCCGCCTCGATGGCGCGGCCGACCGCCAGCGTATTTGTGAGGAGGATCGGCGTCTCGATCTCGCCCAGCTCCACGATCTGGGTCGAGCCGGCGAATTTGCCGAAGCCGTTGAGGATTGCAACGCCCGCCGGCACCTTGTCCTGAAAGAGATTGCCGCCATGGGGCAGGATCGCGGTCGCCCCGGTCCGCAGCCGGTCACCTTCCCGGATGGTCACATGGCCGACCCGCAGGCCGGCGATATCGGTGATGGCGTTGAGTGCGCCCGGCGCGAACCGGCCGGGGGCAATCCCCAGCGCACGCGCCCGGTAACGGTCTGTCATGGCTGATCTTTCAGGTGATCTGACGCTCCATTCCTCTTAGCCAATGTCGGCGCCGGCGTCACGCCGTCTGCTGTTTCAATGGCCGGCACCGATTGGCTATAGTCCGGCCAACAGCAGCAAGGATTCCCGCCCATGACCTCCTCCGGTTCCCCCAGCGCCGCAGCTCTCGCCTTCGACCGCCTGCTCGAGATCATGGCCAAATTGCGCGACCCGAAGGGCGGCTGCCCCTGGGACCTGGAGCAGAACTTCGCCACCATCGCGCCCTATACGATCGAGGAAGCCTATGAGGTGGCGGACGCCATCCAGCAGGATGACATGCCGGCGCTGAAGGGCGAGCTCGGCGACCTGCTGTTCCAGTCCGTGTTCTACGCCCAGATGGCGCGCGAGGCCGGCCATTTCACCATGACGGACATCATAGAATCAATTAATAACAAAATGATAGAACGTCATCCTCATGTGTTTGGCGAGGAAAAGATCGAGACCGCAGACGCCCAGACCGTGGCCTGGGAACACAGGAAAGCCAAGGAACGCGCCCGCCTGGCGGAGGCCACCGGCAAGCAGGCCAGTGTCCTCGACGGCGTGGCACTCGCCCTTCCTGCTTTGATGCGAGCGGAAAAACTGCAGAAGCGTGCCGCCCGCGTCGGCTTCGACTGGCCCGACACCGCGCTGGTGGTCGCCAAGGTGCGGGAGGAACTGGCCGAAGTGGAAGTCGAGATTGCCACCGGCGCGCCCCAGGACCGGCTGATCGACGAGCTCGGCGATCTCCTTTTCGTCTGCGCCAATCTCGCCCGGCATTTGAAGGTCGATCCCGAGGTTGCCTTGCGCCAGGCCAACGCCAAGTTCGAACGCCGCTTCCGCCGCATCGAGGCAATTATGGCGGAGGAAGGGCGCGATCCTGCCGAAGCCGGTCTCGACCGGCTCGAAGAAGCTTGGCAGCAGGCGAAGCGCGAGGAACGTCAGCCCGGTTAGTTTCCTAACTGAATCAGCTTCCAATAGGGCAACATTAAAATAAATATTTTATAATCTGATAATTATGTTATTTTTTTAAAGTAAAAATTCACACGAATGCCGGTCACGGCCGCTGCAACAGGTCCACGAGGCTCGAGGTATCCCAGCGCTTGCCGCCCCTGGCCTGGACCTGGGCATAGAATTGATCGACAAGCGCCGAGACCGGCAGGCGGGCGCCGTTGCGGGCGGCCTCTTCCAGGCAAATCCCCAGATCCTTGCGCATCCAATCAACGGCAAAGCCGAAGTCGAACTTGCCTTCAGCCATAGTATGGGCGCGGTTTTCCATCTGCCAGGATTGTGCCGCGCCTTTTGAAATCACCTCGACCACCTTGGCGACATCGAGCCCAGCCTTCTGGGCAAAATTGACGCCTTCCGACAGCGCCTGGACGAGGCCGGCGATACAGATCTGGTTGACCATCTTGGTGAGCTGGCCGCTGCCGACCGGCCCCAGCAGGACACAGGCGCGGGCATAGGAGTCAATCACCGGCTTAGCGCGGTCGAAATCGGCCGCCTCGCCCCCCACCATGACCGTCAGCTTGCCGTTCTCGGCGCCGGCCTGGCCGCCCGAAACCGGCGCGTCGAGAAAACCGAAGCCCTTGGTTTTGGCAGCCGCCGCCAGTTCGCGCGCCACATCCGCGGAGGCGGTGGTGTGATCTACGAAAAGGCTGGCAGGCCCCATTCCCTGAAAGGCACCCTCGGGACCGGCCGTCACCTGGCGAAGATCATCGTCATTGCCGACGCAGGCAAAAACGATTTCCGCCCCAGCCGCCGCCGCCGCCGGCGTCGGCCGGGCCTGACAGCCATGTTTGGTGACCCACTGCTCCGCCTTGGCGGCGGTACGGTTGTAAACGGTGACTTCGTGGCCGGCTTTGACCAGATGGCCAGCCATCGGGAACCCCATCACGCCGAGACCGAGAAAAGCGACCTTCATCCCTTCACTTCCTTTTTGCCTTGGACCGATTATTGCCGGTGCCCGGGTTGCGCCAAATGGCGGGCGATCAATTGCCAGTCTTCCGGCCTGGCTGCTGCCAGCACCCCTTCTGCCGTCAGCGCCCGGCTGGCAAGATAACGGCCCGCATCGCCGAGATAGCCGGCAAGTCCGCCCCGCTCCCGCACCAGCAAGGCGCCGGCGGCGTGGTCCCAGGGCATGACGCCGGAGAAGAGCAGGAAATCCAGTTCGCCCGCCAGAAGGCGGAGATAGTCGAACCCGGCGCAGCGCAGCGAGCGGATCTGCTCGATCGCCACCTGCGATTTCAAATGGTTTGCTCGCTGTACGAGGTCGGCACGCCCCTTATGGCCGACCGCCATGACGCCGCGCAGCGGTCCACCCGCTGCCGAAGGCTCCGTAGAACCGGGACGTGGCGCGCCATACACCTCGATGCCGCTTTCTGCAACCGCACAGGTGGTGCGACCGGCGAGCGGCTCGTGAATCCAGCTCGCCAGCAGACGATCGCCTTCCACCAGAGCCAGCATGGAACAGAATTCCGGCTTGCCGGCGGCAAAGTTGGCCGTGCCGTCGACGGGATCGATGATCCAGACCGGCCGGTCGCCCCGCAGCAACTCGAACAGCGAATGATTCTTGGCGGCGGCTTCCTCGCCAAGCACAACCGATCCCGGCAGCATGGCCAGCAATTCCGGCTCGAGGCGCGCCTCGGCACGTTCGTCGGCAATGGTGACGATATCGCCGGGCCCCTTCTCACGCCATTCGCCCTCGGCAAGGGCGCGAAAGCGGGGCACGATTTCCGTGCCTGCTACCTCGGCCAACAGATCGGCGACGATCTTGGGATCTGGAACAGCGTGCCGGCTCAAGATCACTGCCCTTCCGTCCCCGCTACCTGCACCGGCATGGCGACGGCCGGATCCGCCCCGGCCTCATCGGCGGCGGGCAGCAGGCCATAGAGCCGGGTGAACCGTTCGATATCGACCGGAGCCAGGCGAACCGTCAGCTCACTGCCGTCATCGCCATCTTCACGCTCCAGCACCTCGCCATTCTGATAGAGCCAGGACATCGGAGCTCCTTGCTCGTGCCCGAGGTGATAGCGTCGGATCAGGCGGTTATGCGCCAAGATCTCCTCGATACGGGCCAGCAGCTCGTCGCAGCCGGTCCCCGTGCTCGCCGAAATCGGCACGGCATGCACATCGCGCTGCGCCTGAACCAGGATTTGCGCACGCGCCTCCTCATCAAGAAGGTCGATTTTGTTGAAGACTTCGAGCCAGGGGCGGCCGGCCTCGGTAGCCTCCGCCGCCAGGTCGATGCCAAGTCCCTGCAGGACCTGTTGTACGTCCGCCTTCTGCGCCTCGGTTTCCGGATGGGAGACATCGCGGACATGCAGCAGCAGGTCCGCCTCGAGCACCTCCTCCAGGGTGGCGCGGAATGCCGCCACCAATTCCGTCGGCAGGTCCGAAATGAAGCCCACCGTGTCGGACAGGATGATATCGCGGCCGGACGGCAGCTTCACCCGCCGCATGGTCGGATCCAGGGTCGCAAAGAGCAGATCCTTGGCGAAAACATCCGATCGCGTCAGCCGGTTGAACAGCGTCGACTTACCGGCATTGGTATAGCCGACCAGCGCCACCACCGGATAAGGCACGCGCTGGCGCGCCCGCCGGTGCAGGCCGCGCGTGCGCCTGACATCCTCGAGGTCACGCTTGATGCGCACCATGCGTTCGTCGATCAAACGGCGGTCGATTTCCAACTGGCTTTCACCGGGGCCGCCGAGAAAGCCATAGCCGCCGCGCTGCCGTTCCAGGTGGGTCCAGGACCGCACCAGCCGGCTGCGCTGATAAGATAGTGCCGCGAGTTCCACCTGCAGCTGACCTTCACGCGTCCGCGCCCGTTCGCCGAAAATCTCCAGGATCAGCCCGGTGCGGTCGATCACCTTGGCGTTCCAGGCCTTTTCCAGATTGCGCTGCTGAATGGGCGTCACCGCGCCGTCGACGATGACGACCGTGATCTCTTCATCCTCGATCAGCGTGTGCAGACGCTCGACCGCGCCGCCGCCAATCAGCGTCGCCGGTTTTACGGTGCTGACGCGGACCACTTCGGCTGCGACGATATGGAGATCAATGGCCAGCGCCAGACCGCAGGCCTCTTCCAATCTCGCTTCGGGCGAACGCCCGGGCCCGGTCACATTCCGACCCGCTTGCCGCAAATCGGGATGAATGACCAGGGCTCGTGCGCCATGACGCATGCCATCGCTGTCCAGTTGCCCTTCCGCGGCAGCCGGGCGATCAATTCTATTCAAATCGTTCCTATCCTTTACCTGACGGCGCCCATGCGGCGCGGTCACTCAGCCTTCTTCACCCTCTTTGCCGCCGTCGAACAGCTGCAGGGGCCCAGCCGGCATGATCGTCGAGATCGCATGCTTGTAAACCAGCTGGGAATGCGCATCACGCCGCAAGAGAACGGAAAAATTATCAAACCAGGTTACGATTCCCTGTAGCTTGACACCGTTCACCAGGAAGATCGTGACCGGCATCTTGCTTTTGCGGATGCTGTTCAAGAAGACGTCCTGGACGCTTTGAGATTTTTCGCTAGCCATTTTTCTCTTCCTTGTTTTTGGGGCCATTTTGCGGCCCGGTGCGCCGGTCGACCGGCACCTATCATTGTGCGGGTTAGGGCATTAAATGTGCCCTCGCAACGAGTAACACAAGTTCCAGGGACTGAAAACCCGCCGAGACCCGCTTAAAGGCGCTGCAGATATGCCAGCAGGGATTGGCAATCGGGCTGATAGAGGGCGGGCGGATGGGGGTCGAATTCCCCGGCCGCAGGCTCGGCCGCCCGGATCAGGACCGGGGTGCAGCCGGCCAGATGTGCACAGCGCAAATCAATATCGGTATCGCCGACGAACCAGACATCGGGTCCGGCGACGATGCCGGTGGCCCCGCCAAGCGCCAATTCGACATGGTCGGAGGCAGGCTTGTCCCGCGCGGCATCGCCTGCCCCCGCCAGAACGGAGAAATAGCGGCTCCAGCCGAGATGTTCGGCTTCCTTGCGCAGGAAAGTACCGCGCTTGTTGCTCACCACGGCCAGATAGACCGGCAACCCGGCGAGATATTCCAGCAGTTCCATCACGCCTGGCATGGGTGTCAGATGACTGAGATGGATGGCACTGAAATGATCGTAAAACAGCTTCTCGGCACGCGGCCAGTCATCGCCGAACAGAGTAGGAAAACTATCTCGCAGCGACGCTCTCGCCCGCATTTCGGTCTCGGCGCGGCTCCAGGGGTCATGGCCCATCGTTGTAAGCGTGTGATTAAGCGCGGCATGAATCACGGCCCAACTATCGACCAAAGTATTATCCCAGTCGAACAGCAGGGCCTTGGGTCGATCGTTCAGTTCCACGGAAGTCACTTTGCGCCGTCTCCGGCAGCGTACCGCAGATAGATCTGCCGGAGACGCTGGCTAAGAGGGCCGGGCTTTCCCGTCCCCACGGGCCTGCCGTCGATTTGCGTAACCGGCAGGACAAAAGCGCTGCTGCTGGTCAAGAATGCCTCGTCGGCAGCCAGAGCCTCCGGCACGGAAAAGGCGCGTTCGACCAGACGGAGATGCTGCTCCTTGGCCAGGGCGATCACCGCGAGCCGGGTTATGCCGCCCAGAATATCGTGACTGCGGGGCCGGGTGATGATTTCACCCGGCGCGCCATTCTTTCCGCCGATGACGATCCAGGCATTGGTCGAGCTGCCTTCAGTCACCAGGCCCGCCTCATCGACCAGCCAGGCCTCATAGGCTCCCTGCTCCACCGCCGCCTGTTTCGCCAGGATGTTGGGGAGGAGCGAAATGGATTTGATATCGCGGCGCTGCCAGCGGATATCCGGCTGGGTGACGACCTTCGCGCCCTGCTCGATCAGGTTGGAAGCCAATGGCTTCGTCTGCTTGGTCGTGATCACCAGTGCGCTGGGCACCGCTTTGGGGAACTTATGATCGCGCGGCGCAACGCCACGGGTGATCTGCAGATAGACCAGCCCATTGCTCAACCCGTTGCGGGCGATCAGCTGGCGGATCACGGCCTCGAGCGGACGGCGCGCCATCGGCGGATCGATGCGCAGCTCGCGCAGCGAATAGTCGAGCCGGTCGAGATGCGGCCCGGCATCGATCATGCGGCCTTGATGAACCGGAATAACCTCATAGACCCCGTCGGCGAACTGGTAGCCGCGATCCTCGATATGAACTGCGCCATCTCGATGCGGCAGATAGCGGCCATTGACGTAACAGAAGCGTGGCATGGACTCACCGGAACTGGTCGAGCAATAGAGGGTGGGCAACTGAATTCTTGCGGTCGCTCAAGGTGTCACGAGCCTGAGCGATGCTGATCGGTGTCATCCTTCCGGCTTGTCGCGCTCGGACGTGGTGATACCCAAAGACCGCAATTTGCGATGTAAGGCGGAACGTTCCATGCCGACAAAACTCGCCGTCCGCGAGATATTGCCACCAAAGCGCGTGACCTGGGATTCCAGATAGCGCCGCTCGAAAATCTCGCGCGCTTCGCGCAGCGGCAGTGACATCACTTCGTTGCTGTCATGCAGCGCCATCGGCGCCAGGGAAACCGCGCCGATATCGGGGGGCAGCATATCGCTGCGGATCGGCTCGCTGGGATCGCCAGGCGCCATGATCAGCAGCCAATCGATAACATTGCGCAATTGCCGGACGTTGCCGGGCCAATCATAGGCTTGCAGCAGCGCCCGCGCGTCATCGCCCAGTTCGCGCGGCGGCAGGCCCGAAACCTCGGCCGCCCGCGCCATGAAATGCTCCAGCAGATCGACGATATCGTCGCGCCGCTCCTTGAGCGGCGGCAGGCGCATCGGCACGACATTCAGCCGATAGAACAGATCCTGGCGGAAGCGCCCGGCCGCCATCTCGCTCTGCAAATCCTTGCTGGTCGAGGCAATCACACGCACATCTACCTCGACGCGGGTCTTGCCGCCGACCCGTTCGAACGTCTGATCCTGCAGGGCGCGCACGATTTTTCCCTGCGTCTCCAAGGGCATGTCGGCCACTTCATCGAGCAGCAGAGTGCCGCCATGGGCCTGTTCGAGAAAACCGATCTTACCCGCTTCAAAACCGTCGGCTCCCTTCTCGACGCCGAACAGTTCGATCTCCAGCCGGTCGGGGTGCATGGTCGCGCAATTCACCACAACGAAGGGGGCTGTGGCGCGTTTGGATCGGCGATGCAAGACGCGGGCGGCGACCTCCTTGCCGCTGCCCGGCGGCCCGGAGAACAATACCCTGCTACCGGTCGGCGCTACGCGATCGATGGCCTGACGCAATTGCTGAATCGCAGCGGAATTGCCGATCAGGTCGAGATCGCCCCCGACGCGGACCCGCAATTCCTGATTTTCCCGGCGCAGCCTGGCGGATTCCAGTGCCCGCTCGATGATCAGCAGCAATCGATCGGCTTTGAACGGCTTTTCGATAAAATCATAGGCGCCATGCCGTATCGCGTTCACGGCCGTCTCGATATTGCCGTGACCGCTGATCATGATGACCGGCACATCCGGCCAGTCAGCCTTGATGACGGGCAGCAGCCCCATACCGTCGAGCGCGCTGTTTTGCAGCCAGATATCGAGGATGATAAGGCTCGGCTGGCGCTGATGCAGCAGGGCCAGCGCCATGTCGCTATCGGCCGCCTCACGCGTCTGATAGCCTTCGTCACCCAGGATGCCGGCGATCAGTAAACGAATATCGGCTTCGTCATCGACAATCAGGATGTCGCGCGCCATTCAGCTTGATTATCCCAATCCACGTGTCACTGAAACTTTACTCGGCCAGGGCTCGCCCGCTGGCAGGCTCGCCCTTCGGCCAGGCCGGCGACGACCGGCCGCTCGCCACGGCCTCAACCGGAAACAGCAACTGAACCGAAGCGCCGCCGCCGTCGCGATCCGACAAGATCAACTTGCCGCCGTGATCTTCCATGATCTTCTTGACGATTGCCAATCCTAAACCCGTCCCTTTGCTGCGCGTCGTCACATATGGTTCAGTCAGCCGGTCACGGCCCTGCTTCGGCAAGCCGCGTCCGTTATCGTCGACGCCGACAGCAATACCATTCTCGCCAGTATGTATCCAGAGATGGATATGGCCGGCGACGGGTTCTTCATCCGCTGAGGCGGATTGACGCTGTTCCTCTAAACGCCCTTCGATCGAATCTGCCGCATTTTGCAGCAGATTGGTCAAAGCTCGGTTAAACTGGGCGCTGTCACAATTTAGCATAATTTGATGGGGCGGAAGGTCGCTGGTAAAGGCGATACCGACATGCGCATTCTGCTGCAAGAAGAGAGCCTGCTTGGCGAGTTCGACGAGGTTTTCATCGCGCAGCACCGGCGCGGGCATCCTGGCGAAGGCGGAAAATTCGTCGACCATGCGACCGATATCGCCAACCTGACGGACAATCGTATCGGTGCACACGGTGAACGTCTCAGGATCCTGCGTGATCTGCTTAAGATACTTGCGCTTCAGACGCTCTGCCGAAAGCTGGATCGGAGTCAGCGGATTCTTGATCTCGTGGGCAATGCGGCGTGCGATATCAGCCCAGGCGGCTTTGCGCTGCGCCGACAGCAGTTCGGAGACGTCGTCGAAGGTCACGACCAGGCGCGTATGGCCATCTTCCGCGCTCTCGGAAATGACCCGCACATGCAAGGTATGTGGAACCTCATTGACGACAAGATTGATTTGCCCTTCGGCAGCCCCACTTTGCCGGCTGCGCGCCAAGTCGACGATCTCGGCCATTTCAGGGGCGATGGCGTGAAGGTTCTGCCCGCGGTGCTCGAGCAAGTTGACACCTAGCAGTTCCGATGCCGACCGGTTGGGCAGGTCGATTTCGCCATCCTCGTTCATGCCGATGACGCCGGCGGAAACGCCGGACAGAACCAGTTCGGTAAAGCGCCGGCGGTCGTCCAGCTGACGATTGGCGGCGATCAAGGCCTGTTGCTGCGTTTGCAGCTGGATCGCCATGACGTTGAAAGTCCGGCTCAGCGAGTTCAACTCGTCGTCGCGGCGGCCGACCTTGACACGGGCGGTCAGGTCGCCGTCGCCGATCTTCTGCGCCGCCACGACCAGACGCGTGATCGGTTTCGCCATCTGGCCGGCCAGGACCAGGGCGACCCAGATTGCGCCGCTCAACAGCAGCATCGCCATGATGCCAAAGATCAATGGCACGGTGATCCGCCACTGCGTCTTCGCGGATTCCATCTGCCGATAAAGTTCGACGGCGTCTTCGTTCTGACGGACGCTGGCGAGCGTCTGCGCGTCGATCGGACGGCCGGTGTATAGGAACAAATCCGTCGCGGGGTCGATCATGACCAGGCCCCAGATGCGATCGCCCTGCGGCGAGGGCAGGATCACCGCCTTGCCATCCCGCGCCTTCAGGAACGCGGAATCCGGAATTCCCAGATTGAAATCCATCAGCAGGCTGAGGCTGCTGCGCGCGACAATCTGATGCGAACCGCTGATGATGGCGGATTCGGAGAGGTTGCGGAGATCATTCTCGCGGTCCAGGAAAGCCCGTCCACGGTCCGGATCGACAATATCCAGATAATTCTGCTGGCGTGCTTCCGAAGCCATCGCCAGGGTATCGTTTCCGATGCGCTGCTGCTCTTCCACGATGTAGGAACTGGCGACATTGAGCGAGCTTTCAATGGCGCTCTTGACCCGGTCCCCGAACCAGGTGTCCAGCCCGTAATTCAGGAAAATGACGAAAAATCCGAAGACCGCCATCATGGGGAACAGGGCCACCAGCCCGAACAGAACCATGAGGCGGGAATGCAGCTTCGCACCGACCATTCCGCGCCGATGTGACAGCCAGAGCTGGATGACGCGTCGGGCGATAATGCCGCTGATGCAAAGCAGAACGACGATATCCCCGGTCAGCAGATAGCTGATGGACTTGACCGGATTCTGCACCTGCCAGAAATTGGTCATGATGAGATAGGTCGAGACACCGAAGGCAACCCCCAATGCCATCAGCGAATAGGCCGCGTTGCGTTCCAGATTGACGCGGTCGGCCCATTGACCGAGGCGCCTGAAGAGGCCTCGCTTCGGTCGTTGGTTGCCGGTCGCACCGGCGGTGAAGGAGGGGTCGGACATCTTCTGCGTCACTTGCCTCGGCCGGGTTGGATATCGAGCTCACGCAGCTTTTTACGCAGGGTGTTGCGATTCAAGCCGAGAAGATCGGCAGCCTTCATCTGGTTGCCCCGTGTCGCCTCCAGCGACAGCTGGATCAGCGGCCGCTCGATCTCGTGCAAGACCCGGTCATAGAGCCCCGCCGCCGGCAGCCGACCTTCATGCGCCTGGAAATAGGCCCGCAGATGGCGATCTACCGACTGCCCCAGGGTTTCGTCTCCCGCCGGAAGATTGGGTTGCGCCTCAGCCTCGTCGATGAGCGTCGTCCCCAGGTCCTGGTCCGTCAACGCCGCGGCGATAATGCGGCCGTCAATCACGCTTTCGGTATAAAGGACGGCGATCCGGCGCATCAGATTTTCCAGCTCACGGACATTACCGGGCCAAGAATAGCGCTTCAATTCGGCAAAGGCGCTGGGATCCAGATGCTTGGCCGCCATGCCCTCCTGCTCCGCCTGGCGCAGGAAATGGCGCGCCAGATCGCCGATATCCTCCAGCCGCTCGCGCAACGGCGGCAGCTTCAACGGAACGACGTTCAGCCGGTAGAACAGGTCCTCGCGGAAGCTGCCTTGGCGGATCATCTGCCGGAGATCGCGATGGGTGGCGGCGATGATGCGAACGTCCGCCTTCATGGTCTGGCGGCCGCCGACGGGGGTGAATTCGCCGGTCTGCAAAACCCGCAGCAGGCGCGTCTGAGCTTCGAGCGGCATGTCGCCGATCTCGTCCAGGAACAAGGACCCGCCATTGGCCTGTTCGAACCGGCCGCTGCCGCGCGAGATCGCGCCGGTAAACGCGCCCTTCTCATGCCCGAACAATTCGCTTTCGATCAGGTCCCGCGGGATCGCAGCCATATTGATGGCGACAAAGGGCATGGATTTGCGACGGCCGAAATCGTGCAGGACCCGCGCGACCAGTTCCTTGCCGGTGCCGGATTCGCCGTGAATGAGCGTCGTCATATCGGTATTCACCAGCCGCGCCAGCACCCGGTAGATTTCCTGCATCGCCGGCGACCGTCCGATCAGGGGCAGGGTCTCGCCATCGCGTTGGCCGACCTCCGGTTCCGGCTGCTCCGCCTGGCTGAGCGCCCGCTCCACCGCGCTGATCAGGGCACGCAGGTCGAAAGGTTTCGGCAAGTATTCGAAGGCGCCGCGTTCGGTGGCGCGGATCGCCGTCAACAGGGTGTTCTGCGCGCTCATGACGATGATCGGCAGGTCCGGCCGCTGCATCTTGATGCGCGGGATGAGATCGAGCCCGTTTTCATCGGGCATCACAACATCGGTAATGACGACATCGCCCTCGCCCCGTTCCACCCAGCCCCATAGGGTCGCCGCATCGCCCGCCGCGCGGACGTTATGGCCGAGCTGGCCCAAAGCCTGGCTCAATACCAGGCGAATGGCGCGGTCGTCATCGGCCACCAGTATCGTTGCACTCATGCGGGCACCTCGCCGGTGGCCCGATGATCATCTGCCGCGCGATCTCCGGCCCGGTCGATGTTCGGTTCATAAAGTGGCAGCATGATGGCGAACTGGGTGTGGCCAAGTTCGCTGGTGAACTCGATGATCCCGGCATGATCCTGGATGATCTTCGCCACCAGTGCCAGGCCGAGCCCCTTGCCGCCCGGCTTTTCGCTGACGAAGGGATCGAACAAACTTGCCTGCAGATGCGCCGGCACGCCGCAGCCATTGTCTTCCACCGTCACGCAGATGCAGCGCTTATGGCGCCAGGTGCGGTTCCGTTCGCCAAGCCGCAGACCGGTGTGATAGCTGGTGCTGAGCGTAATGACGCCGCCTTCGGTCGGACAGGCTTCCGCGGCATTGCGGACCAGATTGAAGAAGGCCTGGATGAGCATGTCGCGATTGCCGCTGACCGGCGGCAAGGACGGGTCGAAGCGCAGTTGGAAATCGACCTGGGCGCCGACGCCATGCTGCGCCAGCCGGCGCACGCGGTCCAGCACCTCATGAATATTCACGGCCTCAAGGCGCGGCGGCCGGTCGTCGGTGAACATTTCCATCCGGTTGATCAGGGCGACGATCCGGTCGGTCTCTTCGCGGATCAGTTCGGCAAGCTGCAGGTCCGCCCCGGCCAGCTTGGCTTCCAGCAATTGCGCGGCGCCACGGATGCCGGAAAGCGGATTCTTCACCTCATGCGCGAGCATTCCCGCCATGGCGCGCACCGAGCGGGTGGCATCGCGCCCCATCTGCTGCTGCGAAATCCGCCGTTCGATCCCGCGATTGAGCATGGCGATGACGACATGCCCGGGCCTCTCCGCCATGGGCGCGATCTCCACGGCCATATGGGCCGCTTCGAGCCGTGGCCCGCCCAGCGACAGGTCATATTCCGTCACCGAAATATGTTGGGAACGCGCCGCTGAGATCAGCGCAAAAAGCGGATTGTCGGCGGCGATGACGTCGCGCAGCGGCATGGCGCGCAGCAGCGCGCGGCTTTGCCCCAGAAGGACTTCTGCGGCGGCATTTGCGTCGGTGACATGATTCAGTTCATCGACGGCGATCACCGCGATCGGCAGCGTCTCCAGAACGGCGCTGCGGTCGACCGCGCCCCCCTCGCCGGCCAGTTCGTGAACCGCTTCGACCGGCAGATCTGCTGCGACTGCATTGTTGTCAGTCGGCAGGAAGCGCAGATTGCGGCTGCGGTTGTTCATCTTCAGGCCGCCAGGCGTTCTATTTGCGGCTCATAAAAGTCGCGGATCGCTGTCGTGACCTGTTTCGGGTCGTCAATCTGGTTGATCCTGGTGCGGAAATCAGCCGATCCGAACAGCCCTTTCGAATACCAGGCCACATGCTTGCGGGCGATCTTCAGCCCACTGCTGGTGCCGTAATGCTCCAGCATCGCCTCATAGTGGCCCAGCAACATCTCCAGTTGCCGCTGCAGCGGCGGCTCGGGACGCCGCTCGCCGGTTTTCAGATAGGCGATCACCTGGGAGATGAACCAAGGCCGGCCATAGGCACCGCGCCCGATCATGACACCGTCGGCGCCGGATTGCTCGAGCGCCGCCGCCGCATTCTCCAGGGTAACGATGTCGCCATTGACGATGACCGGAACGGATACTGCTTCCTTGACCTTGCGCACGAAAGCCCAGTCGGCCGTCCCGTTATAGAGCTGGCAGCGCGTGCGGCCATGGATAGTGATCATCCGGATGCCGACAGATTCTGCGATGCGCGCGAGATTCGGGGCGTTGAGATTGCTGTGATCCCAGCCCATGCGCATCTTCAGCGTCACCGGCAGGTCAACCGCCTTGACCGTGGCTTCCAGGATCTTCGCCGCCGTGACCTCGTCGCGCATCAGGGCCGAACCGGCATGGCCATTGACCACTTTCTTCACCGGGCAGCCGAAATTGATATCAATGATGGCGGCGCCGCGATCCTGATTGAGCTTGGCGGCCTCGGCCATGACATGGGGCTCGCAGCCGGCCAGTTGGACCGACATCGGGAATTCCTCGGCGCAGCTGGTCGACATCTTCATGGATTGCCGGTTCTGGCGGATCATCGCCTCGCTGGCGATCATCTCCGAAACCACCAGCCCCGCCCCGCATTGCTTCACCAGCCGGCGGAAGGGCATGTCGGTGACGCCTGACATGGGCGCCAGGATGACCGGGTCTTCGATGGCAATGGGCCCGATATGAATGCTCATTTTTTCAGCGATATCCGGAATTGCTTATTTTCTAGGCGATTTCTACGCGTAACCGGCGGAAAAGCAACACATTTTCGCATTGTCACACACGTAATGCGGGCAATTTTTGCCGGATTCGACGCCTTCTTCTCGCGATGAGGGAATTCTAGCCGAGCAGGACGTCGCGGACGAATTTAACGCCGGGATAAGCGAGCGTCAGAAGCAGATAACCGGTCATCAGCCAGCGCGCCGCCAGCCGGCCACGCAGCCCGGTCGCCTGGTGCAGAACGAGAAACACCAGGATGACAAGGAAGGCGAGGACGGAAAGCAGGATTTTATGGGCCATCTGATGGGGAATCAGGATCAGGCTGCCGCTATCCATGAATTCATTGGCGGCACCGCTGGCCAAGGCCAGCCCCATGGCGATGGCCGCCAGCCAGAGCAGTCGCTGCTGCAACTGCTCGGTCGCGGCGATCGGCGGCAGATGCCGCATCGCCCAGCCTTGTCGCCGCTGCTTCATCGCCCGCTCCTGCAGGACGATAGCCAAGGCCGCAACCGCGGTGATGGTCATCAACGCATAACTGCCGACGGCCAAGAGGATATGAATGGTGAACCAGGGAATCGACGCCGCGGCGCTGCTTTCCGGCGAGGCCACCCAGCCCGCCAGTCCTGCCAGGCAGGCAAGCACCAGCAAATATGGCACCAGGAGCGTGCCGAGAGCCGTGGCCGAGCGGTCGAGAGCAACGATCAGGGCATAGATCAGGAGGGTGGCCGCAACCACGACCCAAAGGTTGGGAACGAGCCCGGCCTGCCAGCCGGCGGCGGTCAGGCGCCAGACCACGGCACCGGCACAGACCATGGCAACCAGCCAAAGCAGCCAGAAGATAACGGAGCGATCGAGCTGTCCGCGGATGGCGGCCAGGCTGAAGGGAATGAGGCCGATAACGGCGGCGCTTTCGAGAAGCTGAATGGTCGACATGGCGCGCATTATGTTTAAACTGCGCCGCCTTGGCAAACGATGCGACGCGACGGCCGGTTGAAGATCAGGACGTCTTGCCGGTTCCGGCGCTCTGCCGGACAATTTGCTGATTTGAAAGACGACGACGCAATGACGCGTCCATTGAGCGGACTATAGATGACAAAGGCGATTGCCCTCATTGTCGCCGCAGGCAGCGGCCTCCGGATTGGCGGGGAGGTACCCAAACAGTTTCTGCATCTCGCCGGCAAGCCGCTGCTACGCTATTGCCTGGAGACTTTCCTGGCCCATCCGCGGATCAGCGGTGTCTGCGTCGTGATCAATCCCAGCTATCGCCCCTTCTACGATGCGGCTGCGGCGGGCCTGCCGTTGATGCCGGCGGTGAATGGCGGCGCCACGCGCCAGGAATCGGTGCGGCTCGGCCTGGAAAGCCTGACCTCCCAACAGCCTGATCTGGTCTTGATTCATGACGCGGCGCGGCCCTTCCTCGATGCTGCGACGATCGACCGCACCTTGGACGCGCTCGACCAACATCAGGCCGCTCTGGTCGCCGTGCCGGTCGTCGACACGTTGAAGCGGGCCGCGGATGGCTTCAGCGGCCAGACGGTTGATCGCAAGGACCTGTGGCGCGCCCAGACACCCCAGGGGTTTCGTTTTATTTCCATTCTCGCCGCCCACCGCGCCGTCGCCGATAGCGGCAAGGAGATGACGGATGATGCCGCCGTGGCCGAGGCCGCCGGGCAACGTGTTATGCTCGTCGAGGGGCATGAGGATAATTTCAAAGTCACGACCCCGGCCGACCTCGCCCGGGCAGAAAGGATGCTGCAAGCGACCATGCCACCAGCGACAACTCAGGATCAGCGTGCTTACGAGTATCGTACAGGCAACGGATTCGATGTCCATCGCCTGCTTGCCGGCGACGGCGTTCATCTCTGTGGGGTCAAGATCCCCTGCGAATGGCGGCTGGAAGGACATTCCGATGCCGATGTGGCGCTGCACGCGCTGACCGACGCCATCCTTGGCGCCATTTCGGCAAAAGATATCGGCGCCCATTTTCCGCCAAGCGACCCGCAATGGCGCGGTGCCGAATCGTGGAAGTTTCTCGATCACGCCAACAAGCTGGTGCATCAGCGCAGCGGCAAGATCGTGCATTGCGATGTCACCATCATCTGTGAAAAGCCGAAGGTGGGTCCGCATCGCGACGCAATGGTCGCGCGCATTGCCGAAATCCTTCGCATCGAACCGGACCGCGTCAGCGTCAAGGCAACGACCACCGAGAAGCTCGGCTTTACCGGGCGCGGTGAAGGCATCGCGGCACAGGCCACGGCCACGGTTGCTTTGCCGGCCCGCTGACATATCGGCGCACCACACGCCGTAAGAGGAGTTCTTTTTGATGGACGTCCCCGCTCTACTCGATCTCTATCGACGTCGCGGCTGGATGGTCGCCACGGCGGAATCATGCACTGGCGGGCTGATCGCCGCCACCCTCACCGAAATCGCCGGTTCCTCGGACGTGGTCGATCGCGGCTTCGTCACCTATTCCAATGAAGCCAAGACAGATCTTCTTGGCGTACCGGCGGCGATGATCGCCGCCCATGGTGCCGTCAGTGCGGAAGTGGCTGCGGCCATGGCACGAGGCGCGCTCGAACATTCCCGCGCCACCGTCAGTGTCGCCGTGACCGGCATTGCCGGCCCCGGTGGCGGCAGCGCCGAGAAGCCCGTCGGCCTCGTTTATATCGGGGTCGCCCGGCGTGACCTCGTAAAGCGCGAGCTTGGCGATCCGCTTGTCGAGCGGCATGTCTTTGACGGCCGCCGTCATGAGATCCGGCTGCAGACGGTCGCCAGGGCGATCGACCTGCTGACAGAAGCCGCGCGTTGAACCTTGCTCCGGCGCGCGCTCTCCCCGAACCAACTGCGGATCCTCGGCATCGATTTCAGCGGCGCCAGCGATGCGGGGCGGAACATCTGGATTGCCGAAGCGGTCCGGGACAGCCGCGACGTCGATCGACCACTGAAGATTGATCGCTGCCTGCCGGCGATCGACTTGCCGCAATCCGGCAGCATGCCGTCGCTCGCCATTCCCGCCTTGGCCCGTCATATCTTGCGTGAACCGGCGACCATTGTCGGTTGCGACTTTCCCTTCAGCCTGCCGGCCGAACTGATGGAAGCGGAAAGCTGGCAGGATTTCATCTTGGCCTTTCCGGCACGCTTTGCCGATCACGAAGCCTATCGCGCCGACTGCCGGGCACTGGCGGAAGGCCGCGAGCTCAAGCGCCGGACCGACCAGACGGCGAACACGCCCTTTAGCTCGTACAACCTACGGCTCTATCGCCAGGCTTGGTGGGGCATGGCGAAACTCCTTAGCCCGATGATCGCTGCCGGCGCGGTTACGATCGTGCCGCAGATGCCGGTGGTCGGCGGAAAGCCGATCCTGATTGAGATCTGCCCTGCTTCCAGCTTGCAGCAGCTTCGTTGCCGGCCCGCCTATAAGGGAAAGGCGCCCGCACATCGGCAGGCCCGCCAGACCATCCTCGACTGCCTGATCGGACACCGGCTGCTGGAGCCGCCGTCGGGCGAGCTTACCCGTTTGCTCCTGGACAACAGCGGGGGCGACGCCTTGGACGCGGTGATTGCCGCCCTGGCGGCCGCGCGCGCCGATCTTGCGGCCGCAACCGATTCACGGGACCGTCTCGAAGGGCGTGTCTATTTTGAGCTACTTAACTAGCTGAACGACGAACTCGAACCATCGATTGTGCTGCGCCAGGCCGCTTGCAGGCGGAAATTGGGCGAGTTTTCAATAGCGTTAAAACTTTCGACACTTTATCTTGATAATTCTAATTCTCATGCGACTTTCGTTTGGTTCCGAAAGCTGGGCTGAAGACCTTGGCGCGGGACAGTCGATTGTCCATGAAGACGGTAATGCGAACGAGCCGGCGTGGGGAGGCGTCGCATTAGTGGTTCTGGGGAAAAATGACACAACTTCAGCAGGCGGCGGCGCGCTCCGTGTCCATCGATCTGATGGACCAGTTACAGCGTCGATGGAATGCCGTCATCCTGAGCGGCAAACCCAACGGTCTTGCAGAGAAACCTGATCTCCTGGCGTCGCTGACCCAGGTCGGCGAAGAATTCGGCCGCTTGCGGGCTGAACTGCTCGATGCCCTGGGCGATGCCATCCGCCATGACGCGAGTATCGATCTTGGAACGCGCGCGCAGATCGCTGTCGATATCCTGATCCGCAATCTCTTCGAGCGCACCGCCGACGTGGGCTTCCTTGCCGAGGACGGCGTCATCATCGACAGCCTGAAGCGCCGGAGCGCCGACGAGGCCGAGATTCTGCGGCCGCGGTTGGAAGCCTATGTGGCGAAATATTCCGTCTATGACGACATCGCCGTCTACCGGCCGGATGGCGAACTGCATGTCACCTTGCTTGCCGAGAACAGCCGCTTTGCCCCGCAAGACCAGATCGTCGCCACCGCCTTGGCGGAACCGGGACGCTTCCACGAGGTTTTCCGCGCGGAGGTCAATGGGCGTCCCCAACTCCTTTATGTCCAGGCGATCAGGGCAGCCGGCAGCAACGGCACAGCATCCTCGATCGGCGTTCTTGCCCTCTCCTTCCGTTTTGCCGACGAAATGGAAGGCATTTTCACCGACCTCATGGCCGGCACCGACGCTGAACTGATTCTCGGCATCGTCGATGCCCAGGATAATCTCATTGCCAGTAGCGCGCCGCAAATCCTGCCGCCGGGCCAACAGATCCATCTGCCGGAAGGCCATCTCCAGGAGATCAACTTCGGCAACCAGCAATGGCGCGCCCTGCGGATGCCGACGCGTGGCTATCAGGGTTTCCGCGGACTGGGATGGAGCGGCGTCGCCCTGCAGCCAGCGGCACATCGCCGGGAAGAAAGCGCGGCGGAAGCGGGTGAGATTGCAGATGAAGCAATCGAGAAGGAAATCGCCCGGTCGACGGTCGTCTCGCCCAGCCTGCGGCGCATTTCCGGCCGCGCCTATGCGATCGACACCGACCTGCATCTGATCGGCCTCAACGGCAAGATCGCGGCAGACCGGGAGAACAACCGTGTCCTTCCCGCCGTTCTTGCCAGTATCCGCGAGGTCGGCGAGAGTATCCGCAACGCCGTCTATAACGTCGTCGGCGATCTCTATCGCCAGTCCCAGCGCCAGTTGCGACAGAAGGTGGCGCAGATGGCAACGCTCGGCGTCAATATCATGGATCGCAATCTCTATGAGCGCGCCAATGATTGCCGCTGGTGGGCGCTGACCCCGCTGTTCCGCGAGACCCTGGCGGCGCATCATGGCGACGGCGCAGCCATCCCTGCCGAAACGCGGGCCGAGATCGCTCGTACCCTCGCCTATATCAATGGTCTTTATACCGTCTACAGCAATCTGCTGGTGATTGATCGGCACGGCCGGGTAATCGCAGAATCCCATCCCAGCGAAGCGGCCGGCCAGCAACTGACCGGCAACTATATCGCCACCGCCTTGCGCAACCTCGATCCGCAAACCTACACCGTCTCGCCTTTCGAACCCACGCCGCTTTACGGCGGCCGCTCGACCTATATCTATTGCGGTACGATCCTCTCTCCCGACGGCTACTCGGTGGTCGGCGGCATCGCCATCGTCTTCGACAGCGAACCGCAATTCAGGCAAATGCTGCTGGATGTCATGCCGCTACGGGAGGACGGATCGCGCTACCCTGACAGCGTGGCCGCCTTCATCAATGAGGCCGGCATCTTTATTTCCTCGACCGATGATCGGCATCGGGCGGGTACGGCAATGACCACTGATCACGTGCTGCCGCATGCAGTCCGACACAAGGCTGTCTCGCAGGGCTATCGCGAGTTCAAGCGTAGCGACGGCTATCGCGACGCCGTTGACTGCCGGATTGCCGTCTCAACCTGAGAGGCAATGCTAGCCGTAGAGCTGCTTGGCGCGAGTCTCGAATGCCGAAACCATGCGGCGCACCGCTTCATGGAACAGCACGCCGATCAGCTTCTGCAACATGACCGATCGGAATTCGAATTCCAGATAGAAGTCGACGCGGCAACGACCGCCCTCGATGTCGACGAACTGCCAGTGATTCTTCAGAAACTTGAAGGGTCCATCGATATATTCCACATCGATGCGCAGTTCGGGGCGATTGATATGGACGCGGCTGGTGAAACGCTCGCGCACCATCTTGAAGCCGATCATCAGATCGGCGACGATCAAATCATCTTTCCTTTCGCGGACGCGTGCGCCCGTGCACCAGGGCAGGAACTCTGGATAATGGCCGACATCGGCAACCAGATCGAACATCTGCACCGCGCTATAAGGCAGAACGCGCTGTTCCGAGTGGACCTTCATCAGGCAACCGAACGCGCTTTCTGCTGAGCCGCGCGCGCGGCCTGCAATTGCTTGAAATCCTCGCCTGCGTGATGCGATGAACGGGTGAGCGGCGATGCCGCCACCAGTAGGAATCCACGCCCCTGCCCCTGGCTTTTCATCTGCTCGAACTCTTCCGGCGGCACGAAGCGGTCGACCGCGTGATGCTTGCGCGTCGGCTGCAGATACTGGCCGATGGTCAGGAAATCAACATCGGCGGAGCGCAGATCGTCCATCACCTGGCAGACCTCTTCGAAGCTCTCGCCCAGGCCGACCATCATGCCGGACTTGGTGAAGACCCGCGGATCGATCTCCTTCGCCCGCTGCAGCAAGCGCAGCGAGGCGAAATAACGCGCGCCGGGCCGCACCGCGCGATAAAGCCGCGGTACGGTTTCGAGATTGTGGTTGAACACGTCCGGCCGCGCGGCAATGACGGTCTCCAGCGCCCCCGGCTTCTTCTGGAAGTCCGGCGTCAGAACCTCGATCGTCGTCGCAGGCGAGGCATCGCGAATGCGGGTGATGGTCTCGGCGAAATGCGCCGCTCCGCCATCATCGAGGTCATCGCGGTCAACCGAGGTAATGACGATATGATTGAGGCCGAGCTGGCCGACGGCTTCCGCCACATGGGCCGGTTCATGCGGATCGAGCAGATCCGGCCGTCCGGTCGCCACATTGCAGAAGGCGCAGGCGCGCGTACAGACCGAGCCCAGGATCATCACCGTCGCATGCTTCTGCTTCCAGCACTCACCGATATTGGGGCAAGCCGCCTCCTCGCAGACGGTGTTGAGACTGAGGCGCCGCATCAGGTTCCTGGTCTCGGCATATTCGATGCTGACCGGTGCCTTGACGCGGATCCAGTCCGGCTTGCGCTGGATCGGATTATCCGGCCGGTGCGCCTTTTCCGGATGCCGCAGGACTGCCTTCTCACTCATGTTCCGGACCCTCTAGTCCCAGTATCAACGCGCGTCTTGCGAGACGCTTCAGTAGTGGATCGCCCGACCGTAAGCCGCCAGCACGGATTCGTGCATCATTTCCGACAAGGTCGGATGCGGGAAGACCGTATGCATCAATTCCGCCTCGGTCGTCTCCATGGTCTTGGCGATTGTATAACCCTGGATCAGCTCCGTCACCTCCGCGCCGACCATATGAGCCCCCAGCAATTCGCCGGTCTTGGCGTCAAAAACCGTCTTGACCAGCCCTTCCGGCTCACCCAAGGCGATCGCCTTGCCGTTGCCGATGAAGGGGAAACGGCCGACCTTGACCTCGTAGCCCTTGCTCTTGGCCGCCGCTTCGGTCAGACCGACACTGGCGATCTGCGGCGTACAATAGGTGCAGCCGGGAATATTGGTGACGTCGAGCGGGTGCACGTCCTTCACCCCGGCGATCTTCTCGACACAGATCACCCCCTCATGGCTCGCCTTATGCGCCAGCCACGGCGGGCCGGCGAGATCGCCGATGGCGTAGACGCCGGGCTCGCCGGTGCGGCAATATTCGTCGATCACCACATGGGTCTTCTCGACCTTAATCTTGGTGCCCTCTAGGCCGATATTCTCGACATTGCCGACGATGCCGACGGCGAGAATGACCCGGTCGACAGTGATATCCTGTGATTTGCCGCCACTTTCAATGGTCGCGGTCACATTATTGGCCGACTTCTTCAGCCCCTTCACAGCAGCGCCGGTGATGATCTTCATCCCCTGCTTCTCGAAAGCCTTGTGCGCAAAGGCGGAGATTTCCGCATCCTCGACCGGCAGAATGCGGTCAACGACCTCCACCACCGTCACCTCGACGCCGAGGCTGCGATAGAAGCTGGCGAATTCGATGCCGATGGCACCGCTGCCGACCACCAGCAGGGACTTCGGCATTTCCTTCGGCACCATCGCTTCCTTATAGGTCCAGACCAGCTTGCCATCCGGCTCAAGGCCCGGCAGCGCGCGGGCGCGTGCGCCGGTCGCCAGGATGATATGCTTGCCCGTCAGGTCGGCGACCTTCTTGCCGTCCTTCTCCACCAGCAGCTTGCCGCTGCCGTTAAGCTTGCCCTGGCCGTCGAAGACCGTGACTTTGTTCTTTTTCAGGAGGTGCTTGACGCCTGCCGAGAGTTGCGCCGCCACCTTGCGCGACCGCTCGACGATCTTCGGCAGGTCCACCCCGAAGCCGCTGACTGTCAAACCGAAATCCGCTGCATGGCGGATCAAATGAGCGACCTCGGACGTGCGCAGCAACGCCTTCGTCGGGATGCAGCCCCAATTCAGGCAGATGCCGCCCAGATGTTCGCGTTCGACCAGCGCGGTCTTCAAGCCGAGCTGCGCGCCGCGAATGGCCGCCACATAACCGCCGGGCCCGCCCCCGACAACGATCAGATCGAAAGACGTGTCAGACATCCTGGTCACCTATTGTTTGAAATTCTCTTGGGAGCATTGCTGCATGATCGGCTTGATGCGGCCCATGACTGCCGGATCCGGATTGGGTCCCCGCAGCGACATCAGCTCGGAAGCAGTAAATTGCCCTTTGATATGAGCCAGTCCACAGTCGCAATAGCCGTTCACCTTTTTCTGGAAGGCCGCATCGGCCTTGACGCCGTTTTGCTCCATGCTGGCGACAGCAGCGTTGACGCAACCCCGATGGAAGTCGGCGGTAAAATCATCCGCTCCGGCTCGAGCACTTAAGGCCGTCGCCGCAACGACGGCGCCGAGACAAATTCTTGTCATCCTTAACGAAAACATCCTGGCCTCCATTCTCCGCCTTAAGGCGCCGATGGTGTCGTTTGGCAGGCATTCATGACGCGTTGTAATTTCGCATCGAGACCTTCAATAAAAATCATGCGCGTAAATCCGCCGAGGCCCGTCTCCGCCAGATCCTCCCGCAGATTGTCAGCACCACAGCGGCACAGATCTGCGATGCTATCAGCGGAGCTATCGATACCGGCGGTCTGCGCATCGTCCTCCTTCTGGCTGGTCGCAATGCATCTTGCGACGAAGCTTTCCGTGAATCTTGCGCTGACGGCGCCAGCCGGGTCACTCAACTGCCGCAAACAAATCGCAAGCGCGCCGATACCCAACACCACGATCACCACCACGCCAATCAGGGCCGTCCGCGCCAGTTTTCGCATCGACTAAGTTCCATCCCTCTACAGGGTTCATCCCTCTAGGGATTTGTCGCCGGCATGGTGGTCGCGGAGGCACAACCTTGCATGATGCCCTTGATCCGCTCCAGCATCACCCCATCATTGGGATTAGCTTGGAAAGCAGCGATCTCCTGTGGCGTGAACTGCTGCAAAGTCCGATCCGCACCGCAGCTGCAGACCTGCTGCAGGATCCGCTTCTGCTCCTCGTTATAGGACTTGCCTTGCTGCAGGGCGGCGGTATTGGCCTGCTTCAGGCAATTGTCCAGAAACCCGCTCTTGTAAGCTGCCGCATCGATGGAAGGCTGAGGGGCCTCTTGCCGATAGGTAAACCAGCCGATTGCACTGGCGGCTACCACGACGATGGCCACGGCGACAACGACCCAAGCCGCGCGGTTCCTGGTGACGGTCCCGCTCATTGCACGGCCTGCTGGGCTTTGTCGCGGCAGGCGAAGAAATAAGGACGCATTTTGCTGGCAGCCGGCTCCTGTTCCGGATCGTTAGCGAATTGCAGGATCTCTTCGGCGCTGAGCCAGCTCACCACAGCCTGTGCCGTACAGCCGCAATATGTGCTGATGCCGGTCCGGTAGAGCGTCGCCGTCGGGTCCTTGCCTTGCTGCCGCAACTGATCGTTCATCGATTGCGTGCAGCGGCTATCGAAGAAGTCAAAAAATTGCCGGTCCAGCGGCACGCGCTCATCGGCTATTGCCGGACTGGCAATCAGCCCGGCCAACATCGCCAGGATGGAGTGACGGCGCATTTCGTCCCCTAGACCAGCATGCCAAGAGGCTGCTCGATCAGCTTCTTCAAAGCCGCCAGATATTCGGCGCCGATCGCGCCATCGACGACGCGATGGTCAACCGAAAGAGTGGCACTCATCACGGTGGCCACCGCCAGCTGACCGTCATGCACGACCGGCTGTTGCTGACCGGCGCCGACCGCAAGGATGCAGCCCTGCGGCGGATTGATGATGGCGCTGAAATTCTTGATTCCGAACATGCCGAGATTGGAAAGCGAGAAACTGCCGCCGGTATAATCCTCCGGTTTCAGCTTGCCATCCCGCGCGCGTGCCGCCAGCGACTTCATCTCGTTGGAGATCTCTGTCAGGCGCTTGCTTTCGGCCGAACGGATGATCGGCGTCACCAGGCCATTGGGAATGGCCACCGCGACGGAGATATCGGCGGTCTTGTACATCTTGACCCCGTCATCGCTCCAGGAAGCGTTCGCCGTCGGCACCTGCTTGAGGGCGATGGCGCAAGCCTTAATGATGAAGTCATTGACCGACAGTTTATAGGCGCCGGGTCCATCCTTCGGAGAGGCTGCATTGACCTCTTCACGCAACTTCAACAGGCGATCGATTTCCATATCGACCGTGAGATAGAAATGCGGCACGAACTGCTTCGATTCCTGCAGGCGCCGGGCGATGGTCTTGCGCATATTGGTATGCGGGACGAGATCGAAGGCGCCTTCGCCGAAACCCTGCGCGCTGGATATCGCCGGAGCCTTGGCGGGCGCCGGTGCCGCACCGGGTTGCGCCGCAGGCTTCGCCGTGCCGCCTCTCGCCACCGCTTCTTCGACATCGTGCCGGATGATGCGGCCATGCGGGCCGCTGCCGTTCAGGGCCGAGATGTCGATGCCCTTTTCCGTGGCGATACGGCGCGCCAGTGGACTGGCAAAGACCCGATTACCCTTGGCGGGTGCAGCGGCAGACGCCGCAATCGGATGCGGCTGGACCGCCGGAGCAGCAGCAGCCGGTGCCGGGCTTGCGCCGTTCGCCTTGGCGGTCGCCGCCGGCGCCTCCGCCGGTTTGGCCGCCGGCTTCGGTGCCGGCGCAGCCTTGCTGAGCGCACTGGCATCTTCGCCTTCTTCCAGCAAGACGGCGATCACCTCGTTGACCTTGACACCTTCGGTACCTGCCGGCACCACGATTTTGCCGATGCGGCCTTCATCCACCGCCTCGACCTCCATCGTCGCCTTGTCGGTTTCGATCTCTGCCAGCACATCGCCGGCCTTGACCGCGTCGCCTTCATTCTTCAGCCAGCGCGCCAGGTTGCCTTCCGTCATGGTGGGCGACAAAGCGGGCATCAGGATATTGATCGGCATGTTGTCAGCCTCCTCGAGCCCGGTTCAGCGATAGCAGGCGCGCTTGGCAGCATCGACGATCGTCTCCGCTTGCGGCAGGGCCAGCTTTTCCAGATTGGCGGCATAGGGCATCGGCACATCGATGCCGGCGACCCGGATAACCGGTGCGTCCAGCCAATCGAAAGCCTGTTCCATGATCACCGCAGCAAGCTCTGCGCCGATGCCGGCGAAAGGCCAGCCTTCTTCCGTCGTCACCAGACGATTGGTCTTCTTCACCGAGTTGACGATGGTTTCGGTATCGAGCGGGCGGATGGTCCTGAGATCGATGACTTCCGCCTCGATGCCTTGCTTGGCCAGTTCATCGGCGGCCTGCAAGGCGACGCCGACCATGCGCGAGAAGGCAGTGATGGTCACGTCCTTGCCGCTGCGCACCACCTTCGCCTTGCCGATCGGCACGATCCAGTCGGGATCGTTCGGTACCTCGAAGCTCTGGCCGTACATGATCTCGTTTTCGAGGAAGATCACCGGATTGGGATCACGGATCGCCGCCTTGAGCAGCCCTTTGGCATCGGCCGCCGACCACGGCGCCACCACCTTCAGCCCCGGGCAATGGGCATACCAGCTGGCATAGCATTGCGAATGCTGGGCGGCGACGCGGGAAGCAGCACCATTGGGACCGCGGAAGACGATCGGGCAGCCCATCTGGCCGCCGGACATGTAAAGTGTCTTCGACGCTGAATTGATGATCTGGTCGATCGCCTGCATGGCGAAGTTGAATGTCATGAATTCGACGATCGGCTTCAGGCCGCTGAAGGCGGCGCCGACGCCGATGCCGGTAAAGCCATGTTCGGTGATCGGCGTGTCGATCACGCGCTTCGGCCCGAATTCTTCGAGCAGGCCCTGGCTGACCTTATAGGCGCCCTGATATTCGGCGACCTCTTCGCCCATCAGGAAGACCGTCTCGTCGCGGCGCATTTCTTCCGCCATGGCGTCGCGGAGCGCTTCGCGCACCGTATGGGTGGTGGTCGGTCCGGTATAATCCGGCTCGGCAGCGACGGGGGCCGCGGCAGGTGCCGGCAAGACGGACGAGGACTTGGCCTCTGCCTTGGGCGCTTCCGCCTGCGGAGCCGGAGCAACTTTCGGCGCCGGCGTGACTTTAGGCGCGGGCGCCGCGGCGCCGGCCGCTTCGTCCTCGCCGCGCAGGACAGCAATCACGCTGTTGACGGCGACGTTGTCGGTGCCGGCTTCGACCACGATACGGTCAAGGATGCCTTCATCGACCGCTTCCACTTCCATGGTCGCCTTGTCGGTCTCGATTTCGGCCAGAATGTCACCGGCCTTTACCGCATCGCCCGGCGATTTCAGCCATTTCGCAAGCTTGCCTTCGGTCATGGTCGGAGACAGAGCCGGCATCAAAATATCGACAGCCATCGTTCTCTCTCCTCAGGCTTCCAGCAACACATCGGTATAGAGCTCGGCCGGATCCGGTTCCGGGCTGCTCTGGGCGAATTCGGTCGCTGCCGAGACGATGTCCTTGATCTCACGATCGATGTTCTTCAGCGCCGCCTCGTCGGCATGCTTATCCTTCAGCAAGCGCTCCCGCAGGTGATCGATCGGATCATGCTCCTGGCGCATCTTCGCGACTTCTTCCTTGCTGCGATACTTGGCCGGATCGGACATCGAATGACCGCGATAGCGATAGGTCATCATTTCCAGGATGAACGGTCCCTTGCCGGCGCGGATATGGGCGACGGCCTCTTCGCCGGCCTGCTTGACTTCCAGCACATCCATGCCGTTCACCTGGGCGCCGGGAATGCCGTAGGCGGAGCCGCGCTTGTAGAGTTCCGTGCCGGCGGAAGCGCGCTGCACACTGGTGCCCATGGCGTATTTGTTGTTCTCGATGACATAGAGGACCGGCAGCTTCCACAGCTCGGCGATATTGAAGGCCTCATAGACCTGGCCCTGGTTGATGGCACCATCGCCGAGATACGTCATGGTGAGCTTGCCGTCGTTGCGGTAGTGGTGGCCGAAAGCGAGGCCCGTCCCCAGCGGCACCTGCGCGCCGACGATGCCATGGCCGCCGAAGAAGCCCTTCTCGCGGCTGAACATATGCATCGAGCCGCCCTTGCCCTTCGAATAGCCGCCGATGCGTCCGGTCAGCTCCGCCATGACGCCCTTGGCATCCATGCCGGTCGCCAGCATATGGCCATGATCGCGATAGCTGGTAATGATGGTATCGCCCTCTTCCGCCACCGCCTGCAGGCCGACCACCACCGCTTCCTGGCCGATATAAAGATGGCAGAAGCCACCGATCAGACCCATGCCATAAAGCTGGCCCGCCTTCTCTTCGAAGCGGCGGATCAGCAGCATGTCACGATAGTATTTGAGGAGCTCTTCCGAGCTGGCGGGTTGGTCCTTGCCGCGACCAGGACGTGCGGCAGCAGTCTTTGCTTGAGCTGGCTTAGCCATGAACCTCCCCTTTGTGATCCCGAAAATATCGGTCGGATGAAGATGCTGATCTGCAACACGGTCCGCGCAAGAGTCGTTGCAACTGCAAGGCCGGCCGGTCGTCATTCTGTCCCGTTATTATGGGAATTGACGGCGCAAAATCAAGGATGGTTAATATATTGAAGGAAAAGAGAAATATTACAATTAACCAGATATCGGTTAATTAAGACCTGTTTCGGCTTTTGCGGCATCCGCGGGGGAGGTTTTCGAGGGGTCGAGCAGGATCACCAGATCGTCCGGATGGCTGAAATTCAGCATGATGCGCGCGCGCTCTTCCAGCATGTCGAGATCGAGGCTCGAATTCGAGAGCAACGCGACGCGCTGCTCCATCATCGCACGCTCGCTATTGCTCTTCTCGAGTTCCGACTTCGCCTGGGCAAGACGCTGGCTCACCTGAATCCAAGCGATCACGCCGCGATCACCCTGCACGGCGTGATACACAAAGTAACCGGCGATACATGCTCCGAGCAGTTGCCACAGCACCTGACGCGAGCGACGCCTGAATTCGCGACGAATGTCCATAAAACGAGGGAATCACATCTCGATTCGCGGCGTCAATCGAAAAGCAGCGCCTCACGCAGATATTTGCGTGAGGCGCTGCTTCGAGAGCAGGCGAATATACGATAGGCGCTTAGCGCGCGATCGCGGCGCGGCCACCATAACGCGCGGCGGAACCCAACTGTTCCTCGATGCGCATCAGCTGATTGTATTTGGCGATGCGATCCGAACGCGAGAGCGAGCCGGTCTTGATCTGGCCGCAATTGGTGGCAACGGCGAGATCGGCGATGGTTGAATCCTCGGTCTCGCCGGAACGATGCGACATCACCGCGCGATAGCCCGCCTTGTGCGCCATCTCCACCGCTTCCAGCGTTTCCGTCAGCGTGCCGATCTGGTTGACCTTGATCAGAATGGCATTGGCAACACCGCGGCGAATACCGTCAGCGAGGCGGATCGGATTGGTGACAAAGAGGTCATCGCCGACCAGTTGGACCTTGCCACCGAGGCGATCGGTCAGGGCCTTCCAGCCGTCCCAATCGTCTTCCGCCATGCCGTCTTCGATGGTGATAATGGGATAGGCATCAACCAGCTTCGCATAGAAGTCGACCATGCCGGCGGCATCCAGCACCTTGCCCTCGCCTGCCAGATCGTACTTGCCGTTCTTGAAGAATTCGGTCGAGGCGGCATCGAGGCCAAGGGCGATCTCACTGCCAGCCTTGAAGCCGGCCTTCTCGATCGACTGGACGATGAAATCGAGCGCCTTCTCGGCGCTGGCGAGGTTGGGCGCAAAGCCGCCCTCGTCGCCGACATTGGTGTTATGGCCGGCCGCTTTCAGCTGCGCCTTCAAGGCATGAAACACCTCAGCACCCCAGCGAATGGCCTCCGTGCCGCTGGACGCGGCGACCGGCAGGATCATGAATTCCTGGAAGTCGATCGGATTGTCGGCATGGGCGCCGCCATTGATGATGTTCATCATCGGCACCGGCAATTGCCGCGCCTGGGTGCCACCGACATAGCGGTAGAGCGGCAAGCCGGCCTCCTCGGCCGCGGCCTTGGCGACGGCGAGGCTGACGCCGAGAATGGCATTGGCGCCCAGCCGTGCCTTGTTCGGCGTGCCGTCAAGCGAGATCATGGTCTGATCGATCTCGACCTGATCGTCGGCATCGAGGCCGCCAATGGCGTCGAAAATCTCGCCATTGACCGCGGCAACCGCATTGAGGACACCTTTGCCGAGATAGCGTGACTTGTCGCCGTCCCGCAGCTCGACCGCCTCATGGGCGCCCGTCGAAGCCCCCGACGGCACCGCCGCGCGCCCGCTGGCGCCGCTGTCCAGGGTCACATCCACTTCCACCGTCGGATTGCCGCGGCTGTCGAGAATCTGACGGGCATGGATATCGATGATCGCGCTCATGTCACTTGCCTCTTCGTCAATGGCAGCTGCCGCTGCAGCGCGGCCAGCCTGTTATCAGATACGTTACCGGTATCAATTACTGTCGCTTTTATAGCCATCTGCGGCGATCGGGACTATCCCGTTTTCGCCGCCAGCGGCGCTTTTACCCGCGGTCACCGACTGTTCATCATGCGCGTGCAATTGCGCCAGCCAGTCGTCGACCGGCCGGCCCAGCATCTCCCGCTCATGGGCGTCGAGATGGCGAACCAGCGGCTCCAGATGGGGCGGCGTTGCGCTGGGCGTGCCGAGGACGAGGCCGAGCTGGCGGCAGAGATCGAAGAGGCTGAGCTGGCGCAAGTCGCGGCTGAGATGCCAGCGATCATCGTCGCTGCGTGACGCCACCCTGATCCGCCGGAGGTTGTCGAGGATGGCGGCGAGCCGGCCGGGATCAGCCGTCAGCTCGGATTGCAATTGATAGAATTTGAGACCGCTGCCGTGGCTGGCCGCCTCACGCAATACCCAGAGAACATCCATCATCAGGGCGAAGCTGTCGGACCGGTGAATATCGCCGCCGACGACGCGCCGCCCCGCCCGCCATTCCGGCAGCGCGGCGACGATCTCCGCGCCGTAAAGAACGATGAGCCAGGCGAGATAGGTCCAGAGCAACAGAACAGGCACGGTCGCCAGGGCGCCATAGACAGCCTGATAAGTGGGGAAATAGTGAAGATAGAGGCCGAACCCGCGCTTGAGCAATTCGAACAGGAGTGCGGCAACGAAGGCGCCGGTCGTCGCGTCGCCGAGCCGGACATAGCGCGACGGGATCAGGCGATAGAAGCAAGCAAAACCCACCGCCTCCAGCAGGAAGGGCATGACCGTATTGATGACGCTAAAGCCTGATGAAAGGCGATAGCCGCTGACCGACTGCGCCTTGGCGAAGACATAACCGGAAATCGAGAAGCTCGCGCCGAACAGCAGGGGCCCCAGGGTGAGGAGCGCCCAGTAGATCAGGAGCCGCTGGAAAGTTGCCCGCGCCGCATGCGTGCCCCAGATGCGGTCGAAGGCGGTCTGAATGGTGTTGATCAGCAGGATGGCCGTCAGCCCCAGGGCGACGACGCCCGCTCCCGTGGTCTTGCCGGCGTTCCGGATGAAGGTCTGCAGATAATCCTGCACGGTAGCGCCGATCGCCGGCGCCAGGTTGTTGAAGAGCGTCGCGAGCAGATCTTGGCGAATGTTGCTGAAGGCCGGAAAGGCGGCGAACATGGCAAGACCGATCGCCAGCAACGGCACAACGGCGAGCAGCGAATTATAGCCAAGCGCGGCGGCGATCGAGGGGCATGAATCCCGGGCCGCACGGCTCAGCACATAGCGCGCAAATTCCGGTGCCTGGCGTGCCATGGTCTTGCCGATGGCGAGAGCTTCCCCGGCCCGTCCCGTCAAGGCACCCATTAACCTCCCCTTACCCTTGATCCAACCGCTCTGCCGGCGAGGGTACGGTCAGCTTCACCCCGGGTCAATCTGCCGCGAGATCGGAAAGGTCGCCCATCCGATCAGCGGTAACGGATCGAGCCAGACAACCGACCGTCAGGCGAACTGTTCGATGGGCCGCGCTTTGGCGATGCCGTCAAAGGCCAGCAGGGTTTCCAGAACCCGCGGCAGATGCTTGATCGGCACCATATTTGGGCCGTCGGACGGAGCATGATCGGGGTCCTGGTGGGTCTCCACGAAAACCCCCGCCACGCCAACCGCCACCGCCGCACGGGCGAGCACCGGCACGAATTCGCGCTGCCCGCCGCTGGAGGTGCCCTGCCCGCCCGGCTGCTGGACCGAATGAGTGGCGTCGAAAATCACCGGAAAGCCGCTTGCCGCCATGATCGGCAGGGCCCGCATGTCGCTGATCAGCGTGTTATAGCCGAAGCTGGCGCCACGCTCGCACATGAAGACCTTGTCATTGCCGGCCTGAACGCATTTGGCGACCACGTTCTTCATGTCCCAGGGCGCCAGGAACTGGCCCTTCTTGATATTGATGACGCGGCCGGTTTCCGCGGCGGCGATCAGAAGATCGGTCTGGCGGCACAGGAAAGCCGGGATCTGCAGCACGTCGACGGCTTCGGCGACCGGGCGGCATTGCTGCGCATCATGCACGTCGGTCAGGACAGGCACGCCATACTTCTCACGCAGCTCGGCGAAGATCGGCAGGCTCTTATCCATGCCGAGCCCGCGCTGGGCATTGACGCTGGTGCGGTTCGCCTTGTCGAAGCTGGTCTTGTAGATGAGGTTGATGCCGAGCTTGCCGGTGATTTCCACCAGCGCATGGCACATCTCATGCGCATGCTCGCGGCTTTCCAGCTGGCACGGCCCGGCAATCAGCATCAAAGGCAGATCATTGCCGACCTCGAAATTGCCGACCGGCACGTGCCGCGGCTGCGCGGCTTGAGGTTGCACGGCGTTCATTTATGCCTCACTGGAAGAAAGAGCGCCCTTAGACGAGGCGCGACTGCGTCACGGCCGCCGCGACAAAGGCTGAGAAGAGCGGATGCGGCTCGAAAATCCGTGACTTCAGCTCGGGATGGAACTGCACGCCGACAAACCAGGGATGGTCGGGAATTTCGACGATCTCCGGCAAAACACCGTCAGGCGACATGCCGGAGAAGCGCAGCCCGCATTTCTCCAGCCGTTCCTTGTAATTGATGTTCACTTCATAACGATGACGATGGCGTTCGCTGATCGACGTCGCGCCGTAGATCTCCGCTACCAGGCTGCCCGGTGCCATATGGCATTCATAAGCACCAAGCCGCATGGTACCGCCGAGATCGCCTTCGGCCGACCGCTTTTCCAGCACATTCCCGCGCACCCATTCGGTCATCAGGCCGACCACCGGCTCATCGCAGGGGCCGAACTCGGTCGAGCCTGCCTTGGTGATGCCCGCCAGATCGCGCGCGGCCTCGATCACCGCCATCTGCATGCCAAAGCAGATGCCGAAATAAGGGATCTTGCGTTCGCGCGCGAATTTGACCGCAGCGATCTTGCCTTCGGAGCCACGTTCCCCGAAACCGCCCGGCACCAGGATGCCGTTGACGTTCTCGAGATGCTCAACAGCGTCACCGCGCTCGAAGACCTCGGAATCGATCCAGTTGAGATTGACCTTCACATTGCTGGCGATGCCGCCATGGCGCAAGGCTTCGGCCAGCGACTTATAGGCGTCAAGCAGCGAGGTGTATTTGCCGACCACCGCGATCGTCACCTCGCCTTCCGGAGAACGGATGCGGTCGACCACCTGCTGCCAACGCCGCAGATCGGGCTCGCGGGCGTCGAGGCCGAAATGGCGGCAGACTTCGCGGTCATAGCCTTCTGCATGATAAGCGAGCGGGACGGCATAGATGGTGTCGACATCGAGCGCCTGGATGACGGCGGACGGTCGCACGTTACAGAACTGCGCGATCTTGCGGCGGCTGTCAGCCGGGACCTCGCGATCGCAGCGGCACAGCAGGATGTCGGGCTGAATGCCGACCGATTGCAGTTCCTTGACGGAATGCTGGGTCGGCTTGGTCTTCAACTCGCCCGCCGCCGGAATCCACGGCACCAGCGTCAAATGCACGAACATCGCGCGCTCGCGGCCGACTTCATTGGCGAACTGGCGGATCGCCTCGAGGAACGGCAGACTCTCGATATCGCCGACCGTGCCACCGATCTCGCAGAGCACGAAATCCTCGTCGGTCACATCGGCCTTGATCCAGTCCTTGATCGCGTCCGTCACATGCGGAATGACCTGGATGGTGGCGCCGAGATAGTCGCCGCGCCGTTCCTTGGCGAGCACGTCGGAATAGATCCGCCCGGTGGTCACGCTGTCGCTGCGGCGCGAGGAGATGCCCGTGAACCGTTCGTAATGGCCGAGATCGAGATCGGTCTCCGCCCCGTCATCGGTCACATAAACCTCGCCATGCTGATACGGGCTCATGGTGCCCGGATCGACGTTGAGGTAGGGGTCCAATTTGCGGAGTCGAACTTTGAAGCCGCGGGCTTGCAGCAAGGCACCGAGTGCCGCCGACGAAAGGCCTTTTCCCAAAGAGGAAACCACGCCGCCGGTGATAAAAATAAAGCGAGTCATGGACCAACGTTATGAAACGAATCAAGAGATGAGGGCAAGCGAACAATCGCTGCCCCCGGTGCAACTTAAATCTTGACGTGAATCAGCGGCCGAAGCCGCGACTCAGGGCTTTGCTTACTGGCCGGCCGGAGCCGCTGGTTTAGCAGGTTCCGGCTGCGCCGGGACGGCCGGCGCAGATGTCGTCGGTGCGGGTGCCGCCGGCGCCGAACCGCCCGTCTCAGGCAAAGCCGGATTGGGGGTATTCAATGGCGCCAAAGGCTGCGAGGCATTGCCGGCCGGCTGATTGACTTCCGGCACCAGCACATTATGGCCGCCGCGGCTGGAAAAAGTCGCCAGAGCGATGCTGGTGACGAAAAAAGCGGTCGCCAGGACCGCGGTCGTGCGGGTCAGCAGGTTGGCCTGGGTCCGGCCGGCCAGAAGGCCGCCCATGCCGCCGCTGCCGGAACTACCGCCCAGACCGCCGAGGCCACCTTCATTCTTCTGCACAAGAATGATGCCGACCAGGAAGGCGGCAATCAAAATATGCACTACCAGTACGACAATCATCGCACCAATCCTTTGAATTCACGTGAATTTGGTCCGGGTTCTAACCGGTTTGCCCGGCGATTGCCAGCACCATTTGCAGGCGGCAGGCATGCCCGTGGCGTGGCGTCCCGCCCCGCTTCATATGGGTGACGGCAAATCATCGGCAAGCCGTTACGATCGCCCAGAAATCCTCGACTTTGAGGCTGGCCCCGCCTACCAGGGCGCCATTAACATGGGGGATGGCCATCAACTCGGCAGCATTCGCCGGCTTCACCGAACCGCCATACAGGATGCGAACAAGGCCGCCATCGGCCAGCTTGCCCTCCAGCAGGCGGCGGATCGCGCCATGCACCGCCTCGACATCCCCCACAGTCGGCGTCCGCCCCGTACCGATCGCCCAGACCGGCTCGTAGGCTATCACCAGATTGCCGGCGGAGGCGCCTGCGGGAATCGATTCAAGCAACTGTTTTTCAACCACTTTTATGGTGTCACCGCGATCGCGCTCGGCTTCGGTTTCGCCGACGCAGACGATTGCCGTCAGGCTGGCCGCCAGCGCTGCCGCGGCCTTCGCCTGAACCTCCGCGCTGGTCTCGCCGTGATCCGCGCGGCGCTCCGAATGGCCAAGAATGACATAGCGGCAGCCGAGATCTGCCAGCATGACGGCAGCGACATCGCCGGTATGGGCCCCGGCGGTCTTGGCATGGCAATCCTGGCCACCAACGGCAAGCCGGCCGGCAGCTTCCGCCACCGCCGTCTCCAGATAAGGAAAGGGCGGGCAGACCAGAATGTCGGCCGCCAACCCGGCTCCGGCAGCCACAGCGTTCTCGGCCAGCCCCCGGACAAGATCCTGGGTAAACTGGCGGGTTCCGTTCATTTTCCAGTTTCCGGCCGCCAAAGGCCGTACATTCGCGGTGGTCATCCGTCCTCACAGCTGCTGGTCCAAGCGGGCGCCGTCGGAGATCGGCCGTCCGATGCCGGCTAGGTAGCATAGCGGCGCCGCGATCTCCAGCCGCTCGGCAGGCTCAGGCCCGCGGAGATTCAATCGGTGAACCGAAGCCTCAGCGCTTGCCGCCGCCAGCCCCCGTCCCTATGATGCCGGCCGATTTTAATCTGGAATATCAAGATGCTCAGCACGATCCGTCACAAGACAGCTTCCTGGATTGCCAAGGTTCTTTTCGTCATCCTGATCTTCGCCTTCGGCGCCTGGGGCGTCGGCGATATCTTCCGCGGCTCGACCAAGAGCGCGCCGATCGCCAAGGTCGGCGACCTGGAATACAGCGAGGCGGAATTGAGCCACGATCTGCGTCAGACGCTGCAACAGTATCAGCGGCAGTATCCGCAACTGACGATGCAGCAACTGAAGGCGTTCGGCATCGCCCAGAAAGTCGTCGATCAGGGCATCAACGAGAAACTCTTCCAGGTCTATGCAAAGCAGCTTGGCATCTCCGTGCCCAATTCGATGGTGCTGCAGACCATACAGGTCAACCCGGCGTTTCAGGGAGTGGACGGCAAGTTCAGCCGCCAGCAGTTTTTGCAGGTGCTAGGCCAGATGGGCAGCGACGAGGCGGGTTTCGTGGTGCAGATGCGCCAAAGCCTGTTGGACCGCATGCTGTTTCGCGCGCTTTTCGGCTCCTCGGAAGTGCCGCAGCAACTGACCAATGAAATCTATGCTTATCAGGCCGAAACACGGGCCGCCGATACGCTGGTCATTCCCGCCGCTTCCGTTACCAATATTCCGCAGCCCGACGATGCTACCGTCGCCCAGTTCCACAAGGATCACGGCAAGGATTACATGCGCCCGGAATACCGGGCAGCCAATGTCCTGGTGCTGTCGCCAAATGATTTCATGAAGGACGTGACGGTCAGCGATCAGGATGTCGCCCAGGCCTATGACGCGCATAAGGCGGAATATTCGACCCCGGAGACGCGCGACATCGAGCAGGTCGTGGTGCAGGATCCGGCGGTTGCCGGCAAGGTGCTGGAGGCAATGAAGGGCGGCAAGACTTTCGCTGCCGCTGTCAAGGACGTGACGGGCAATGCGCCGGTCGACCTCGGCAATCATAGCAAGGATACCGTGCAGCCCAAGGAGTTGCAGGACCCGGCTTTCGCTTTGGCTGCCGACGGCGTTTCGGCCCCGATCAAGTCCGCCTTCGGTACCCACCTCCTGCATGTGAAATCAATCACGCCGGGCAACACCCAGACGCTGGACCAGGTCAAGGACCAGCTACGCAACAATCTGGCGCTCGGCAAGGCGAACGACAAACTGGTGGAGATTCTCAATCAGCTTGATGATGCCCTGGGCGGCGGCGCCAGCGTCGCCGACGCGGCGCAAAAGCTCAACCTGCCGCTGAAGAAGGTCGATGCCGTCGACAATCTCGGCAATGACAAGGAAGGCAAGGATGTCGGTTTGCGCCCCGAAGTGATCGCATTGATCCGCCAGACGGATAGCGGCAGCACCAGCCAGGTCGTTCCGCTGCAGGACGGCGCCTATGCGGTGGTCCAGGTCACGGGCGTTACGCCGCCAGAACTGAAGCCCCTGGCGGAGATCAAGGATCAGGTAACGAAGGATTGGACCCTCGATCAGCAGCGCCAGGCTGTTGCCAAGCAGGCGCAGCAGATCATCGACAAGCTGCGTAGCGGCGGCAGCCTCGCCGATCAGGCCAAGGCGCTCAATCTGACGCTGAAGCACAGCGCCAGCTTTGCCCGCAATGTCGGCGACCAGGACAGCGGCATCGCCGCCGATCTCGCCCAGAAGCTCTTTGCGGCGAAAGTCGGCGATTACGTCGAAGGCGAGACGGCCGACGGCGCCGTCGTCGCGCAGCTGACCGGAATCACCCCTGCCGTGGCAGCCGATCACAAGGACGATGCAAAGCTGGTCGCCGATAAGCTGCTGCAGGATATCCGCTTCCAGTTGACGGACGAATTCTCGGCCGCCCTGCAGCAGCAGATTCCCGTTACGCGCAATGATCCGCTGGTTGATAAGGCTCTGTCGGAAGAATGATCATCGAACCGCAAATCGACGACTTCAGCGCCCTCTATGATGAGGGTAAGCCGCAGGTCGTCTGGACCAAGCTGGTCGCCGACCTTGAGACGCCGGTCTCCGCGATGCTCAAGCTCGCGGATGGCCGGGTCAATTCCTTCCTGCTGGAATCGGTCGAGGGCGGCAATGTCCGCGGGCGCTATTCGCTGATCGGCCTGAAACCCGATTTGATATGGCGCTGCAAGGGCCAGAAGGCCGAAATCAACCGCCAGGCGCGGTTCCAGCCGGACGACTTTTCGCCGACCGACAAACCCGCCCTGGATTCCTTGCGCGAACTGATCGCCGAGAGCCGCATCGATCTGCCGCGCGGGCTGCCGCCGATGGCCTCGGGCCTGTTCGGCTATCTCGGTTATGACATGGTCCGGCATATGGAAAAGCTGCCGGACCTTTCGCCCAACAAGCTGCCGCTGCCCGATAGCGTCTTCCTGCGCCCCACGGTTGTCGCCATCTTCGACAACGTCGAAGACATGATCACCGTCGTAACGCCTGTCTGGCCGCGCGCAGGCGTTTCCGCCCGCGCCGCCTACAACCAGGCGCTCGAAAGGCTGAACGATATTGTCGCCGATCTCGACCGCAGCCTGCCGCAACAACGCAACGCCAACGAGCCGCTGCCGGAACTGCCGGAGCCGACCAGCAATCTCAGCGGCGAGCAGTTCCACGGCATGGTCGAAAAGGCCAAGGAGTACATCCTCGCCGGCGATATCTTCCAGGTGGTGCTGTCGCAGCGCTTCAGCCTGCCCTTCAGCCTGCCACCCTTCTCGCTCTATCGCGCATTGCGGCGGGTCAATCCCTCGCCCTTCTTGTTCTTCCTCGATTTCGGCAGCTATGCCGTTGTGGGGTCGAGCCCGGAAATCCTCGTACGCTTGCGCGACGACACGGTGACGATCCGCCCGATCGCCGGCACGCGCAAGCGTGGCGCAACGCCCGAGGAAGACCGCGCGCTGGCGGCCGATCTGCTGGCCGATCAGAAGGAACTCGCTGAACACCTGATGCTGCTCGATCTCGGCCGCAATGATGTCGGCCGAGTCGCCAAGATCGGCAGCGTCAAGGTGACGGACAGCTTCACGATCGAGAACTATTCCCATGTCATGCATATCGTCTCCAATGTGGAAGGCAATATCGCGGCCGGCCACGATGCCATGGATGCCTTGCGCGCCGGCTTCCCCGCCGGCACGGTGTCCGGCGCGCCGAAGGTCCGCGCCATGGAAATCATCGAGGAACTGGAGCCGGAGAAGCGGGGCATCTATGCCGGGGCGGTCGGTTATTTCGCCGCCAATGGCAGCATGGATACCTGCATCGCGCTGCGGACCACGGTCGTCAAGGATGGCGTCATGTATATCCAGGCAGGCGCAGGCATCGTCCATGACAGCGTGCCGGAAAGCGAGAACCAGGAGTGCCATAACAAGGCGCGCGCCCTGGTTCGCGCCGCCCAGGAAGCCGTGCATTTCGCCGCCAGCCGCGGCAACCGCTGAGCGCACGGCGACCGCCGAAGCCGGGCTGCAGCATGCCGCCCGGCTTTAACCCGCCACGCCCAGCTCGCGGCGGGCCACTGCGCTGAGCGGTACCAGGGTGAAGCCCCGCTGCTTCAGGTCAGCCATCCATTTCTGCAGCGCCGCCACCGTACCCGGATGCGGATGGCCGATGGCGATGGCGTAGCCGCGCTTAGTGGCAATGCGTTCGGCAAGCGCCAGTTGCGCGGCGACCGAATCCCCGCCATGCAACGCCACCTCGTCATCCAGGAAGACATCGCGGCCGATATGCGGCACGCCGGCTTCCGCCGCCATGCGCTCGCCGACACTATTGGCGATGGTCCGGGAATCGAGGAACAGCAGGCCGCGCGCCTGCAGATCCTGCATGACCACCCGCATGCCCGCCTCGTCCTGGGTGAAGCGGCTGCCCATGTGATTATTGATGCCGATGAAGCCTTGGAAACGGCTCAACCCCCAATCGAGCCGCCGCTTCAGTTCTTCCGGGCTCAGCCCCACCAATAAGGCATTCGGCCCCGGATTGACCTTGGGATTGACCGGTTGCATCGGCACATGCAGCATCAATTCGTGGCCGCGCGCATGGGCGCGGGCCGCAAGGTCGTCGACATTGTCGGCATAAGTCATCATCGACAGCGTAATCGGCGGCGGCAGATTGACGGCAAGCTCTGCATCCGGCTTGTTCACGCCGACATCATCCAGCACCACTGCGATCATCGGTCCGGTAACCGGCGCATGCAGGACCATCGCATTGCGCAGCCATGCCGGCCGGTCGCCATCGCGCGGCGTCGATGGCAGGTTCTGCGGCCGGGTGGGCACTGCGGCGACTGTCTCGGACTGGGCCGGCACTGTCGGTGCGGCGAGCGTTCGCTGGGTATCGGCCGAACCTGCGGCCCCGGCCCTTGGCACCGGAACGGCCGCGTTCGGAGCGACCTGGGCAGGTCTTTGCTGCACCGGCGAAACCGGATTGTCGGCAGCCAAAGCAGGATTGGCCGGCGCGGCGTCGGGTTCGGTGATCTCCGATTGCGTATCGGTAATCAGCTGCTCCATCGTCTTGTCGCCCACGGCGGTTGAGGAAGCCGCTGCCGCCGGTTTCGCCGTGGTCTTCGCGGCGCCCGCGGAATCATTGATAGCCGGCGCCTGCAACTCGCCACGCGCTTGCAGCCGTTCGTCGGGCGCCTGGGTCACCCAGTGATTGAAACGATTGAAACCGACGACGACGATCAGGCCAACCAGCAGACCTATGCCGATGCCGATACTGAATCTGCCGCCTGCGTGGTCAAGCCAGCTATTCAACCGCCGCGACCAGACGGCAGGCGATAGCAGCGGCTGCGATGATGCTTTGCGGCTGGCTCCCCGGCTGGCCGTTCCCTGGCCGGCCTTCTTTGTGCCCGGCTTCGTCCCGGCTTTCGGCGCTGCGGTTCTCGCAGAAACCTGTCTGGCACGTCCCGCCTTTGCGCGCTGAGGGGTTTTAGCCACGAAATCTGTTCCCGTATCTAATCTTCATGCTCGTCATTAGCGAGGCTATCGATCAGCCGCAAGAGCTGAGACTGCACCAGAGCGATCACGATACCGCCGCCAATACAGGCAAAGCGGAGGAGCGGGGTAAGGCCGAGGAGGCCGAAACCCTCGGCTGCCAAGGGCCATCCGCTCGCCCATACGAGTAAAAAGGTCACGGGCAGACGGCGGGCAACGACCTGTGCCAAGACAATGAAATCCAGGACATGTCGCGTGTCTTCGCGGCCGATCCCGAAGGATATCTGCGGCATCATCTGCAGAGCGCTCTGGCCCAAGGCGATGGCATTGTCATAGCGGCGCAGCAGCGCCACATCGCTGGAACGGCCGACAACCAGCGTCTTAGCCTGATCAAAATCACCGCTCTCAGCCGCGGGAACCAGCCGTCCCACGCCCGTCAATCCAGCCAAGGTGGCCGTCGGTATATCGGCCGGGTCGCCGATCAGGCAGGTCTCTAAGCCGGACTTCTTGCAGGTGCGGATCAGAAGGCTGGTTCCCGCGCGAGGCGGGTCGGCCAGCGCAAAAACGCCGAGGCAGCGCGGTTCCGTGCCGGCGATTCCCGCAAACAGCAATTCACGACCGAGGCGACGATATTCGTCAACCGCCGCATCGAGACCCGTGATCGCGATGCCGTGCTCCTCCAGCCAACCGGCCCGCCCGACCACAACAGCCTTGTCCGCGACCGCGGCGCTCAATCCCCGGCCCGGCTCGACCTGGACATTCTCGACCGGGCGCAGATGAACCCGGTGGGAGAGGCCAAAGGCCAGGAACGCCCTGCCCCAGGCATCCTCGATATTCTGATATGCCGATATCGCCAGCGTGACGAGTTCCGCCGGCGGGGTGCCCGGCGCGGGTTGCAGGCTGACGATACGGAGCCGCCCCTGGCTCAAAGTCCCGACGCGGCCGAATACCAGCTGCCTTACCGACAGCAGATCGCATAGCCGGTCCAGATTCCGGCAGTGCAGCCGCTGCGCCTTGAGCCAGCCCCGCAGGGCGAGGCGCTGCAATGGCCATACCAGGAAAAGGCCAGGTGACATCAGCCCCACCAGGATCAGGGAACAACCGTCGATCGAGGCGAGGCCAGGATGAAGGGTAACCCAAACCGCCGCAGCGGCGACCGCCGCCACGTCAATCCAGACGATGCGCCGGAAGAGCTTGACCAGGAAGGGGCCAATCACGTCGCCCCCGACTTCGATCGACTCGGCAGATGCGGGGGCGACCAATGCGGACCCGGCCAGTACGGGCACTGCCATTGCGGGCGCGGGTGGTCGCGACGGGTCGGGAACCATGATCAATGATCCGGCGCCATTGCGGCTGCCCGCATGCAGCCGGTCGCCCGGCCGCTTAACGATGGGAACGACTTCTCCCGTCACCGGCGCTTCATCAACTTCCGACAAACCCTCCTGCAGGGTTCCATCGCGGCCAATGACGGCATATGGCGCAATCCTGAGCGTATCCGGCGGCACTGGCCGTGGCTCGACCTCGGTGGTGTTGTCAACGACCGGCAAATCGACCTCCTGCCCCTTTCTGCCGGGCTGTGCGGCATGCCGGATGTGGCGGAACCCCTTGCATGAACAGCATGTCGGATCGCTTCCTTTGCCGAAACCCGCCTGATAGACTTAACCAACCTCGTCAGGGCCGGATTGCCCTGGTGGCTTATCAAAAACCTGCAATTTGGTCGATAAAATGCTTGTCCTGATCGACAATTACGACAGCTTTACCTACAACCTCTACCATTATCTGGGGGCGCTCGGGGCGGCCATTGAGGTCCACCGTAACGACCAGATTTCCGTTGCCGAGGTGTGGGATAAGCGTCCTCAGGGCATCGTGCTGTCGCCCGGGCCCTGCGATCCGGACCGCGCCGGCATCTGCCTCGACCTGATCCGCTCGGCGCGCGACCGGGCTCCCAATGCCGCGCCGATTTTGGGCGTGTGCCTGGGCCATCAGGCGATCGGCCAGGCCTTCGGCGGCAAGGTGATCCGGGCGCCGAAGCCGATGCACGGAAAGGTCAGCATGATCCATCACAAGGGCCAGTCGATTTTTCGCGACTTGCCCGAGCATTTCACCGCTACGCGCTATCATTCGCTGATCGTCGACCGGGCGACCTTCCCGGCCGAATTGCGCATTACGGCTGAAACGGATGACGGCCTGATCATGGGGCTGCAACATGCGCATCTTCCGATGGCGGGCGTGCAGTTCCACCCCGAAAGCATCGCTTCGGAACATGGGCATAAGCTGCTTGCGAACTTTCTGCAGGATTGCGGCTTCAACATCGATCCGGCTTCGATCCCCAGTTCGCCGCTGCAGAGCCGCGTTGCGTGATGACCAATACTGATTTGAAGGGGCTGATTGCCGTCGCTGCGCAAGGCAAGGCGCTGACCAGGGCGCAGGCCGAGGAAGCTTTCAACATCATGATGTCGGGCGAAGCTTCGCCCTCGCAGATCGGCGGCCTGCTGATGGCCTTGCGGGTGCGTGGCGAAAGCATCGACGAAATCACCGGCGCCGCCACGGTCATGCGCCAGAAAATGCTGCCCATCGAGGCACCGGAAGGCGCCATAGACCTGTGCGGCACGGGCGGCGATGGCGCCCATACACTGAACATCTCGACCGCCGCCGCCTTCGTCTGCGCCGGCTGCGGCGTCAAGGTCGCCAAGCACGGCAACCGCGCGGCCTCGTCCAAGAGCGGCGCCGCCGACGTCTTGGCCGCCTTGGGCGTCAATATCGACGCCGATCTGGCGATCGTGCAAAAGGCGCTATGGGAAGTCGGCACGACCTTCCTATGGGCGCAGAAGCACCATAGCGCCATGCGCCACGTCGGCCCCACGCGCACCGAGCTCGGCACCCGTACGATCTTCAATATCATGGGGCCGATCTCCAATCCGGCCGGCGTCAAACGGCAATTGATCGGGGTATTTTCCGATCAATGGCTCGAGCCGATCGCCCGGGTGCTCGACAATCTCGGCACCGAACATGCCTGGCTCGTCCATGGCAGCGACGGGCTTGATGAAATCACCGTGACGGGCCCGACCGAGATCTGCGAATTGAAGAATGGGCGGATCCGCCGCTTCCAGATAAGCCCTGCCGATGTGGACCTTCCGCTTTCCTCTTCTTCGGAGATCCGCGGCGGTGAACCGGCGGACAATGCGAATGCCATTCGGGAGTTGCTGGATGGCAAAACCGGCGCGTATCGCAACATCGTCGTCATGAATGCCGCCGGTGCTTTGGTCGTTGCCGATGCCGCACCGAATTTCGCGATCGGCGTCCGCATGGCCGCGGATTCGATCGATCAAGGCCGCGCGCGCCGCAAGCTGGAGCAGCTGATCGAGTTCACCACCGAAGCCGAGGCGACATCGTGAGTGACGTGCTGGCCAAGATCTGCGACGACAAGCGGCTGCACGTCGCCGACTGCCGCCGCTTGCGCCCCTTCAGCGAAGTCACGGCTGCCGCGGCGGCGCGCAATCGTGCCGATCCGCCGCGTGGCTTTGCCGCCGCCCTGCAACGCACGACCGCAGCCGGCGCCTTCGCCTTGATTGCCGAAATAAAAAAAGCCTCGCCCTCGAAAGGTCTGATCCGCGCTGATTTTGACCCGCCTGCTCTGGCAAAGGCCTACCAGCTTGGTGGCGCCACCTGCCTCTCCGTCTTGACGGACAAGCCCTATTTCCAGGGCGAGGACAGCTATCTTGAGGCAGCGCGTGCGGTTGTCGACTTGCCGGTGCTGCGCAAGGACTTCATGCTCGACCCCTATCAGGTCGCGGAAGCGCGGGCGATCGGCGCCGATTGCATCCTGCTGATCATGGCTGCATTGTCCGACGCCCAGGCGATGGAACTGGAAGCAGCGGCAGCCGATTTCGGCCTCGATGTTCTGATCGAAGTCCATGACGCGGCGGAGCTGGAACGTGCGTTGAAGTTGAAATCCGGCCTGATCGGCGTGAACAATCGCAACCTCAAGACCCTGTCGATCGATCTCACCACGACCGAACAATTGGCGGCGATGGTTCCGCCGGGTCGCACCCTGGTTGCCGAAAGCGGACTTTACGGCATGGCCGACCTCGAGCGGATGGCGATGGTTGGCGCGCATTGTTTCCTGGTCGGCGAATCGCTTATGCGTCAAGCGGATGTGGCGGCCGCAACGCGCAGCCTGCTCGGCCATCACGCCCCGCAATACGCTGCGACGAATTAAGACAGCCAGTTTCGAAGAGACGGATGATGAGCGGTTTCACGCATTTTGATGCCGAAGGCAAGGCGCGCATGGTGGACGTCTCGGATAAGGCCGAGACGGAGCGCATCGCCACGGCGAAAGGCCGTATTACCATGCAGCCGGCAACGCTTGCCCTCATTCGCGACGGCGGCGTCAAGAAAGGCGACGTCCTGTCCGTGGCGCGGCTGGCCGGCATCATGGGCGCCAAGCGAACGCCCGATCTCATACCACTTTGCCACCCGCTTGCGCTCAGTTCCGTCAAAGTCGATCTCGCTTTGGATGAGGCCGCGCCGGCCATCGATATTACTGCCACCTGCAAACTGGTCGGCCGCACGGGTGTGGAAATGGAAGCCCTGACGGCCGTCGCCGTCGCTGCCCTCACCGTCTACGACATGTGCAAGGCGGTCGATCGCGGCATGGTCATCGGCGATATCCGGCTGACGCAAAAGAGCGGCGGCAAGTCCGGCAATTATGAGGCCGCATGATGCTCACCGTCGCTGAGGCACGTAGCCGGATCCTGGCCGCCTTCTCACCCTTGGGCAGCGAATTGGTTGGCCTCGAAAATGCGCTGGGACGCGTCCTGGCGGCGCCCGTTATCGCGCGGCTGACGCAGCCGCCGCGGGCGGTCTCCGCCATGGACGGCTATGCCCTGCGCAGCGCGGACGTGCTGGACCGCGGCATTGGCGCCGATGGCGTCAGTCTGAAGGTCGCGTTCGAAATTGCCGCCGGGCATCCACCTGCACGTCCATTGGCGCCGGGCGAAGCCGCACGCATCTTCACCGGGGCCATGCTGCCGGACGGCGCAGACAGTATCGTCATTCAGGAAAACAGCCGGCCCGGCGCATCCGGCACGATCCATCTCACCGATGCGCGATTTCGTGTGGGACAGCATGTACGGGCGGGCGGGCTCGATTTCACCGCCGGCGACCTCGGCCTTGCTGCCGGACGATGCCTGACGGCGCGCGATATCGGCTTTGCCGCGGCAATGAATTGGCCTTGGCTGACGGTGGTCCGGCGGCCCCGGCTGGCGCTGCTGTCCACCGGCGATGAATTGGTCAATCCGGGCGAACAACTGGCGCCAGGCAAGATCATGGCCTCAAATGGCTTTGCAATCGCGGCTCTGCTGCGCGCCAGCGGCGCCGACGTCATCAATCTCGGCAATGCCCCGGACGACGAAACACAGTTGGCTGCAATGATCGCCACCGCCCGCGGCGCCGACCTGCTTGTCACGATCGGCGGTGCCTCGGTCGGCGACCATGATCTGGTGCAGCGTGTGCTCAAGAGCCAGGGCGTGGCGCTCGATTTCTGGAAGATTGCGATGCGCCCGGGCAAGCCCGTCATGTTCGGCCAGTTGGGCGATCTGCGTGTCATCGGTCTGCCGGGCAACCCCACCTCGGCCCTGGTCACCTCGATCCTGTTTGTTCGCCCCGCCATCGCCCGCATGCTCGGCCAGGATACGGCGGAGCAGCTCGACCAGGCGGTTTTGGGACGCGACCTACCCGCCAACGACCAGCGCCAGGATTACCTGCGCGCGACTCTCGAGCGGGATGCCGAGGGGCACGAAGTTGCGACACCATTTCAGTTGCAGGACAGTTCGATGATCAGCCTGCTCGCCCGGGCCGACGCCTTGGTGATTCGCGCGCCGCATGCCCCTGCCGCAAAAGCCGGCGATCGCGTCCAAATGATCCGTTTAGGCGGCAGTGCCCTCAGCATTTAAACGCTTCGGTGGTCTTCGCCGGTCAACGTGCTTGACCTTGACGAGGAACTAAACTAGAACATACCACATGTTGTTGGTTTGTTCTTCGCTTACCTGATCGCGGCGGACCTGATCCGCCGGGGCTTGGGGGCGCAGAACCGAAGTCACGGATACGGAACCGATGCTGACAAAGAAGCAACGCGAACTCCTCCAATTCATTCAGGAGCGACTGGCCGATACCGGCATTTCGCCGTCTTTCGATGAAATGAAGGAAGCCCTGGGCTTGAAATCCAAATCGGGTGTGCATCGCCTGATTACCGGCCTGGAGGAGCGCGGCTTCATCCGGCGGCTGCCGCATCGCGCCCGAGCCCTCGATATCATGCGCCTTGCCGATGACCAGCGGAAGCCGGCACCTGCAGCAAAGCCCGCCAAGGAAGACCGCCGCGGTTTCGCCCCCAATGTCATCCATGGAGACTTCACCCCGTCGATCTCCGGCGCCGTGGTCGCGCCAGCCAGCCAGACGGTGCAACTGCCGCTCTATGGCAAGATCGCGGCGGGTACGCCCATCGAGGCGCTGCGCGACAATGCCGCCAGCGTCGATGTCCCGCCTGATCTGCTAGGTCGCGGCGAGCATTATGCCTTGGCCGTCGAGGGCGATTCGATGATCGAGGCCGGCATTCATGACGGCGATACGGTGGTGATCGAACGCTGCGAGACGGCGGAGAACGGCACCATCGTCGTGGCCCTGATCGATAACAATGAAGTCACCCTGAAGCGCCTGCGCCGCAAGGGCGATTCAATCGCCCTGGAACCGGCTAACCCAAGCCATAAGACGCGTATTTTTGGCCCTGATCGCGTGAAGATCCAGGGGCGCCTCGTAGGCTTGATGCGGCGCTATTGACCCAACGCTATTGATCCAAGCTTGCTTCTTCGGCCGGCTCATCATCACTGACTGCTGCTTGACCGCCTGGCGCGTAAGCTGACCAGGGCCTGCGGCCGACCGCCTCGGCAGCCGTTTCCATCCGCAGCGACGTGCCCTTGATATAGAAGGCGACGGCGCCGGTTCGCGCCATATCACCCTGATCAATCACGAGCGCTGGCTCTGCCGCCTCCCGGCAAGCTATTCGACGCTGTGGAACGATGATGATATCGATGCCAGCGCAGGAGATGTCGCCGGGAACGCGGCCGAGATCGAAGCGAATGACGCGACCACCGATCTCAGCCCGGCAATCATCATCATAACTGCAGGATAGCCAGCCCGCCTGCCCCGCGAGCGCGATGAAAGTCGCACTTTTCACCTGCCCCTGTTGGCGCAGCCATGTTTCACGCACGCGCTTTTCGATGCGGTTGCTGTTGACGGTCAGCTGGCGCGCCGGATCGCGCAAGGCAATCAAGCGGCCGCTTTCCGACAGCAGAATATCGGGCGTGGCCATCGTCGCCATGGAGAGCATCATCGCCGCCACGCCGGCCAGGCCTATGGCGCGGTGCCAACCGCGAGCCAGGCAAATCCAGATAAGCCCGGCGCTCGCCGCCAGCAGCCCCCAGCCCGGCATAGCGGAAACGCCGAGCACGGCATGGGGCCAATGCTGTACGCCGCGCGCAATCCAAAGGACGGCATCGCAACCCGAGCCCAGCAGATGCCAGAAGGGCGCATCAAGGCCGAGCGGCATCAGAAGCAATGCCATGACGGCAGCCGGCATCAGCCAGAATCCCGTCAGCGGCACGGCCACCATATTGGCGGCGACGCCATAGATCTGCAGACGATCGAAGTGATAGAGGCCAAACGGCGCAGTCGCGAGGCTGGCAATCATGCTGCTGAGCATCAAGCTGAAAAGCCAGAACAGCACAAATCCGCCATAGCCCAGAAAGCGGCCAGCCGTATCGGCCGGCCGTGCCGATAGATATTGGCGCAGCGCCGTCAGCTGCGGACGCAATGCTTCGAAACAGGCGATCAAAGCGAAGACGGCGGCAAATGACATCTGGAAGCTTGGGCCGATCAAACTTTCCGGCCGCCACAGAAGCAGAATGACGGCAGACCAGGCGACCAGTCGCAGGGAGAGCGGCGAACGGTCAAGCAGAATGGCGCTGAAAGCGATCAGCACCATGAAGAGTGAGCGCTGCGTCGGAACGACGCTGCCTGCCAGCGAAGGATCCGCCGCGCCGGCGAGGACCGCATAGAAGGTAGCCCCCAGCAAACCCAGAACGGCCGCCCATTTCTTGCCGGCAATGCGCAGCGCCAGCCAGGGAATGAGCGCCAGCAGGAAACGGCTGCAGAAAAACACCAATCCCGCCGCCAAGCTGATATGCAGGCCCGAAATCGATAGCAGATGCGACAGGCCGGAATCCCGCATCGCCGACATATCGGCTTTGCGCATCGCCGTCTGGTTTCCAACCACCAGCGCAATCGCAAGCGCGCCGCCTTCATCAGGCAATACCTGGGCGATCCGCTGGCCAATCCGCTGACGCAGGCGATCAGCCCAGCCGCTCAACGGGTTCGGCTGAGGCGCAGCGGCCGCATCCATCGGCATGCTCACCTTTCGGGCGGCAAAAGAGAACCCGATCCCATCGACGCCTGAGAAAAAAGCCTGGCGCCGAAAATCGAAGGCGCCGGGTGCCGCCGGCCCCGAGGGTGGATGAAGATCGGCGCGCAGGCGCACCCAATCGCCCGGCTGCAAATCATCTGTTCCCGTCAAGGCCGTCACCTGAAGTTTGAGCATGACGGCCCCATCCGCCGATGCACGGCGTTCCAGTGTCGCCGGAGCCAGGGTGAGGCGAGCACCCGTCGGCAAGGGTTCGATCTGGGCGATGCGCCCCATGACAGGAACCGCCTGCATGGCGCGGTCGAGAAAATGCGGCATCATGCTGGCGGTGCGGAGGCAGGCTGCGGCAAATCCCGTGGCAATGACGAGCAGGATCAGACACGGCCATAGAGCCGGCCGTATCACCCGCCAGCTGAGCGAGAGCAACACCAGCGCTCCGCACAGGCCAGTGAGCCCCAGGACGGACCATAAAGATGGTTCTGCCGGCGCCGCAAAATAAAGAAGGATTCCAGTTCCCAGTCCGATCGCCAGCCAACAGGGCCAGTTTACGCGCTGGCTTGCGGCCAGCGCGGCAAGCCGCGCAGTCAGCCAGGACCGGGAAAACTGGAGCACCGGAAATTGCGGCACGGGAGGCATCGCCTTGTTTCACCCGTCCTAGCTGTAGCAGATTGCCGCCAACCGAGCCACTGGCGCAGTTGCCAAGCGGCCGCCCAAATATGCTAATAACCTGGGTGAACGCGGCGGAACAGCCCTCGCCGCACCCCTTTCATAGCGAACAACGACCATGACCGTCATTACCCGATTTGCCCCCTCACCTACCGGCTTCCTGCATATCGGCGGGGCCAGGACCGCGCTTTTCAATTGGCTGTATGCCAGGCACCATGGCGGCATCTTCCGCCTGCGTATCGAGGACACCGACCGCGTACGGTCGACGGAAGCAGCCATCGAAGCCATTCTCGACGGAATGCGCTGGCTTGGACTCGACTGGGACGGCGAAACCGTCTTCCAGTTTGCACGGGCCAATCGCCATGCAGAGATCGCCCAGACGATGCTGGCTGCGGGCAAAGCCTATTACTGCTATTGCACGCCCGAGGAACTTGAGCAGATGCGCGAAGCGGCGCGCGCAGCCGGCAAGCCCGTGCGCTATGATGGTCGCTGGCGCGACCGCGACCCGAAGGAGGCGCCGGCCGGCGTCAAGCCCGTCATCCGGCTGAAGGCGCCGACAACCGGCGAAACCATCGTCGTCGATGAGGTGCAAGGCGAAGTGCGCGTCGGCAATGAACAGCTCGACGACATGGTGTTGCTGCGTGGCGACGGCACGCCGACCTACATGCTGTCCGTGGTGGTCGATGATCATGACATGGGCATCACTCATGTGATCCGCGGCGACGACCATCTGACCAATACCTTCCGGCAAAAGCAGATCTACCAGGCGATGAATTGGGAGTGCCCGACCTTCGCCCATATTCCGCTGATCCATGGCCCCGATGGCGCCAAGCTGTCGAAGCGGCATGGCGCGCTCGGGGTCGATGCCTATCGCGAGCTCGGCTATCTGCCGATGGCGCTGCGCAACTATCTGCTGCGCCTCGGCTGGTCGCATGGCGATGACGAAATCATTTCAACCGAGCAGGCTGTCAGCTGGTTCGATCTTTCTTCCGTCGGCCGCTCCGCGTCGCGTTTCGACTATGCCAAGCTGGACAATCTCAACGGCCATTACATTCGCGAGGCTGAGGATCGCGAACTGGCGGTTGACGCCGCGGCCCGCCTCGGTGTCGCCGGCGACGAGAGTGCCACCGAGCGCCTGGTGAAGGGGATGCCCGGGTTGAAGGCGCGAGCGAAGACCTTGAAGGAGTTGGCGGAGAACGCAGCATTCTATGTCGCCGAGCGGCCGCTCCCCATGGCTGACAAGGCGAAGGCATTGCTTACGCCTGAGGCGATCGGTCTTCTTAAGGAATTGATGCCCGATCTTTCCGCCCTGCCCGATTGGCAGGCTGCGGCCATCGAGGCTGCAGTCCGTCAATTCATTGAAAGGAAAGGCATCAAGCTGGGCCAAGTGGCCCAGCCTCTGCGCGCTGCACTGACCGGCGCGGCAACTTCACCCGGCCTCTTCGACGTAATGGAAGTTCTTGGCCGGGATGAGAGTTTGGGACGCTTGAACGACGGCTGCAAATAGCCCGCTTCATGACAAATAAATCACCTACCGCAACGCAAAATTGGGTCATGACGCGTTAACCTTCTCCATGCTAGCCTGTCGGCCTCTCGGGTAAAAAAACCTCCAGGCTGACAGGCCTGTTTACGTCAATAATGAGGACCTCATGGCGCAGCGCAAATCCGGCAAAGGCTCAACCAAGACCAAAACATCGGCCCCCGCAAAGGCCAAGCGACCAGTCGCTGCGGCGCCCAAGCTGCGCGTGGTTGATTCCGGCATCAAGCCCGCCGCGCCAAAGTCCTATGCCAGCGTAAGCGTGAAGGATAACCGGTCGGGCCAGAGCTGGGATCTGCCGGTCCTGAAGGGGACCATCGGACCGGACGTGGTCGATGTCCGGAAGCTCTATTCCGATCACGGTCTTTTCACCTATGACCCCGGCTACGGCTCCACCGGCTCGACGCAATCCGCGGTGACTTACATCGATGGCGAGGAAGGCATCCTCATGCATCGCGGCTATCGCATCGAAGAGCTGGCGAAGCACAGCGACTTTATGGAAGTCTGCTATTTGCTGCTGGAAGGCGAATTGCCGAATGCCAAGCAGAAGGCGGACTTCCGGCGCGACATCACCTATCACACGATGCTGCATGAGCAGATCGCCTCGTTCTATCGCGGCTTCCGCCGTGATGCGCATCCGATGGCGGTCATGGTCGGCGTCGTCGGCGCGCTCTCGGCCTTCTATCACGACAGTACCGATATCCATGATCCGCATCAGCGCATGGTCGCCTCGCATCGTTTGATTGCAAAGGTGCCGACGATTGCGGCCATGGCATACAAGTATTCCGTCGGTCAGCCTTTCGTCTATCCGCACAACGATCTCGACTATGCGGAAAACTTCCTCCGCATGACCTTTGCGGTGCCGGCGGAGGAATACAAGATCAATCCGGTTGTCGCCAAGGCGATGGACCGCATCTTCATCCTGCACGCCGATCACGAGCAGAACGCCTCCACTTCGACGGTGCGCATGGCCGGTTCCTCCGGCGCCAATCCCTTTGCCTGTATCGCGGCCGGCATCGCCTGCCTCTGGGGCCCTGCCCATGGCGGCGCCAACGAAGCGGTTCTGGCGATGCTGCGCGAGATCGGCTCGGTCGAGCGCATTCCCGAATACATCAAGCGGGCCAAGTCGAAGGACGACAACTTCCGCCTGATGGGTTTCGGTCACCGCGTCTATAAGAACTACGATCCGCGCGCCACGGTGATGCGCGAATCCTGCCACGAGGTTCTCGATGCCTTGGGCAAGCGCAACGAACCGCTCCTGGCTCTCGCCATGGAACTGGAACGGATCGCGCTGGAAGACGATTACTTCGTCTCTCACAAGCTCTTCCCGAACGTCGACTTCTATTCCGGCATCATCCTGCAGGCGATCGGCTTCCCGACCTCAATGTTCACGGTGCTGTTTGCCGTGGCGCGCACGGTCGGCTGGGTTGCGCAGTGGAAGGAGATGATCGAGGATCCGACACAGCGCATCGGTCGTCCGCGGCAGCTTTATACCGGCTATGGCGAGCGCCCCTTCGTGCCCTTGGCCAAGCGCAAATAAGCGCTGCCGGCCAAACGAAAACCCCGCCGAGTGATCGGCGGGGTTTTTCATTGGGCGCCTAAACGGCAGCCGTTCCTGGCATATCCAAGCCGTATGGCGGAAGCCCTTACTGCCTGGCTTCGATCAGCTCGATCTTATAACCATCCGGATCTTCGATGAAGGCGATAACCGACCCGCCATGCTTCATCGGCCCCGGCGCACGCGGAATTTTGACGCCTTCCGCAGCCAAGCGCTCGCAAACGCCATAGATGTCCGGCACGTGGATTGCCAGATGACCGAAGGCCGTACCCAATTGATACGGCTCCTTCTGACCCCAATTGTGGGTCAGTTCGATCACCGCGTTATCCTCTTCGTTGCCGTAACCAACGAAGGCCAGGGTGAATTCGCCGCTGGGATAATCCTTGCGGCGCATCAAATTCATGCCGAGCAGCCGGGTATAGAAATCGATCGACTTGTCGAGATCGAAAACGCGGATCATCGTATGCGCCAAGCGGAAGGGTGCCGCCTGTTCGACTTTTGCTGCTGCCTGGGCCATGGGATGCTCCTTATTAAGCCGGGTCCGATCGAGGCTAGTCGCGGATCATGGCAGCAAAGGTCGCCTCGGCAACCAGCTGGCCATCAACCTTGGCCTCTCCGATGAACTTCCAGACTGGGCCGCGATGCCGATCCTTGTTGACGATCAGGCGCAGCTGATCGCCCGGCAGGACCGGCTTGCGGAAACGCGCGCTGTCGATACTCATGAAATAAACCAGCTTTCCTTCGAAAGCCGCGCCAAGCGTATGGACGACGAGAACAGCCGCCGTCTGCGCCATGGCTTCGATGATCATCACGCCAGGTAGAACGGGATCCGTGGGGAAATGGCCCTGGAACACCGCCTCATTCATCGAGACGTTCTTGACGCCGGTCGCCGTTACATCGCTGACCATATTCTCGACACGATCGATGAACAGCAAAGGGTAGCGATGAGGGATCATGCGCATGATCCCCTTCGCATCAACGTTAATTCCGGCGGTTTCTACGGCTTCGGTCATCTCCACACCGATCGCTTCCAATCAGAACTTGACCGAGGGCAGCTTCTGATTGAGCTGCGCCACCACGTCCGGCGTAATATCAATCGCGCCCGGGCCCCAGGCGACCATATCCTTGTAAAGCACCAGGGTGATGTTCCGCTGCGCGGCAATCTGTTTTACGATCGCAAAAGTCTGGCTCTGGATCTGCTCGAGGGCCTGCTGCGCCGAGGTATCGAAAGCACGCTTCTTGGTCTGGAAATCCAAACGCAACTGATCGCTCTGCCGGCCCAGATCCATCAGCTTGTTCTGGTAGTCCTGCGGCGTCAACGTCGCCTTCTGCTGTTCAAGCGCCTGGCGCTGCTTGGCAAGCGCCTCCTGGCGCTTCTGGATGTCATCCTGCAACTGCTTGGCCCGCTGGCTTCCGGCCGCCTGCAATCCCTTGCCCGCGCTGGATTGTGACATGATTTCCTGACGATCGATAACGGCAATGATGACCGTTCCGGCGGCAACCTGCTGCTGCGCCCGCGCCGCATGTCCTACACCCAGGGTACCGACGCCGATCGCCAATGCGACCGCGATCGTGAGCGCTGAAGTCCACTTTGAGAAATAACGCACCTTAAAGTCTCCGATATTGATGTGTCAGAATGATGTACCGACACTAAAGTTGAACAACTCAGTCTGGTCCTTGCCATCCTTGCGGAGTGGCAAAGCCACATCCACCGCCAGGGGGCCGAAGGGAGAAACCCAGGTCAACCCGATGCCCGCCGAAACGCGGATCAAATCGTTGTCGCGGATCCGGATATGACTATCCGGATCTGGATCCGTCACCAGGCCGAAATCCGAAAATGCCCTGCCACGGATTTGGTATTCTTCCGGCAGTCCGAGCGGGAAGCCGAGGCTGACCGTTCCGCTGAACATGAATTTGCCGCCAATCGACCCATCCTTCTGCTTGGCATCCTCGTCTCGCGGACCAACGCCATTGTCGGCGAAACCACGCAGGCTTTGTCCGCCCAGCTTGAACGAGTCGGCGTAATGCAGGAAATCGCCGAACAGCGGCTGGATATAACCCGCCTGACCGGTAACGCCGAGCGACACGGTTTTGCTCCGGTTGAAGGGGTAGAAATACCCGCCGCTCAGGACGCCCTTGGCATCATACACGGTGCCGCCCAGGCCCGTATAATCGGTTTCCAGGTTAACATAATAGCCGGCACGGGGATCGAACTTCGCATCGCGACGATCATAGAGCAGGTTCGATTTCAGCGTGGAGCGGAATTCGTATCCCTTGTCGTCCTTGATCACCTGCGAGGCGTCATTATCGATATGGTAGATGTCGTCGGCCGAGAAGGTGTATCCCAGCGTGTGGCGGGTATATTCCGTCACGTCATAACCGATTGAAGTAGTGAAGCCGGTAGACAACTGACGGAAGCGGTCATGGGCCGCCTGATAGCGCTGGTGGAAGATACCGAACGTCGCCGACATCTCCTTATCAAGGAAATAAGGATCGGTGAAGGTGATGGTACCGCCGGAGCGCTTACCGGATATCTGCACCTGGACGGCGAGATCCTGCCCCTTACCCAGTAGGTTTCGCTCCTGCACGCCGACCGTTCCCAAGGGACCGTCGGAGGTCGAGAAGCCGGCACCGAAACTGAGGCTGCCCGTGGACTTCTCCTGGACCTTCACTTTGATGATGGTCTTGTCCGGCGTACTGCCAGGCGCTTCGGAAATATCGACCGATTCGAAGAAATCAAGATTCTTCAGACGTTGCTCAGTCCGCTGCATCTTCTCGGTGCTGAAGGCATCGCCTTCCGCCAGCCGGAATTCGCGGCGGATGACCTTGTCCTGGGTTCGCACGTTGCCGGAAATATCGATCCGCTCGACATAGACCTTGGGCCCTTCCTGAATATCGTAGGTCAGGGTCAAGATGCGCTTCTTGGCGTCGCGGTCGATACGCGGGCGGACGTCGACAAAGGCATAACCGAGATTGCCGAGCCGGTCGCTCAGCGCCTTGACGGTATCCTGCACCCTGCTCGCGTCGTACCAGTCGCCTTCCTTGGTCGTGACATCCCCGCGCAATGTTTCGGGGTTCAATCCCTTCAGCGTGGTCTTGATATCGATCTTACCGAACTTGTAGCGCTCGCCTTCCTCGACATTGAAGGTGATGAAAAAGGCGTCCTGCTCAGGCGACAGCTCGGCGACGGCGGAGACGACGCGAAAGTCGGCATAGCCCTCGGTCAGATAGAATTGCCGCAGCTGTTCCTTGTCGACCGTCAGGCGGTCGGGATCATAGGCATCCGCATTCGTCAGGAAGAGATACCAGTGGTGGATGCGCGTCAGGATGACATCGCGCAGATCGCTGTCGCTGAACACCTTGTTGCCGACGAAGTCGATGCGCCGCACATAGGTGATGTCGCCTTCATGAATCTCGAACACGAGATTGACGCGATTCTGGTCGAGCTTGATGATCTTCGGCTCGACCGTCGCCGCGAACCGGCCGCTGCGGCGATAGAGATCGAGAATACGCTTCACATCCTGCTGCACGCGGGTCTGCGTATAAACGACACGCGGACGCAGCTGCACTTCGGCGTTCAGCGCGTCATCATCGATGCGCTTGTTGCCCTCGAAAGCGAGCTTGTTGATGATCGGGTTTTCCTTGACCGCAACCACCAATGCGTTGCCGTCGCGACGCAGATTGACGTCGGCGAACAGGCCCGTCGCAAAGAGATTTTTCAATGCCTGGTCGATCTTCTCGGCATCGAACGGATCGCCCGGGTTGATCTGCATATAGGAGCGGATCGTTTCCGGCTCGATACGCTGATTCCCCTCGACCCGGATTTCCTGGATCGGATCCCCGCTGCCGATATTCTGCGCATGAACACTTGATCCAACCACCGACAGCATCAACACGCTGACCAGGGCACAAACGGCAACCAACAGCCTTTTCAGCTTGAACATTTCACGCATCTTCCGGTCACGTCAGCAGAGCCTTGATCAGCAAAACTTTTATGTCGTTCCAGGTAGCAAATACCATCAACGACAAAACAAACGCAACGCCGAGACGCAGCCCCCATTCTTGTGCACGCGCACCGAGCGGCCGCCCCCGAATCGCTTCGATCGCATAAAAGGCCAAATGGCCGCCATCCAGCATGGGAATCGGCAGCAGGTTTACCAGGCCCAAATTGACGGAGATCGTCGCCGCGAGTCCGACCAGGGTGAGGAAACCGGCCTTCGCCGCCTCACCCGTCATCTTCGCCATTCGCAACCCGCCTTGAATTTCTTCGCCGGAGCGTTTGCCCGTCACGATCTGACCGATGCCGGTGACGATCGCGCCACTCATGTCATAGACCTCGCGGACCGCTTCCCCGGCGGCCTCGGGCAGTGACAGTTTGACGATCTTGCCGCTGCCGATGCTGGCGATGCCGATTCTGCCGACGCGCTGCGAGCCGAATATATTCGTATCCTCGACGATCCGCGGCGTGAGATTGACGGTCAACGTGCTGGCGCCGCGCTGGATGCCGAGGACCAGCGGCTGATCGAGATGCAGCACGACATAATTTCTGATTTCGTCGAAGCTTTCGATCGATGAGCCGTTAAGGCTGACGATCTTGTCACCCGGCTGCAGGCCCGCCGCTGCCGCCGCGGAATCGGGCAGTACTTTGCCGATTTCCGGGGATTGCAGCACCTTGCCAAGGCTGGCGAGAATCGCCGTCAGCACGACGACCGCGAAAATCAGATTGGCGATCGGTCCGGCCGCCACGATGGCGGCGCGGCGCCAAACGCTCTTGGCGTCGAACGCGACCACGCGCTCCTCGGGGGACATGGCGCGACCGGCGCCTCCTTCGAGTACATTGCCTTCCTGGCCAAACATGCGGACGTAGCCGCCAAGCGGCACCATGCTGAACCGCCAGCGCGTCCCCAACCGATCCGTAAAGCCGATCAGTTCCGGTCCAAAGCCGATCGAGAACACCTCCACCCGCACGCCGCACCAGCGAGCGATCAGGAAATGTCCCATTTCATGCACAAATACCAGAACGGTCAGAAGCAGCAGGAACCAAAAGCCGTATTGCGGTATCGCCGCCAAAATCTCCATCGCTCTCGTTCACCTCATGCTGCCGGCGCCTCGAAGCCCATCGCCTGGCCTGAGGTGCTCCTAGATAGGCGGATCGCCAGCCACGTCCCCCGCGGCGACCCCATCGACCCTTGGCCGAATGGCGAAGGTCTAGCATACTTTGGCGCAGCGGCACACCAAAACAGAGCAATTTCCTTGGCTTAAGCCTATTTTCGCGGCCTATGCGTTGCGCAATCTGGCCGCTACCTGACGCTGGGCCACCTGCCGGGCCGAAAGGTCAGTCTCGATCACCTCAGCCAGTGATCCCAAAGGCTTGTTGCCCATCTCCTCCAGCACCGATTCGACGATGACGACAATATCGGTAAAGGCGATCTTGCGGTCCAGGAAAGCGGCAACAGCGACTTCATTTGCCGCATTCAGAATAGTCGGCGCCTGTCCACCCGCCTGCAGCGCCGCCCGCGCAAGGCGCAACGCCGGGAACCGCACCGGGTCGGGCGATTCGAAGGTTAATTCGCGCATTTTCGAAAAATCCAGCCGGTCCGCCGGCGCCGCGATCCTTTTGGGCCAGCCCAACGCATAGGCGATGGGTGTGCGCATGTCGGGGCTGCCCAATTGGGCCAGGACCGAGCCGTCGCGATAGGCCACCATGCTATGGATAACCGACTGCGGATGAACCAGGATATCGATTTGGCTTTCCGGCAAACCAAAGAGATGGTGGGCTTCGATCAGTTCCAGGCCCTTGTTCATCATGCTGGCGGAATCGACGGAGATTTTCGCCCCCATGCGCCAGTTCGGATGGGCAACCGCCTGTTCAGGCGTCATCTGCCGCATTTCTTCATAGCTGCGCTGCCGGAAAGGGCCGCCAGAAGCCGTCAGAATAATCCGCTCGATGGCATCGATCTGGGCCGGATCGAAGACCTGGAAAATGGCGCTGTGCTCCGAATCGACCGGCAGCATGACGGCGCGATGGCGGGCCACTTCCGCCATCACCAATTCGCCGGCGCAGACGAGCGTTTCTTTGTTGGCAAGGCCGATCATGGCGCCGCGGCGCACCGCGGCAAGGGTCGGCTCCAGACCGGCGGCGCCGACGATTGCCGACATCACCCAATCAGCCGGCCGGGCCGCCGCCTCGATCACCGCGGGCCGTCCGGCGGCGACTTCGATGCCGCTCCCCGCCAAGGCTTCCTTGAGACGCCCGTAATGCGCCTCGACGCCAACGACGACGAGGCGCGGCCGCAACAACAACGCCTGCTCGATCAACAGCTCGACATTGTTATTGGCAGTCAGTGCCTCCACCTGATAGGCGGCGGGGTCGCGCTTTACGATATCCACGGTGTTGCAACCGACCGAACCGGTCGACCCAAGGATGGTCACGCGACGCGGCATCGCCAGATCGGTTTTCTGTTCGCTCAAAGCCATGCCAAAATTCCTTCAGCCAAAATAAACTCCAGGCCTGCGACCGCGAGGATTACTGCCAGCAAGCCATCAACCCGGTCAAGGACGCCCCCATGGCCCGGAATTATACGCCCGCTATCTTTGACACCGAAATGCCGTTTCAGGAATGATTCGAAAAGGTCCCCCGCCTGCTCTACTACTGCGAGCAACCCGCTGGCCAGAACCAGCGGCAAGAGCGAGGGACGCTCGATGATGAAGGCGGTCACACCGCCCGCTAAACCCGCCGAGACGATCGCGCCCAGCAGCCCCGCCCAGGTCTTGCTCGGGCTGATCCGTGGTGCCAGTTTCGGTCCACCGATCGAGCGGCCGGCGACATAGGCGCCGGTATCCGCTGCGACCACCAGGGCGACGATCCAGACTTCCGTCGCGAGACCGTCGCCGGGCTGAGCCCGAATGGCAATGGCCGCCAGACTGGCCGGAACCACATAGGCGACACCGACAGCGAACCAGAGCGCCGCGATGCCATGTCGCGGCCAGGCGGCGGCGAAGGCCAAGGCCGCGCCAACAACGATGGTTGCAATATCGGACGGCCAGAACGGCACCGCGCCAAGGGGCACGACACGCGGCAGAAGCGTCACCACGATTGTCGCCAGCATGACGCCCAGCGGGAATGTCATGTCGGCGGTCGGGAACGGCACCTGCTCGGCACGCCTTTTCCCGCAGATCGCGCACCATTCCCAAGCCATGACGAGCGCGAAGATGAAGATCAGCAGATTCCATGCGCCGCCGCCGAACCAGAGAGCGAGAACGGCAACGGGCAGCAGCACGGCGGCCGACAGCAAGCGCTTCTGTAGGCTCGTCAAGCTGGAACCGGTGGATGGTTTGGCAACAGTTGCAGCCGTCTCGCCAAAATGGCGCGTCGGCTTAGCCGGTGGCGCCATAGCGGCGGCTCCGGCACTGGAACTCGGTGATGGCCGCAACGAAGTCAGAAGCGGTGAAGTCCGGCCAATGCTTTTCGACGAACACCATCTCGGTATAGGCGAATTGCCAGAGCAGGAAATTGCTGATGCGCATCTCGCCGCTGGTGCGAATGACGAGATCAGGATCGGGCATGTCATGCGTGGACAAATGTGCGCTGAAAAGGGCTTCATCGATCTCTTCAGGCTGCAGGCTGCCGGACTTCACCTGCTGTGCGAGCGCGCGGGCGGCATTGACGATGTCCTGACGCCCGCCGTAGCTCAACGCAACGGTCAGGCGCAGACGCGTATTCGCGGCCGTACGCGCTTCGGCATGCTCGATCATCTTGATGATATCGGGCGCCAGCCGCGAGCGCTCGCCGATCACGGAAAGACGGACGCCATTGTCATGCAACCGGCCGATCTCACGCCGCAAATAGAGACGCAACAACCCCATCAGGTCATTGATTTCCGTCACCGGGCGCTTCCAGTTCTCCGACGAGAAACCGAACAGCGTCAGATAGCCGACGCCGTTTTCAATGCAGCTTTCCACCACCCGGCGCACCGTCTCGGCACCTTGATAATGCCCTGCAGTCCGCGGCAGGCCGCGCGCCTTGGCCCAGCGACCATTGCCATCCATGATGATGGCGACATGCGCCGGCACTGCGGTTTCATCCGCCTGCTTCGTCTGGAGTGCTGGATTGAGCGCCATCAACCTGGTGTCCTCGTCAATCCTCAGACCTGCCCTCAGACCTGAAGGATTTCCTTTTCCTTGGTGGCCAATGCCTCGTCGATGCGCTTGATATGCTCATCGGTCATCTTTTGTACCTGGTCGGAAAGCCCGCGATGCTCGTCCTGTGAGATATCGCCGTCCTTTTCCAGTTTCTTCAGCTGGTCCATCGCGTCGCGGCGCACATTGCGCACGGCGATACGACCCTGCTCGGCATATTTGTGTGCGACCTTGGCAAGCTCGGTACGGCGCTCCTGGCTGAGCTCCGGGATCGGTACACGCACCAGCTGTCCGTCACTGGCCGGATTTAGTCCGAGCCCGGCGTCACGAATGCCCTTTTCAACGGCGGAAACGAGGCCGCGATCCCACACCTGCACGGTGATCATGCGCGGCTCCGGCACATTGACATTGCCGACCTGGTTGAGCGGCATGGTGCTGCCGTAGGCGTTTACGCTAACCTGGTCGAGCAGATGGACGGAAGCGCGCCCCGTGCGCAAGCCGCCAAACTCCTTGCGAAGGGCTTCCACAGCGCCATCCATGCGGCGGCCAAATTCAGTTAAACGAGCATCTGTCATGACCAACTCCCAATAGACAGCAGCTTATTCGGCACTCGGCGCGTCGCCGATCACCGTGTATTTTCCCGTACCCTGCATCACCTGGGCGAAATTGCCCGGCCGATGAATCGAAAAGACGATGATTGGCACGCCGTTTTCCCGCGCCAGCGAAATTGCCGCCGCATCCATGACCTTGAGGTCGCGCGACAGCACGTCGTGGTGCGTGAGGCGCGTGTAGCGCTCAGCTTCGGGATGGAGCTTCGGATCGGCGCTGTAAACACCGTCGACCTTCGTGCCCTTGAGCAGCGCTTCGCACTTCATTTCCGAAGCGCGCAAAGCCGCCGCCGTATCGGTCGTGAAATAGGGATTGCCGGTACCGGCGGCGAAGATCACCACCCGTCCTTTTTCCAGATGGCGGACGGCGCGACGGCGGATATAGGGTTCGCAGATGGATTGCATCGGAATGGCCGACTGCACGCGGGTATCGACGCCGATCTGTTCCAGCGCATTTTGCATCGCGAGCGCATTCATGACGGTCGCCAGCATGCCCATGTAATCGGCAGATGCGCGTTGCATCCCTTGGCTGGCACCGGCAATGCCGCGAAAGATGTTGCCGCCACCGATGACGAGGCAGCATTCGACGCCGAGTTCGTGGACCTGTTTTACTTCCTGGGCGACGCGATTGACGGTCTCCGGATCGAGACCGAATTCACGCTGCCCCATCAGGGCCTCACCGGAGATCTTCAGCAGAACGCGTTTGTATAACAGGCTTGATGCTGCCGCCGTGCTCACCCTGCCGCCTCCTGCGTGCCTTGTATGATGCGGCTGGAACCGCGTTTGCGGCTCCAGCCGTATGCCCCTATGGCCGCCCTTGGATAATACAGGCCCGGCCAGTCACTTAGCTTACAATCGAGCCAGGCTCAATTGCCAAGCTGCGCGGCGACTTCCGCCGCGAAGTCCTTCTGTTCCTTCTCGATGCCTTCGCCCAGCGCCATGCGGACGAAGCCGGTCAGCTTGACCGGAGCACCGATTTCCTTGGCGGCCTTTTCCACCACCTGCTTCACCCGGCTTTCGCCGTCGACAACGTAAAGCTGCTCCAGCAGCACCACGTCCTCATAATACTTGCGCAAGCGGCCTTCGACCATCTTGGCGATGATCTCTTCCGGCTTGCCGGAGGCGCGCGCCTGCTCGGCCAGCACCGAGCGTTCCCGCTCGAGATCGGCCGGGTCGACGGCATCGGTGTTGAGGGCCTGCGGATTGGCTGCCGCCACGTGCATGGCGATCTGCTTGCCGAGCGCCGCCAGCTTGGCCGTGTCGCCGGTCGATTCCAGCGCCACCAGCACGCCGATCTTGCCGACACCCGGGGCAGCGGCATTGTGCATATAGCTGGCGACCACGCCATGCGGCACGCTGAGAGCGGCCATCCGGCGCAGGCTCATATTCTCGCCGATGGTGGCCACCAATTGTGTCAGCTTTTCGCTGACGCTCTGGCCGCCATCGGGCATTTTCGCGTTCTTCAAGGCTTCCACGTCGTTAGCAACCAAAGCGAGCTTGGTCACCGCTGTAACGAAAGATTGGAAGCTTTCGTTCCGCGCGACGAAGTCGGTTTCGGAATTCACCTCGACCAGGGCGCCCTTGGCGCCTTCCGAGACGACACCCACCAGGCCTTCGGCGGCCACCCGGCCGGCCTTCTTGGCGGCCGCGGCAAGACCCTTCTTACGCAGCCAGTCGACGGCCGCTTCCAGGTCGCCGGCAACTTCGGCCAACGCCTTCTTGCAATCCATCATGCCGGCGCCCGACTTCTCGCGCAGTTCCTTGACCAGCGCAGCCGTAATCTCCGCCATTTTCTATTCCTTCCTCACAAAAATCTGCCACAGCATCCGACGGCGCCGATCCGGCTGTCTCCAGATCGCAACATGAACCACCGGATGCATCAATGGGGCGCCGTGCGTTTCCGCCCGGCCACCCCACTGTACGAAACTCAGACGATTAAGCCGACGCTGCCTGGCCTGCGTCGCCACCCTCGACCGGCAGCATTTCCGCCGGCAACTCTTCCGATTCGCCGATGTCCTTGCCGGAGCTGATCGCTTCCTGCTGCAGCCCGTCGAGCACGGCGCCGGCGAAAAGATCGCAATAGAGCGAAATCGCGCGGGTGGCGTCGTCATTGCCGGGAACCGGGTAGGTCACGCCGGCCGGGTTGGAATTGCTGTCCACGATCGCCACCACGGGAATGCCAAGCTTGTTGGCTTCCTGGATGGCAATGGCTTCCTTGAGGGTATCGATGACAACCAGGATATCCGGCTGGCCGCCCATGTCCTTGATGCCGCCCAGCGCGCGTTCCAGCTTGTCGCGGTCGCGGGTCATCATCAGAAGCTCTTTCTTGGTCAGGCCCGAGGTGTTGGTGTTCAGGCGCTCATCAACCTCGCGCAGGCGCTTGATCGAGCCGGAAATGGTCTTCCAGTTCGACAGCATGCCGCCCAGCCAGCGATGGTTAACGTAGTACTGGCCACAGCGCTTGGCGGCATCGGCAACCTTGTCCGAGGCGGCGCGCTTGGTGCCGACGAACAGCACGCGGCCACCCGAGGCAGCCACGTCGCGCACGGCGCGAACGGCCTGGTCGAGCATCGGCACGGTCTGTTCTAGATCGATGATATGAATACCGTTACGCACGCCGAAGAGGTACTGGGCCATCTTCGGGTTCCAACGGCGGGTGTGGTGTCCAAAATGCACGCCAGCTTCGAGCAGCTGACGCATCGTAAAGGTCGGCAATGCCATGATAGATCCTTTTCCGGTTATGCCTCTGCGGGGTGTGACCGGTCCGGCCTGTCGAAACTGGCCGATCCGGCACCGGAGCGTGAGGATTGGGATTTCTCCCCAAACCTGCGCAAACCCGCATGCGGTTTTTCAAGCGCCGTTTACCTAACGCGTCACTCGCTGGGGTGCAAGGAGAATCTTCCAGCCAAGGAAAAGGAGCAGCCGGGTAACAGTCTGATTTTACTTAATGATTTTGCAAAACCCAACATAGGGAAGCAGGCAGGGATCCCGCCCGCCAAACAGAACTTCATATAAATCAACCATTTAGCCTTCAGCCTCAGGTGTCGACGATATCGACGATGCCCGGCACCGCCTTGATGGCGCCCCGCACGACCGGGGAAATCGCATAGCGACCGGGAAGAGCAAGCACCACTTCCCGCTGCTCCTCTACCAGATCCAGCAGCAATTCGACCTTGCCCTTGCCGCGCCCGACTTTGCCGAGAATTTGCTTCAGGCTGTCGATCGGGCTGGGTTCGCTGAGGAAAATCCGCAAGCCGGCGCCGGTATTGGAGGCCGCCTGATCCAGCGCCTCCACCTGATTGACGAGCAGCCGCAGCGTATCCTCCTCCAGCCGCAGATCGACCGACAGCAGCAGGGCCCTGCCCGGCTCCAGCATTTCACGCGCCTCGTTGAGTCGCTCGCTGAAGATCGTCGCCTCGAAAAGACCGCTGGGATCCGTCAGCTGCAGGAAGGCGAAGCGGTTGCCTTTCTGCGACGTGCGCTCCTGCTTGCCGACCAGCAGACCGGCCACCTTCGCCCGCGTCGCCCCGCGATTGCGCATATAGGTCGTCAGCTCGGCAAAGGGCACGGCCTCCAGCCGCTTGAGGCTGGGGCCATAGGCATCCAGCGGATGGGCGGACAAGTAGAAGCCAATAGCGCCGAATTCGTGCTGCAGCTTTTCCATCGACGGCCAGTCCGGCGTCGGCGGCAAGGTCAGGCTGACCTTCGCGGCATCGCCAAACAGGCTGTTCTGGTTGCTATGCTTGGCCTCATGCGCGGCATTGGCCTGGCGCAGCATCTGCTCGATCGACTCGTAGACCTGCCGGCGGTTCTTCACCAGGGATTCGAAGGCACCGGCCAAAGAGAGATTTTCCAGCTGGCGCTTGTTGATGGTCTTCGGGTCGATGCGCTCGCAGAAATCGGCAAGGCTGTTGAACTCGCCTTCCGCCTCGCGCGCCGCAACCATCTGCTCCATCGCCGCCATGCCGACATTCTTGACTGCAGCCAAAGCATAGCGCACGGCGAGATTGCCATCCGGCTGCGCTTCGACGGCAAAGGTCGGCATCGACTTGTTAATATCGGGCGGCAGCAGCTTGACGCCAATCCGATTGAGCTCCTGCCGGAAAATGTTCAGCTTTTCGGTGTTGCCCATATCGTAGGTCATCGAGGCGGCGAAGAATTCGACCGGGTAATTCGCCTTCAACCAAGCCGTCTGATACGAGACCAGGGCATAGGCGGCGGCGTGACTCTTGTTGAAGCCATAGCCCGCGAACTTGTTGACCTGGTCGAAGATCTGCCCGGCATTGTCCGCCTTGACACCGCGCTCGACCGCGCCATCGACGAACAATTTGCGCTGGGCCTCCATCTCCTCCTTGATCTTCTTACCCATGGCGCGGCGCAGCAGATCGGCGCCGCCGAGGCTGTAGCCCGACAGCACCTGGGCGATCTGCATGACCTGTTCCTGGTAGATCATGATGCCGAAGGTTTCCTTGAGGATACCTTCCAGCGAGGGGTGCAGATAATCCGGCTCCTCACGGCCGTGCTTGCAATTGATGTAGCGCGGGATGTTGTCCATCGGGCCGGGGCGATAGAGCGCCACGACGGCGATGATGTCCTCGAAGCGGTCGGGCTTCAGCTTTTTCAGTACGTCCCGCATGCCGGAACTTTCCAGCTGGAACACGCCAGTCGAATCCCCCTGCCCCAGCATCTCGTAAGTCTTTTTGTCATCGAGCGGCAGGTTGTTGAGATCGACCGTGATGCCGCGCCGCGCCAGATGTTTGACCGCCGTCACCAGAACGGTCAGTGTCTTCAGGCCGAGGAAGTCGAATTTGACCAAGCCGGCCTTCTCGACATCCTTCATGTTGAACTGCGTGACCGGCATATCGGAACGCGGATCTCGATAGAGCGGCACCAGCTGATCCAGGGGACGGTCGCCGATCACCACGCCGGCAGCATGCGTCGAGGCGTGACGATAGAGTCCCTCAAGCTTTTGCGCGATCTCCATCAGCCGCTTGACCATCGGGTCGTCATCCTGCGCCTGACGCAAAGCCGGCTCACTGGCGATCGCCTCTTTCAGCGTGATCGGATTGGCCGGGTTGTTGGGGATGAGCTTGGACAGCCGGTCGATCTGACCGTAGGGCATCTGCAGCACGCGGCCGACGTCGCGCACAGCCGCGCGCGCCTGCAGCTTACCGAAGGTAATGATCTGCGCGACCTTGTCGCGACCGTAGCGTTCCTGCACATAGCGGATGACCTCGTCGCGCCGGTCCTGGCAGAAGTCGACGTCGAAGTCGGGCATGGAGACGCGTTCCGGGTTGAGGAAACGCTCGAACAGCAGCCCCCAACGCAAGGGATCTAGATCAGTGATGGTCAGCGCCCAGGCGACCACGGAACCGGCACCGGAACCGCGGCCCGGACCCACGGGAATATCGTGCCGCTTTGCCCATTTGATGAAGTCGGACACGATCAGGAAGTAGCCGGGGAAACCCATCTGGATGATGGTGTTGAGCTCGAATTCCAGCCGGTCGAAATAGGGTTTACGCGTTTCTTCGGTGGTATGACCGAGCGCCGCCATGCGCGCATTCAGCCCATCCACCGCTTGCTGACGCAGCACATCGGCCTCAGCGATCTCCACCGAAAAAGCCGGCAGGATCGGCTTGCGCGAGGGCGGCATGAAGGCGCAGCGCTGGGCGATCACCAGCGTGTTGTCGACGGCTTCCGGCAGATCGGCAAACAGCTCGCGCATCTCACGTGCCGATTTGAAGCCGTGGGCGCGCGTGACCTTGCGGCGGTCCTTCTCACCGACATAAGTGCCGCCCGCGATGCAGAGCAAGGCGTCATGGGCGGCATACATGCCTTCGTCGGAAAAGAACACCTCATTGGTCGCCACCAGCGGCAGGTCATGGGCATAGGCGAGATCGATAAAGCCGCTTTCGCAGCGGTCCTCAATGGCCAGGCCGTGCCGCATGATCTCGACATAGAGCCGGTTGGGAAAAATCTGCTTCAACCGCAGCACAGCCGCTTCGGCGGCTGGGTTCTGGCCTTCCAGCAGCAATCGTCCCACCTGCCCGGCAACCCCACCGGTCAGGGCGATAAGGCCATCGCTGTGTCGGGCGATGAGATCGAGGGAGACCTGCGGCGCCAGTCCCGGTTCGGTTTCCAGGAAGGCATGGCTCACCAGCTTCATCAGGTTCTGATAGCCGGTCTCATTCTGCACCAGGACAACGAGCTGATCGGGCGGCGGCTGCACGCCGCGATGCTGCTCTATGTCCTCGCGCGTAACGCCGAGCTGGCAGCCGATAATCGGCTGGATGCCGGCATCCTTGGCATAGCCGGAAAACTCCATGCTGCCGAACAGGGCGCCGGTATCGGTGACCGCCACGGCCGGCATGTTGTTGCGCTTGGCCAGCTCGACCAATTGCTTGTTCTTGATCGCCCCTTCGGACAGCGAATAGGCCGAATGGACGCGGAGATGGACGAAATCTGCGTGTGACATGAGGACAGTTTAGCGGCTGCCGGCCGAAAGGAAACAGGTTTGGCCAGAGCTGCGCAAATCCGCCACGCGCGCCGAGTCGCGGCGAACGCCTGGATCCGCCCCGCTTCTCAATAAGGCTGCAGCACGCCTTCACGGATGGTGATGACGCGGTCCATTTTCTTGGCGAGTTCGAGATTATGCGTGGCGATCATCGCCGCCACCCCCGTGTTCCGCACCAGCGACATCAGCAGATCGAAGACATCGTCCGCCGTATGCATATCGAGATTGCCGGTCGGTTCATCGGCGAGGATGATGGCGGGGCTATTGGCCAAAGCGCGGGCGATTGCCACACGCTGCTGTTCGCCGCCGGAGAGCTTGGCCGGGCGGTGATCGAGGCGTTCCCCCAACCCCACCTGCTTCAGCAAGGCGGCCGCACGCGGGGCCGCGTTCCGGCGCGTCTTGCCGGCGATCATCTGTGGCAGGACGACATTTTCCAGCGCCGAAAACTCCGGCAGCAGGTGATGGTATTGATAGACGAAGCCCATCTTGCTGCGGCGGACCTTGGTGCGCTCATCATCGCTCATGCCGCCGGTCGGCGTGCCATCAATGAGGATTTCGCCGCCGGCGGCCTTTTCCAGAAGACCGGCAATGTGCAGGAGGGTGGATTTGCCGGAACCCGACGGGCCGATCAAGGCAACCATTTCACCGGCGTGAATTTCGAGATCCGCGCTGACGATGACGTCGAGCTGCCCGCTCGCCTGTTTGAAGCTCTGCCGGATGCCGCGCAACTCCAGCACCGTCTGCCCACGCTTGTTATTCATAGCGCAGCGCCTCCACCGGATCGAGGCGGGCGGCACGCCAGGCCGGATAGATCGAGGCAAGCAGAGCGATCACGAAGGCCATGCAGGCGATCCCGGCGATGTCCCAGGGATCTGGTATCGAGGGAATATGCGACAGGAAGTAGATCGTCTGATCGAACAAATCCGTCCCCGTGATGCCTTGAAGAAACTGCCGGATTTTCTCGATGTTATAGGCGACTGCTATGCCGAGGACGCAGCCGAGGAACGTGCCGATCACGCCGATACTGGCGCCGGATAGCAGGAAGATGCGCAGGATCGAGCCGCGGCTCGCCCCCATGGTGCGCATGATGGCGATATTCCGCCCCTTGTCCTTGACCAGCATGATCTGGCCAGAAATCACATTGAATGCCGCCACGACGATGATCAGCGTCAGGATCAGGAACATCACATTGCGTTCGACCTCAACAGCGTTGAAGTACTCGGCATTGGCATGCGACCAGTCGACCAGCCGGTAGCCGGGCCCCAAAGCTGCATCCAGTTTCGGCAGCAGGGCGTCGACATGCTCCTCATCCGTGACCATCAGCTCGATCTTGCTCACCGCCTGCGGATACTTGAAATAGAGCTGCCCTTCGTCCAGCGGCATGAAAATATAGCCGCTGTCATAAAGATACATCCCGATCTGGAAGATGGCGCCGACGGTATAAGTCTTCATGCGCGGAATGGCGCCCATCATCGTGGTCGTGGTCTGCGGCGAGATCAGGGTTATTTCGCTGCCGATGGTCAGCCCTTGCTGCTGCGCCATCTGCACGCCGATCATGATCGTGTCTTCCTGCTTCAGCGCATCGATCGAGCCGGCGACGATCTGCGAGGAAAGGCGCCGCAGAGCTTGCATATCGTCGACAGAAATGCCGCGCACGATCGCGCCGCTGCCGCCGTTGCCGGCGGTTTCGAATACCTGGCCCTCGACCATCGGCGTGACGGTATCGACGCCCGGCACCTGGCGCAGTCTATTGGCGATATCGCCATAATTCAGCATCGGTCCTTTGATCGACGTCACCACGACATGCCCCTGGAAGCCCAGGATCTTCTCCATCAGGTCGTGGCGAAAGCCGTTCATCACCGACATCACCACGATCAACGTCGCCACGCCCAGCGCGATGCCCAGCAGAGAGAAACCGGCGATGACCGAGATGAAGCCTTCCTCGCGGCGCGAGCGCAGATAGCGCATCGCCACGAGGCGCTCGAAGGCATTGAAGATCATTTACTTGCCGATCCGGTTCAGCGCGGCTTCGAGGGTCAGTTCCTGCTTCTCGCCGGTACGGCGGTTCTTCAGCTCGACCTCGCCCTTGGCGACGCCACGCGGACCGACGGTGAGCTGCCACGGCAGGCCGATCAGGTCCATCTCGGCGAACTTGGCCCCTGCCCGCTCATCGCGATCGTCATAGAGCACCTCGGTGCCGGCCGTCTTCAGCTTGCCATAAACGTCTTCGGCAAACTTGGTCGTCGCGTCATCGGTGACCTTGAGGTTGATCAGGCCGACCTTGAAGGGCGCAACCGATTCCGGCCAGATGATGCCGTTCTCGTCGTGGCTCGCCTCGATGATGGCGCCGACCAGGCGCGAAACACCGATGCCGTAGGAGCCCATATGGACGGTGACGGGCTTGCCGTCCTTGTCCTGCACCTGCGCCTTCAGCGGCTCGGAATACTTGGTGCCGAAATAGAAGATATGGCCGACCTCGATGCCGCGCGCTTCCAGGCGGCGGTCCGCGGCAATGGCGTCGAAGGCCGCCGTGTCATGCTTCTCTTCGGTAGCTGCGTAGTCCGCCGTCCAGGCCTGCACGATCGGTTCGAGATCGCCGTCGAAATCGATATCCATGGAGAGGACATCGCGCTCGACGAAGTTCTTGTGGCAGAAGACCTGGCTCTCACCGGTATCGGCCAGGATGATGAATTCATGGCTGAGGTCGCCGCCGATCGGGCCGGTATCGGCCGCCATGGGGATCGCCTTCAGCCCCATCCGCGCATAGGTGCGCAGATAGGAGACGAACATCTTATTGTATGACTTCCGCGCGGCCTCAGCGGACATATCGAAGGAATAGGCATCCTTCATCAGGAATTCGCGGCCGCGCATGACGCCGAAACGGGGGCGCACCTCGTCACGGAACTTCCACTGGATGTGGTACATCATCTTCGGCAGATCGCGGTAGCTCTTGATCGAATTGCGGAAGATGTCGGTGATCAGCTCTTCATTGGTCGGGCCGTAGAGCATCTCGCGGTCATGACGATCGATGATGCGCAGCATCTCCTTGCCGTAATCGTCATAGCGGCCGGATTCCCGCCACAGATCGGCGGACTGGATGGTCGGCATCAGCACTTCCTGACAGCCGGCCGCGTCCTGCTCCTCGCGCACGATCTGCTCGATCTTCTTCAAGACCTTGAAGCCCAGCGGCAGCCAGGAATAGATCCCCGCGCTGGCCTGGCGCACCATGCCGGCACGCAGCATCAGCCGATGGGAAACGATCTGCGCCTCGGCAGGATTTTCCCGCAAAGTGGGCATGAAGAACTGGGAGGAACGCATAGAGCCTCACTAATGGCAATAAATCGAAATGTTGCGGGACTTTAGGCAAAGCACCGTAATCTGTAAACGTCACATTGGTGGGAGATGGGGGCTATTTTGCGGCAATTTGGCGCCCCGGCATCTCGCGCGACCGGACGGGCAATCGTCGCCTACTTATTGCCCGTACTTGTCCCGGCACATGGCGGCCAGGGCGGCATTATCGTCGGAAGTCAGCGGCTGCCCGTTAAACGTCACCTGGTCGCCGGTTATCGCCACCGTCCCGATTTCCGCCGTGGCCTTCCAAAGCGGCGAATTGGCCGGGATGTGATAACGCTGGCCTATATCCACCTCGATCGGAATATAGATCGTCTCCGGCAGCTTGAGCTGCGAGCCGCCGCCGATATCCGCCGGGGCGACCGGCCGGCCATGGACGTCCACGCCCGGCTGATAGGTAACGTCGGGCGCCGGCTGGTAGCGTGTCAGGTATTCGCAGTCGCGCCGCGAAATGACGATATCGGCCGAGGCGGCCGGCGCAAGCAGCGCCGCCAGTCCAAGGCCGGCCAATGTAAGGTTAAGATACTGCATCAGGTTACCAAGCATATCAGCAACTTAGCACAGGCCGCGCAAATACCAAAACAAGGCTTGCCGGATTCAAATCCGGATCAGATGGACCTTGGTGACGGGCTTCTTGTCATAGGCCTTGTGGAACCAGCGGCGCGCCGCCAGACGGATGATCTCAGTCACTTCCTCGGTCAGGTCGCGCTGTGACCGCGACAGGCCTTCAACGGCCGTCCGCACGGCGCCGGCGATGCCGATGACGGCCTGGCTCAGCGCTTCATCCACCAGCAGCCCTTCCAGCGTCACCTGCGGGTCGGTCAGCAGCTTGCCGCCCTTGTCGAGCACCACGGAGACCAGGATCACGCCATTGGCGCTCAGTCGGTGGCGGTGGCGCACCGCCTCGCTGTCCATCGGCACCAGGGCATTGCCGTCGAGGCCGAGGCGGCCGACCGGCACCTGGTCGAGGATCTCGGCCGGGCCGGGCGCCAGACGGATCAACCGGCCATTGGCAGCTTCCAAGGCTTCCGGCACCTGGCACTCCCGGGCCAGCGCCACGTGCTCCTTGATGTGGCGCGCCTCGCCATGGACCGGAATGGCGATACGGGGCCGCACCCAGTGATACATCTCGGCCAATTCGTCGCGCGCCGGGTGGCCGGAGACATGCACGTTCTCGTCATGATCGGTGATGATCTCGACGCCGAGCTTGCTGAAATCGTTATGCAGCTGCGAGATGGATTTCTCGTTGCCGGGAATGACGCGGCTGGAAAAAATCACCGTATCGCCGTCTTCCAGCTGTACCTGGGGGTGTTCGCCGCGGGCGATGCGGAACAGCGCCGAACGCGGCTCTCCCTGGCTGCCGGTGCAAATCAGAAGGATCTTGCCCGGCGGGAAATAGCCGACATCATGTTCCGTGACGAAGTCCTCGAGATCGGTGAGATAACCGTTCTCGCGCGCCGACAGCACCATGCGCCACAGGGAGCGGCCGATCAGCGCCACCCGACGGTCATGCGCCGCCGCCACCTTGGCGATGGTGTCGATGCGGGCGATGTTGCTGGCAAAGCAGCCGATGGCGACACGGCCCTTCAGGCGGCCGACAACTTCCATCAGCGAATCCCGCACATCGGCTTCAGAGCCGGAGGTCCCCTCGACGAAGACATTGGTGGAATCGCAGATCATGGCGAGGACACCGCCCTGCCCCAGCCGGCGCAAGGCGGCCTCGTCGGTCGCCTCGCCCACCAGCGGTTCGGGGTCGAGCTTCCAGTCGCCGGTATGCAGGACCGGGCCCAAGGGCGTGCGGACCACGACCGCATTGGGCTCCGGAATCGAATGGGTGAGTGTGATCAGTTCGATCTCGAAAGGCGCCAGGCTGCATTTACCCGACATCGGGATCTCGGTGATCTTCGCTTCATCCTGCAGCCCGACCTCTTCCAGCTTGCGGCGCAGCACCGAGGCAGTGAAGGGCGTGGCATAGAGCGGACAGCGCAGCCGCGACCATAGATAGGGCACGGCGCCGATATGGTCTTCATGGGCATGCGTGAGGACGATGCCGACCAGATCCTGCGCCCGCTCGCTGATGAAGGTCGGATCCGGCATGATGATATCGATGCCCGGCGTCGCCTCGTCGCCGAAGGTGATGCCGAGATCCACCATGAGCCATTTGCCGGCATGACCATAGAGGTTGAGATTCATGCCGATCTCGCCCGCCCCGCCGAGAGGCAGGAACCACAATTGATCATGAGGCGGACTAAATGGATCGGTCATGCAGCAGCCTTCTAAGGAGTTGTTTTCTGGTTGGCCTGGTAGATCATGGCGAGGCCGCGCAAGGTCAGGTCGCCATCGACGATGTCGATCACGCCGGCATCTTCCTTGAACAAGGGAGCGAGGCCGCCGGTTGCAATCACCTTCATAGGCTTGTTCATCTCGGTGCGAATGCGCCGCACCAGGCCCTCAATCAGGGAAATATAGCCCCAATAGACGCCGGCCTGCATGGCCGGCACCGTGCTCCGGCCGATCACCGATTTCGGCCGCGTGATGGCGATGCCGGGCAATTTGGAGGCCGCCATATAAAGCGCTTCCAGCGAAAGATTGATGCCGGGACAGATGACGCCGCCGATATAGCCGCCATCACTATCGACTACGTCGAAGGTCGTTGCCGTGCCGAAATCGATGACGATCAGCGGCCCGCCATAGAGGCGATGCGCCGCCACGGCATTGACCAGGCGGTCGGCGCCGACTTCTTCGGGCCGATCCAGCCGCACCGGAATGGTCAGCTTCATGCCGTCCTGGCCGACGATCTGCGGATCGCAATTGAAATAACGGCGCACCAGGCCTTTCAGTGCGAAGACCACATCCGGCACCACCGAGGCGATGATGGCGCCGGTGACCAAGTCTCGGTTTAAACCTTCGATATCCATCAGCTGCGTCAGCCAGACGCCGTATTCGTCGGCGGTACGGCGGTGATCGGTCGAAATGCGCCAGACACCGCGCTGCTGGTCCCCGTCATAAAGGGCAAAGACGATATTGGTATTGCCGCAATCGATGGTCAGCAGCATGGCTTATCCTCGCTCCGTCGTCGGCGTCCGCGGCGGCATCATGCCCGGCAGAAAGATATCCCCCGCTGCAATCCGTTTCACACCGATTCCCGGCCGCTCCAGCAACAAGGCGCCGTCGGCATCGAGATCAAGGAACTTGCCGGTTAAGGTCTCCGTCTCCAGGCGGACGACGATCTCGCTGCCGATGCCGATGGCACGGCTGCGCCAGGCCGGCAGGACCGCGGTAAAACCGCCCTGTTCCCAGACTGCATAGTGATGCGCAAAGCGCGCGATAAACCGGTCAAGCAGATCAGCGGCGGAAATCGGGGCGGCTCCCTGCGCCGCGAGGTCCGTGACCGGATAGAGTGTCTGGTCCGGATGGCTGACGATATTGACGCCAAGGCCGATCACCAAGGCCGGGAGGCCCTCCTGCGCGCTGCCCGCACTTTCCAGAAGAATACCGGAGATCTTGCATCCCTCGACCAGGAGGTCGTTCGGCCATTTATGCCGTACGTCGCGATCGGGCAGCAGCTGGCAGAGCACGTCTCCCAGCGCCGTCACGGTCACGAAACTCAGCGTCGCAATGGTGGCCGGTGGCTGGTTCGGCCGCAACACCAGCGAACAATAAAGGTTGCCGGGCGGCGAAGCCCAGGAACGGCCTCGCCGGCCACGTCCCGCGTTCTGCCGATCGGCGCGAATGACCAGACCCGCGGGGGCACCGGCATTGGCGCGCTCGCGGGCAAGGTCGTTCGTGCTATCGACGAGATCGTGGTGTTCGACGTGAAACTGCAGGCTCATCCCGCGAAGAGGCTGGCTGCCGCGGCGGTGGCGCTGCCGGTCAGCGGCACAAGAACCGCCGGCACAACGGAGAACAGGATCAGCACGACGGTGACGCAGAGCACCAACCGCAGCGAGCTGTCGACGCGGTCAAAACCGCCTGCCCCCTCATCGAAGAACATGACCTTGATGATGCGGATATAATAAAAAGCCGACACCACGCTGGAGAGCACGCCGATGACCGCGAGGACGATCAGCGAGCGATCCACGGCCCCGGCTTCGATCGCCGCCTTGAAGACGAAGAACTTGCCGAAGAAGCCGCCCAACGGCGGAATGCCCGCCATCGAGAACATGAAGATCGCCAGCGAATAAGCAAGCAGCGGCTGGCTCTTCGACAGGCCGGCAAGATCGGAGATACGCTCCACCATCTGACCGCGCTGGCGCATGGCCAGGATGACGGCGAAGGTGCCGAGCGTCATGACGATATAGATCGCCAGATAGATCAGCAGCCCGGCGATACCGGCCTGGGTGCCGGCCGCAAGTCCGACCAGGGCATAGCCGATATTGCCGATCGAGCTATAGGCCATCAGGCGCTTGACGTTGCTCTGGAAAATCGCCGCGAAACTGCCAAGCAGCATGGATGTCACGGAAATGAACCAGATCACCTGGCGCCATTCCTCGGTCATGTGCCCGAAGGCGCCGACCAGCAGGCGCGCGAACAAGGCGACTGCCGCCACTTTCGGGGCCGCCGCGAAGAAAGCCGTCACCGGTGTCGGCGCGCCCTCATAGACGTCCGGCGTCCACATATGGAAGGGCACCGCCGAAATCTTGAAAGAGAGGCCGGCGCAGAGGAACACCATGCCGATGATGAGGCCGATATGCAGGTTGCCGCCCTGGCCCTGGATCGCCGTCGCGATGGCGCCGAAACCGGTAGCGCCGGTGAAGCCGTAGACCAGCGAAGCGCCATAGAGCAGCATGCCGGAGCTGAGCGCCCCCAGGACGAAATATTTGAGGCCCGCCTCGGTCGAGCGCAGCGTATCGCGGCGGATGGCGGCGATGACGTAGAGCGCAAGGCTCTGCAGCTCGAGGCCGACATAGAGCGAGATGAGGTCATTGGCTGAGATCATCATCTGCATGCCGAGCGTCGCGAACAGCATCAGCAGCGGGATCTCGAAGCGCGCCATATTCTCGCGCTCGACATAGGTGAGGGTCATGAAGATGCTGATCACGGCCGAGACCAACACCAGGGACTTGGCATAGATGCCAAAGCTGTCGACGGTGAAAAGCCCGTTGAAAGCCAGTGCCGCCTTGCCGCCCGGCAGGTCAGCGGTGACTGTCAGGAAGAGCGCAACGAGCAACACCACCATCGAGGCCAGCCCGACCAGGCGGGTCGCCTTGTCGCCGCGAAACACGCCGACCAACAACAGGACCAGGCCAGCGACGGCGATCCAGATTTCCGGTATGGCAGGTTGATAGATCAGCTGGTCCATTTCTTGTTATTCCCCTGCGACCTGAGTACCGGAAGCGACGGCAGCCGTTTTTTCCGCCGCGCCATCCTTGGCAGCCGTCTGATGTGTCGCCGCCTGATAATTCTGAACGAGCTTGTCGACCGACGGCGCCATGATGCTCGTGAAAGACGACGGGTAGATGCCCATCCACATCACGATGGCGACCAGCGGCAAGAAGATGGCGATTTCGCGCGGGCTGAGATCGAGCAGCGCTTTCAGGTCTTCCTTCTCGAGCTTTCCGAAAATTACCCGGCGATAGAGCCAGAGCATATAGGCCGCACCCAAGATGATACCGGTGGTGATCAGCGCCGCCACCCAGGTATTGGCCTGGAAGGTGCCCGCCATCACCAGGAATTCGCCGATAAAGCCGCTGGTGCCCGGCAGGCCGACCGAGGCCATGGTCATCACCATGAACATGAAGGCATAGCGCGGCATGTTGTTGACGAGGCCGCCATAGCGGGCGATCTCACGGGTATGCAGCCGGTCATAGACCACGCCGACGCAAAGGAAAAGCGCGCCGGAGACGATGCCATGGCTCAGCATCTGGAAGATGGCGCCCTGCAGGCCCTGAACATTGAAGGTGAAGATACCGGCCGTCACGAAGCCCATATGGGCGACCGAGGAATAGGCGATCAGCTTCTTCATGTCCTGCTGGGCCAGCGCCACCAGCGAAGTGTAGATGACGGCGATGGCGCTCAGTGCGAAGATCAGCGGCGTGAAATGCGCCGAGGCCAGCGGCAGCAGCGGCAGTGAGAAGCGCAGGAAGCCGTAACCGCCCATTTTCAGCAGCACGCCGGCCAGGATCACGGAACCGGCGGTCGGCGCCTCGACATGGGCGTCCGGCAGCCAGGTATGGACCGGCCACATCGGCATCTTCACGGCGAAGGAAGCGAAGAAGGCCAGCCACAGCCAGTTCTGCCAGCCGGGCTCGATCGCCTTGGTCATCAGCACCGGAATATCGGTGGTGCCGACCAGGAAATAGATCGCCAGGATCGCCAGCAGCATCAGCACGGAGCCCGCCAGCGTATAGAGGAAGAACTTGAAGGCGGAATAGACGCGACGCGCGCCGCCCCAGATGCCGATGATCAGGAACATCGGGATGAGGACGCCTTCGAAGAAGACGTAGAAGACGACGAGATCAAGCGCACAGAAGGTGCCGACCATCAAGGTTTCCAGCACCAGGAAGGCCAGCATGTATTCCTTGACCCGGACCTGGACTGATTCCCAGCTCGCCAGGATGCAGATCGGCGTCAGCAGGGTCGATAGCAGGACGAAGGCCATGGAAATGCCATCGACGCCCATATGATAGGAAATCTGCAGCTCGGGAATCCAGTCGCGCAGCTCCTCGAATTGGAAGCCGGCGGAGCTGCTGTCAAAGCCGAACCAGAGCTTCAGCGAGACCACGAATGTGATCAGCGAGGTCCAGAGCGCGATCCAGCGCGACGTGCTGGCCGAGCTCGGACCGCGCGCCAGGAATATGATCAACAGCGCACCCGCCAGCGGCAGGAACGTGATCAGCGATAACCAGGGAATGGTGGAAGTGCTCGTCATCACCGAACTCACAATTTCGTGCCGATCAAGTACCAGCTGACCAGCACAACGACACCGATCAACATGGCAAAGGCATAGTGGTAGACATAGCCCGTCTGCAGCTTGCTGGCCCGCTTGGCGATCGCCAGGGTTGCCGAGGCGATGCCGTCAGGGCCGCAGCCATCGATGACAGCCCCGTCGCCGCCTTTCCACAGGCCAAAGCCGAGGGCCTTGGCGCTACGGACGAAGACGAGGTCGTAGAGCTCGTCGAACATCCATTTGCGGAAGACGAAGGTATAGAGCCCGCCGAAAGCCTTGGCGATTGATCCAGCGAGGCCGGGCTTCCGGACATAGACAACATACGCAAGCGCGATACCGATGAGGCCCATGGCAAGCGGCAGCAGCTTGACCCATTCCGCGACCTGTTCGGCCTTCTCGAGAATTTCGTTTTCCGCACCGTAGAAGATCGACGGACCGAAAAACGCACGGGCATGCTCGCCGACGAAGTAATGCACGAAGAGAATGCCCGAGAAGATCGCGCCGATCGCCAGAACGAAGAGCGGCACCAGCATCACCCAGGGGCTCTCATGGACATGGTGCAGCGTCTCATGATCGCAGCGTGGCTTGCCGTGGAAGGTCATGAACAGCAGGCGCCAGGAATAGAAGGCGGTCATGAAGGCGGCGGCAATACCCAGCCAGAAAGCATACTGTCCCACCGAACCGCCATGGGCGAAGGCCGATTCCAGGACTGAATCCTTGGAATAGAAGCCGGCGAAGATGGGAATCCCGGCGAGTGCCAGGTTGCCGATCCACATCAGCACATAGGTCTTGGGGATCAGCTTCCAGATGCCGCCCATCTTGCGCATATCCTGCTCACCCGACATGGCATGAATGACCGAGCCGGAACCGAGGAACAGCAACGCCTTGAAGAAGGCATGGGTGAAGAGGTGGAACATCGCCGCGCCATAGGCGCCGACACCGGCCGCGAAAAACATGTAGCCGAGCTGAGAGCAGGTCGAATAGGCGATGACGCGCTTGATGTCGAACTGCGTCAGGCCGATGGTCGCCGCAAAGAACGCGGTGCTGGCACCGACGATCGCGACGATGTCGCGCGCAATCGGGGCATATTCGAACATTGGCGACAGGCGGCAAACCATGAAGACACCGGCCGTCACCATGGTGGCGGCGTGGATGAGGGCCGAAACCGGCGTCGGGCCTTCCATGGCGTCCGGCAGCCAGGTGTGCAGGCCGAGCTGCGCCGACTTGCCCATGGCGCCGATGAAGAGCAGCAGGCAGAGCGTCGTCAGGATATCGACGTTCCAGCTGAGGAAATGGAAGCTCTGGCCCACCTTGTCCGGCGTCGCTGCAAAGACGGTGTTGAAGTCGACCGAGCCGAAGATCATGAAGACGCCCATGATGCCAAGCGCGAAGCCGAAATCGCCGACGCGGTTGACGACGAAGGCCTTGATGGCGGCGGCATTGGCGCTGGGTCGGTCGAACCAGAAGCCGATCAGCAGGTAGGAGCTGAGGCCCACCCCTTCCCAACCGAAGAACATCTGCATGAAGTTATCGGCCGTCACCAGCATCAGCATGCAGAAGGTGAACAGGCTGAGATAGGCCATGAAGCGCGGCACCGACTTGTCGTGGTGCATATAGCCGATCGAATAGACATGCACCATGGCAGAGACCGTGGTCACGACGATCAGCATGACGGCCGTCAGCTGGTCCATGCGCAAAGCCCAATTGGCCTTGAAGTTACCGGCGTCGAACCAGGTGAAGAGCTGCACCGTGCGCGGATGATTGGCGAAGGTGACGTCGCAGAAAATGGTCCAGGCGATGACGCAGGTGATCAGCATCAGGCCGGAGGTGATCCACTGCGCCGCCAGATCGCCGATCCGGCGATTACCGAAACCGGCAATCAGCGCGCCAAGGAGAGGCAGGGCGACAATCGCGACTTCCATCTCGTTCAACCCTTCATCACATTGATGTCCTCAACCGCGATCGAGCCGCGGTTGCGGAAGTAAACCACCAGAATGGCGAGGCCGATGGCGGCCTCGGCCGCGGCTACGGTCAGGATCAGCATGGTGAAGACCTGCCCTACCATATCGCCGAGGAAATGCGAAAACGCCACCAGATTGATGTTGACCGCGAGCAGCAGCAGCTCGATCGACATCAGGATGATGATGACGTTCTTGCGGTTGAGGAAAATGCCGAACACGCCGAGCGTGAACAGGATCGCCGCCACCGTCAGATAATGTCCGAGACCGATTTCCATGTCCTATCCCCTCGACCGCTCAGACGCCGCTGCCGGATTGCACTTTGACGGTCACCACGGAATCGCGGCCACGCGCGACCTGGTTGGCGATCTTCTGCCGCTTGACCCCTTCCCGCTCCCGATGCGTCAACACGATGGCACCGATCATGGCGACCAGCAGGATGAGGCCGGCTGCCTGGAACAGGTAGAAGTAATGAGTGTAGAGAATGGTGCCCAAGGCCTGGGTATTGCCCATCTGCTCGACCGCCGGGATCGGCATGGTGATCGCTTGCCCCAACACCGGCGCGACCGCGCCACTGCCCAGCACGAAGATCAGCTCAGCGGCGAGAATGAGGCCCACGGCGAGACCGATCGGCATGTAGCGCACGAAACCCTGGCGCAACTCGACGAAATTGATATCGAGCATCATGACGACGAAGAGGAACAGCACGGCAACGGCGCCGACATAGACCACGACCAGCATCATCGCCAGGAATTCGGCCCCCAGCAGCACGAACAGGCCGGCGGCATTGAAGAAGGTCAGGACCAGGAACAGCACCGAATAGACCGGGTTGCGGTTCGTCACGACGAGGGCCGCCGATAGAATGGCGACAACCGCAAAGACATAGAAGGCAATCGTCTGGATGATCATTGGTTTCCCCGCTCCCGCTCAGCGATACGGCGCGTCGGCTTGCAGATTGGCGGCAATTTCCGATTCCCAGCGATCACCATTGGCCAGCAATTTGGCCTTGTTGTAGAGCAGCTCTTCATGGGTCTCGGTGGCGAATTCGAAGTTCGGCCCTTCGACGATCGCATCCACCGGGCAGGCTTCCTGGCAGAAGCCGCAATAGATGCATTTCGTCATGTCGATGTCGTAGCGCGTGGTGCGGCGGCTGCCGTCGTCGCGCGGTTCGGCCTCGATGGTGATGGCATAGGCCGGACAGACCGCTTCGCAGAGCTTGCACGCGATGCAGCGTTCTTCGCCGTTGGGATAGCGCCGCAAGGCATGTTCGCCGCGGAAGCGCGGGCTCAGCGGTCCCTTCTGATAGGGATAGTTGATCGTCACCTTGGGCCGGAAGAAGTAGCGCAAGGTGAGCAGCATGCCGCTCACCAGTTCGGCGAGCAGAAAGCTTTTGGCTGAACGGGCAACACTTGCCATGGTCAATCCCTCACTTCGCCGGCGTCACTGGCCCGGCAACCAACCGGTGGCGAGCAGCACCCCGGCGGTCAAGATCACAAAGAACAACGAGAACGGCAGGAACACCTTCCAGCCCAGGCGCATCAGCTGGTCATAGCGATAGCGCGGGAAGGTTGCGCGGACCCACAGGAAGCAGAAGCCGACAAAGGCGATCTTTCCGGCGAACCAGAGGCCGTGCCAGATGCCCTGCGCGACGCCGCCTTCGGCGAACGGTTCCCAGCCGAAGACCGGCAGCCAGCCGCCCAGGAACAGGACGCTGGTCATGGCACTCATCAGCCAGATATTGGCGTATTCGCCGAGGAAGAAGAGCGCGAAGGTCATCGAGGAATATTCGGAGAAATAGCCGGCTACCAGCTCCGATTCCGCTTCCGGCAGATCGAATGGCGGGCGATTAGTTTCCGCCAGTGCCGAGATGAAGAACACAATGAACATCGGGAACAGGGGGAAGCAGTACCACCAATGCCCCTGCTGCGACTTGACGATATCAGAGATGTTGAGCGAGCCCGCACAGAGCAGCACGGTCACCAGCACGAAGCCGATCGACACTTCGTAGGAAACCATTTGCGCGGCGGAACGCAGCGCGCCAAGGAACGGATATTTCGAATTCGAAGCCCAGCCCGCCAGCACGATGCCATAAACGCCGAGCGAGGAGATGGCGAAAAGGTACAAGATGCCGACATTGATATTGGCCAGCACCACGCCGTCGCTCCAGGGAATGACCGCCCAGGCGATGAGTGCCAGCGAGAAGGTCAGCATCGGCGCGACCAGGAACGGCACCTTGCTGGCACCGGTCGGGATGATGGTTTCCTTGAAGAACAGCTTGAGCCCATCCGCGATCGGCTGCAGCAGCCCGAAGGGACCGACCACGTTCGGCCCCATGCGCATCTGCATCGCCGCCATCACCTTGCGCTCGGCATAGGTGAGATAGGCTACGGCCAACAGCAGCGGCACGACGATCAGCAGGATCATGATGATCGTGAAGATCGCGGTACCCCAATAGAGGCCCAGGAAGGAGGATGTAAAAAGCTCAGCCATGGGTGCCCGTCTTCTCCCCTGCCGGCTGGACGAAGGCTTCCGTACACTGGGCCATCGTCTCGGAGGACCGGCTGATCGGGTCTGTCATGTAATAGTTGCTGATGGCGCGACCGAAGCTCTTGGCCTCGACCGGGGCATCGGCGCCGAATTTCTGCCAGCTGCCGGCCTCGATAGTGTTGAGGCGCTGGAAACGGGCATTGATCTGATAGAGGCGCTGGCGCAGCTGCACCAGATTGTCGTAGGGCAGCGGCTTGCCGAGCACTGCCGACAAAGCGCGCAGGATCGCCCAGTCTTCACGCGCTTCTCCCGGCGGGAAGACGGCGCGCAGGCCGAGCTGGGCGCGGCCCTCGGTGTTCATGTAAGTGCCGTCCTTCTCGGTATAGGCGGCGCCCGGCAGGATGACATCGGCGCGATGTGCGCCATTGTCGCCGTGATGGCCCTGATAGATGACGAAAGCCTGGCCGAGGCGGTTCATGTCGATCTCGTCAGCGCCGAGCAGATAGACGGCTTCGATCTCGCCCTTCTGCGCACCTTCGAGAATACCGCGCACGTCGCGGCCGCCAGCGCCCGGCACGAAACCGAGCTCCAAGCCGCCGACACGCGCCGCGGCGGTATGCAGCAGGTTGAAACCGTTCCAGTCGGGACGCACGATATTCAGCGCCTCGCAAGCCTTGCGGGCCAGGCCGAGAACCGCCGCGCCATCGACACGGGTCAGCGCATTGACGCCGAGAATAAGCATCGGCGCCTTGGCGTTCTTCAGCACCTCGGCGAAAGGATGCGTGCCGGCAGCGATCTGCTGCAGCACATCCGCCCCCTCGCCCAAATGTTCGTAGGGATAGCTAAGATCGACCTGGTCGCCGATCAGCGCCATCTTCAGGCCACCCTTGAGGTAGCGCTTGCGGATGCGGGTGTTGATGATCGGCGCTTCCCAACGGGGATTGCTGCCGATCACGAGGATCGCATCCGCCTTATCGATGCCGGCGATGCCGGAATTGAAGAGATAGCTGACCCGCGCAGTGGGGTCGATGGCGGCACCGTCCTGGCGGCAATCCAAATTGGCCGAGCCAAGCGATTGCACCAGATCCTTCAGCGCCAGCATGGATTCGGCGTCGCAGAGGTCGCCGGCGATGGCCGCAATCTTGCTGCCGTCAACATCCTTGAGCCTGCCGGCAATCGTATCGAAGGCCTGCTGCCAGCTGGCCGGCTGCAGCTTACCGTTGACGCGGACATAGGGCCGGTCCAGGCGCTGGCGAATGAGGCCGTCGACCGCGAAGCGACCCTTGTCGGCCATCCATTCCTCGTTCACCGCCTCGTTGACGCGCGGCAGGATACGCAGCACTTCACGGCCGCGGGTATCGATGCGGATATTGGTGCCGACGGCATCCAGGACATCGATCGAATCCGTCTTCTGCAATTCCCAGGGACGTGCCGTGAAGGCATAGGGCTTCGAGGTCAAGGCGCCGACCGGGCAGATATCGATCAGGTTGCCGCTGACTTCGGAAGCGAGTGTCTTCTCGACATAGGTGCCGATCTCGAGATGCTCGCCGCGGCTGGTGGCACCGAGCACTTCGACGCCGGCCACTTCCGTCGCGAAGCGGACGCAGCGCGTGCACTGGATGCAGCGCGTCATGATGGTCTTGACCAGCGGGCCGAAATTCTTGTCGGTGACGGCGCGCTTCACTTCGCGGTAGCGCGAGGAATGCTTGCCGTAGGCCATGGCCTGGTCCTGCAAATCGCATTCGCCGCCCTGGTCGCAGATCGGGCAATCCAGCGGATGGTTGATCAGCAGGAACTCCATGACGCCCTGGCGTGCCTTCTTGACCACCGGGCTGTCGGTCTTGATGACCATGCCTTCGGCAACCGGCATAGCGCAGCTGGCGATCGGCTTTGGCGCCTTCTCCTGTTCGACCAGGCACATGCGGCAATTGCCGGCGACCGAGAGCCGCTCGTGATAGCAGAAACGGGGAATTTCCTTGCCGGCCATCTCACAGGCCTGCAGGACGGTGATGCCCGCCGGCACCTCGATCTCTATCCCGTCAATCGTCATCTTGGGCATGTTACGTGCTCACCCGATCATCGCAGCTGTTGTCGTTATTCGGCCGCCTTCAGGCCGCGATATTCCTTGATCCGCCGCTCCACTTCGGGGCGGAAATGTCGCATCAATCCCTGGATCGGCCAGGCGGCCGCATCGCCCAAAGCGCAGATCGTGTGACCCTCGATCTGTTTGGTGACTTCCAGCAGCAGGTCGATCTCGCCGAGTTCCGCCTCGCCCTTCACCAAGCGCTGCATGATGCGGTACATCCAGCCGGTGCCTTCACGGCACGGCGTGCACTGGCCGCAGCTCTCATGCATGTAGAAATGCGAGAGCCGCGCGATCGCCTCAACCACATCGGTCGACTTGTCCATGACGATGACCGCCGCCGTGCCGAGACCCGACTGCACGGCACGCAGGCTGTCGAAATCCATCAGGACTTCGTCGCAGATCGACTTCGGCAGCATGGGAACGGAAGAGCCGCCGGGAATGATCGCCAGCAGATTGTCCCAACCACCGCGCACGCCGCCGGCATGCTTCTCGATCAGCTCCTTGAGGGGGATGCCCATCTCTTCTTCGACATTGCAGGGCTTGTTCACATGGCCCGAAATGCAGAAGAGCTTCGTGCCGGTATTCTTCGGCCGGCCGAGACCGGCAAACCAGGCGGCGCCACGTCGCAGAATGGTAGGCGCGACGGCAATCGATTCAACGTTGTTGACCGTGGTCGGGCAGCCATAGAGGCCGCAGGCCGCCGGGAAAGGCGGCTTCAGCCGCGGTTGGCCCTTCTTGCCCTCAAGGCTTTCGATCAGCGCGGATTCCTCGCCGCAGATATAGGCGCCGGCACCGCGATGCAGGTAGATGTCGAAGTCGTAGCCCGAGCCGCTGGCATTCTTGCCGATGAGTCCGGCTGCATAGGCCTCGTCGATCGCCACCTGGATATTCGAGGCTTCGTTATAGAACTCGCCGCGAATGTAAATGTAAGCGGCCGAGGCCCGCATCGCGAAACCGGCGATCAGGCAACCCTCCAGCAGCATGTGCGGATCGAACCGGCAGATCTCGCGGTCCTTGCAGGTACCCGGTTCGGATTCATCGGAATTGACCACGAGATAGGACGGACGGCCATCCGACTGCTTCGGCATGAAAGACCACTTCATGCCGGTCGGGAAACCGGCGCCGCCGCGGCCGCGCAGCTCCGACTTCTTGATCTCTTCGATGATGTTGTCCTGGCCCAGATCCATCAGGGCCTTGGTATTGTCCCAGATGCCGCGGCGCTTGGCGCCGGCAAGCCGCCAGTCGTCCTGGCCGTAGAGATTGCGGAAGATGCGATCCTGGTCTTTCAACATGATCTCACTCTCCTGAAACCGGCTTCACGCCGACTTCAGTCAGCGTGGTCGGACCGCCGACGGGCGCGGAATTCAAGCGGTCAATCTGCGGCCCGTATTTCGGCTTCTTGCCGGCCTTCAGATCCTCCAGCAGGCGCTCAAGTTTGGCTTCATCGAGGTCTTCATAAAAATCGTCATTCACCTGAACGACCGGGGCATTGACACAAGCGCCCAGGCACTCCACCTCAACCAGGGTGAAGAGGCCGTCCTCAGTGGTTTCCTTAAGGCCGATGCCGAGCTTCTTCTTGCAGGTATCGGTCATGTTCTGGGCGCCGCGCAGCCAGCACGGCGTCGTGCGGCAGACCTGCAGCAGGTATTTGCCGACCGGCTTCAGGTTGAACATGGTGTAGAAGGTCGCGACCTCGTAGACGCGGATCGGTGCCATATCGAGGGTCTCGGCAACGTGATCCATCGCCGCGCGCGGCAGCCAGCCGCCATGCTGGCGTTGCGCAAGATCGAGCAGCGGCAGAACGGCGCTGGCCTGGCGACCTTGCGGATAGCGGGCGATGATCTTGTCGGCCCGCGCCTTGTTCTCCGCCGTGAAGGCGAAGCTCGCCGGCTGGAAATCCTCGTTTGCTTCAGTCGTACTCATCGATCGATCTCGCCGAACACGATATCCATGGAACCCAGAATGGCGACAGAATCCGCCAGCATGTAGCCCTTGCTGCAGAAATCCATCGATTGCAGATGGGCAAAGCCTGGCGCCCGGATCTTGCAACGATACGGCCGATTGCTGCCGTCGGAAATGAGATAGACGCCGAATTCGCCCTTCGGCGCTTCGACGGCCGTATAGGTCTCACCCGCCGGCACATGGAAGCCTTCGGTATAGAGCTTGAAGTGATGGATCAGCGCTTCCATCGAGCGCTTCATCTCGCTGCGCGGCGGTGGCGTGATCTTGCGCTCGACCGAAGATGCTGGACCGCCCGGCATCTGCGCGACGCACTGTTTCACGATCTTCAGCGACTGGCGCATCTCCTCCATGCGGACGAGATAGCGGTCATAGCAGTCGCCGTTCTTGCCGATGGGAATATCGAAATCCATCTTGTCATAGACGAGATAGGGCTGCGACTTGCGCAGATCCCAGGGCACGCCGGCCGCGCGCAGCATCGGGCCGGTGAAGCCCCAATCCAGCGCGTCCTGCACCGAGACATGACCGACATCGACCAGGCGCTGCTTGAAGATGCGGTTATCGGTCAGCAGGCCTTCCAGATCGTCGAGCACACGGGGGAACTTCTCCGCCCAGGCACCGATATCGTCGAGCATGCCAGCCGGCAGATCCTGATGGACGCCGCCCGGACGATAATAGGCCGCGTGCAGACGCGCACCGCTGACGCGCTCATAGAATTCCATCAGCAATTCGCGTTCCTCGAAGGCCCAGAGGAACGGCGTGACCGCACCCACATCCATGGCATAGGCCGGGACGTTCAGCAGGTGATTGAGGATGCGGCCAATCTCGTCGAACAGCACACGGATATACTGGCCCCGCACCGGTACTTCCAGTCCCAGCAGCTTTTCGACCGCGAGAACGAAAGCATGTTCCTGGTTCATCGGCGAGACGTAATCGAGGCGATCGAAATAGGGAATCGCCTGCAGGTAGGTCTTGTTCTCGATCAGCTTCTCGGTGCCGCGATGGAGCAAGCCGATATGCGGGTCGATGCGACGGACGATTTCGCCGTCCATCTCCATGACCATGCGCAACACGCCATGGGCGGCCGGATGCTGCGGCCCGAAATTCATGGTGAGCGGTTTGATCTGCATTTCGGCCATCAGTTGGTCTTTCCAGCCTTTTCGTCACCGGGCAGGATGCGCGGCTGCAGCATGCCTTCCCAGGGACTGACGAAATCAAAGTTGCGGAATTCCTGCGGCAGGCGCACCGGCTCATAGACGACGCGCTTCAACTCTTCGTCGTAGCGCACTTCGACATAACCGGTCAGCGGGAAGTCCTTGCGGAAGGCATGCCCCTCGAAACCGTAATCGGTGAGGATGCGTCGCAGATCGGGATTGCCGTCGAAGAAGATACCGTACATGTCGTAAGCTTCGCGCTCGAACCAGCCGGCCGTCGAAAAAACGCCGACGACCGACGGAACGGCAGCATCTTCCGCCACCGGCGCCTTCACACGGATGCGGTAGTTATGCTTGATACTGAGCAGGTTGTAGACGACATCGAAACGCGGCTCCCGATCGGGAAAATCGACGCCGCAAATATCGAGCAGCAGCTTGAACTGACAATTCTGGTCATCGCGCAGGAAAGTCAGTGCCTGGACAATCTGCGCCGGCTCGACGGTCAGCATCAGTTCGCCAAGACGAACCTCACCCTGCTGCACGGCATTGCCGAGCGACGCAGTGATATAGTCTGCAAGCTCGCGGTAAACGTCACTCATCGGATGGGCTCCCAAGATCGGCCTGGCAAGGCGCGCGATCAGCGCGCGATCGAGCCAACCCGCCGGATTTTCTTTTGCAGCTGCAGGATGCCGTAGACCAGGGCTTCCGCCGTCGGCGGGCAGCCTGGCACATAGATGTCGACCGGCACGATGCGGTCGCAGCCACGGACAACAGCATAGGAGTAGTGGTAGTAACCGCCGCCATTGGCGCAGGAACCCATGGAGATGACCCAGCGCGGCTCGGCCATCTGGTCATAGACCTTGCGCAAAGCCGGCGCCATCTTGTTGGTGAGGGTACCGGCGACGATCATCACGTCGGACTGGCGCGGGCTGCCGCGCGGCACCACCCCGAAGCGATCGAGATCGTAGCGCGCCATATAGGCATGCATCATCTCAACGGCGCAGCAGGCAAGACCAAAGGTCATCGGCCAGAGCGAACCGGTGCGTGCCCAATTGACCAGCTTGTCAACCTGGGCAACGACGAAACCCTTATCGGTCAGCTCGTCATTGACGGCACGCAGGATGCGATCCTGCGCCGGTCCCGGCGGCAAGCCATTCGCCGGCAAGGAAGTCGGTGTCACGGAGACGTTGCCGCTCATTCCCATTCGAGGGCTCCCTTCTTCCATTCGTAGATGAATCCCACGGTCAGGATGCCGAGGAAAATGATCATCGACCAGAAGCCGAACATGCCGATCTTGCCGAGCGAAACCGCCCAGGGAAACAGAAAGGCCACTTCGAGATCGAAGATGATGAAGAGGATCGAGACGAGATAGAAGCGCACATCGAACTGACGCCGCGCGTCGTCGAAGGCCTCGAAACCGCATTCATAGGGCGACAGCTTTTCAGCGTCCGGCTTCTGCCGGCCGATGAACAAAGACGCCACCACCATGACGAGCGAAAGGCCTGTCGCGATCACGATGAAGATCAGGATCGGCAGGTACTCACGAAGCAAGTCATTCATCCCAACAACACCCCATCAGGACGCCTGAGCCGGCGCGACCAATTTCCCCGATCGCCCACGCCAGTCAGCACAAAACCGCGCCAGCAGACCCCAACCGGCCATGCTGCGCTGCGCGGCCACTATAAGCCGGGGTGCCTGACGGCGAAAGGCTAAAATAGCCGATTCGCAGCTGAGAATTAATCGCAGCAAATTGCGCCTTGTGTTTGAAATATTTGGATAAATTTGAAGGCCTGAAAAGGCGAAATGGCGCGAGTGACGGGACTTGAACCCGCGGCCTCCGGCGTGACAGGCCGGCGCTCTAACCAACTGAGCTACACCCGCGCAACGAACCGCGTTGCGGTGGCGGTCATGTACTAAAGCTCGCGCTACCATGTCAACACAATTAGCGAAGCTGTCTTAAATACTTGTGAATTGCCCCGAAGAGACTGGACCTGGGCCCGTCACGGTACCAGCACGCTCTGCCACCCGCTTGGCGTCCAGCGCAGCAGGGCCGGTGAAACCGCGTGGCCCGCTTTCGCCGCGGTATCGCGGGCCGCCGCCGCGAAAGTCCGCACAGATTGGGTCCCGTTCTCCACGCAATAGAGCAGCGTATCGCTGGCCGGCACCGCCACCAGCAGGCGCCCGTCCAATGCCCGGGCCAAAGGCGCCCAGTCCTTGGCCAAGAGCAGGCGACTCGTCTCCTCGCCCTTGCTTTGAATGACGCCGATCTGGTGCGGCGTCAGGTCATGCGTGACGGTAGTCAGGCTCGGCAGGTCGGCGGTGGCGTTCTGCAATCCCAAGGTGAAGGCATCGGCCTGCGACAGCTTCAATCGATCAAGGTCGGCAGCGGTCGCGAAACGCGAACTGCCGGTTGAATCGGCCGTGCCCGAGTCGATCGTCAGAGCCTGCCAGAGATCGGCCGCCAAAGGCTGGGCGACGATGCCCGAGCCCTGCTTGGCGGCATTGACCTCGGCCGCAGAGCGCAGCACGAGGCGCAGGCTCTGCGTCGTCACCGGGGTCGGCGGCGGCGATTCGCCACCGACCGGCGTGGCTGAGGTGGAAATCGTGCCTGTGGCCTCCGCCAAAGCCGAAGATCCGGCCTTTAGCTGTGGTTCCATCACGCCCGGCGTCGCCATGGACGATGTCGCCGAGGATGACGGCCCCTTGCCAATCGCGCAGGCTGCCAGTGCCAGAGCCAGCCCGATCATTGTCGATAAATGCTTGAAGCCACGCGCCCTGATGACGCGGGAAACTGAAAAACCGGACATGCCAGCCCCCTTCTGCTCGACCGCCGCCCCGCAGTTACGGCAATCTCACAGACGGCAGGTCGCGGTCAATCGAGTTTGAGGCTTAGCGGCCGGCTGGTGGCTGCATTTCAAGGTCGAAGTGGCGGCGAAGACCCGCCTGCCCCGTCGCGGTGATGCGAAGAGCGCGGCTGTCGCGCTGGCGTTCGACCCAGCCAAGCTCGAAGCAGCGGTCGGCAATGGCCACGCCCAGGCTGCCGCCGATATGCAGCCGGCGTTCACTCCAGTCGAGACAGGGTTTGCAGAAAATGCGCCCCGAAGCATTGGCCTTGTCAGCTTTAGCTTTATCCAGGGCCACGCCGAGTTGCTCTAGAAGGCTGCGTCCGTCGGGCGTCAGCAGGCCGGCCTCTCCGCTCATATCCAGCAGGCCGCGCGACAACATGGCATCGGCGATGGCGACGCCCAAGCGGCCGGCAAGATGGTTGTAGCAGGTGCGCGCTTCGCGCAGCGCCGTATCCCTGCAGGACGACGGACGGTACCGCTTCGGTCCCTCAATAGCGGACACCGCCATCAGGCTTTCCAGCATGCTGCCGACCAAAGGCGAGGCCAGGCGATAATAGCGGTGCCGCCCCTGCTGCAAGACGCCGATCAGATTGGCATCAAGCAGTTTCGTCAAATGACCGCTCGCGGTCGATGCGACGATGCCGCCGACATAGGCAAGCTCGCCCGCGGTCAGCGCACGGCCATCCATCAGCGCCATCAGCATGTTGGCCCGCGCCGGGTCGCCTACCAGGGCGGCGATTTCCGCGATGTTCGTGCCGTCGCTCATCCCCTCATCTTAGGAGCATCGCTCATCATCTCAAGTCGAAACGCTTCGACCGAGGCCGAACCATTCATCGACGACGCAGGCGCCGCGCAACGCCATCATACGCGCTTCGGAACGGGAGGCGACCATGACGAGTCACGTCAGGCTTTTTCTGGATGGCAGGTGGATGACAGCGGGCTGGCGACTGTTCACGTCAGCCTTCGCCGCAATCGGCGCCTTCCTCGATAGAGCTTTCGAGCGACGCCGCCAACGCCGGTCATTGGCTCTTCTGGATCGTCGGCTTCTAAAGGATGTGGGGCTGTCGCCCAAGGCGGCGGAGCAAGAGATCCGGCGTTCACTGTGGCTTTGAAGCGAGCCCGGCCCGCGCGGTTATCGGCGCCGCCGCAGCCGCGGCAAGACCGTGGCCATCAGAATTGCCGCCATGATGAGGCCGCCGCCGAGAAACACATTCAGCGGCACGCGCTCGCCATAGACCAGCCAGGTCCAGAGCGGGTTGAAGATGACGTCGCCCATGGCGATCAGCATGCTTTGCACCGCCGGAATATGCGGCGCGCCCCGCACGAAGCAAATAAGCGAAAGGCCAAGCTGCACGAAACCCATCAATGCCAGCATCAGCATATCCTTGAGCACAAGCGTCGGCAGGCCGTGCAGCAGCCAGACCAGCAGGAAGACGGATACCCCGCCTAGCACCAGGGCCGGCGTCATCTCTGTGGCGGCGAAGCGCTTCAGCACCACCGTCTGCGCCGCCATCAGGAAGGGCACCGCCAGACCGAGCAGCGTCACCAGAAGACCGTTGCCGGTTCCTTTGTCCTCCGACCAGGCGATTACCAGAATGCCGATAAAAGCCATGGTCGCCGCAGCCAGGACGATAGCCGGCGTCCGCTCGCGCAGGAATATCCAGGCAACCAGGGCGGCGAAAATCGGCGCGGTGGCGCTCAAGGCCGAGACCGAGGCGACGGAGCTTGCCAGCGATACCGCAACCACATAGGCGCTGGTGGCGCCGCCGAAACAGCCCGCGGACATCACGAAAGCCAAGGGTTGCGCGGTGGTGAGGAGAATAGCCGGCGACCGGCGATAGACGACCAGCAGATAGACCAGGAGCGACAGCCCCATGAAGCCGCCGCGATAGGCATTGATGGTCCAGGGGTCCAGTTCCGGCAACGAGCGTACGAAAACGCCGCTGGTGCTGGAAAACAACATGGCCAGGGTGGCAAGCACCAGGCCGCGCCAATAGGCCCCCTGCCCGGGACGGCCGGTCTCGCCAATGGTTGCGGTTGTCATGATGAGCTCGATCTTAGAGATTGGTCAGATCGCGCGACTTTCCACGACTGCCGTGGTGCGCGGCTTGCGAAGCTGCGGCCAGACCGTTGCCAAGAGGATCGCCAAGACAATGATCGCGCCGCCCAGAAATACGCCCGGTCTTACCGCCTCGCCATGGGTCAGCCAGGCCCAGAGCGGATTGAGGACGACGTCGCCCAGCGAAATCAGGATCGCTTGGACGGAGGGAACATATTTCGCCCCTTCAATATAGAGAACGAGGGGAACGGCTAGTTGCACCAGTCCCATGACGGTGATCACCGCGTAGTCATGTAGCGACAGGATCGGCAGGCCTCGGATCAGTAGAACGAAGAGCGTCACCAGGAGCCCGCCATACATGATGGCCGGAGTCATTTCCATATGCCGGTATCGCCGCAGCGATACGGTCTGTCCGGCAAAGGTGAAGCCTACCAGGACGCCGACGATGGTGCCGAGCAGCCCGCTCTGCATTACCGCCTCTTCGGCGCTGGCGATCAAATAGACGCCGGCCATCACCATGACAGTGGCGCATAGCACCAGCGGCGAAGTGCGCTCGCCCACCATCAGCCAGGCGAGCAAGGCGGCGAAGATCGGGCTGGTCGCCCCCAGGACCGAGACGCTGGCGACGCTCGCCATGCTGAGCGCAAGGATATACAGGGTGGAGCCGGTGGCGAAAAAGCCGGCCGCGACGACAAAGCCCATCGGCTCGCGCGGCAGGATATAGCTGAGCGCAGCGCCGCGATAACGCAGCAGCATGTAGATCAGAAGACAGACCGCCGTCGACAGGCCGCGATAGGCGTTGATGGTCCAGGGATCGACCGCCGGCACCGAGCGGACGAAAGCGCCGCTCAGGCTCCAGCAGACCGTCGCCAGGCCACAGAACAGGATGCCACGTAGGTAACCACCGGCCTCCCGCCTTGCCCCATTATTTTCGGCCGATTCCACCGCCGCCCCCTGAACCCGGTTTTTTTGACGTTAGGTCGGGGACCGCGCTGCGACCAGCGGCCAAAACGCATGCCGCGACCGCTTGCCATGCAACCGCGCGAAGCAGCCTCCCGTCAGGACAGGGCGGTCAGCGGCAACATGAAGGGCTTCCGCCCCAGATCGACGGGCCCGCGCACCATCAGGAGATCGCCATCGGCGTGCCGGTAGGGCATGGCCGAGAATGTGCCGGTCAACTGGTCGGGCGGAAACAGCACATCAATCTCCGCATCCGGCGCCGGCAGGTCCAGCGCAGTCGCCAGGACAGCCGGCGGCGGCATATCCGCCGCGACGATATCGAGCACCCGCACCCGCCCAGCCGTCCCTTTCCGGTTCCAGACGAGCACCGCCTCGATGCCTGGCAGATAGCTCAAGCGCATCGACGGGTCCCGCAACAGGTTGCTGAAGAAAACACCTTCATTATCCAAGAGACCGAGCTGTTCCGAAACCGGGCGCCTGGCCCGGTACAGGCGCCGCAAGAGTGCGACATCCTCCAGCTGCTGCATGGACAAGATACGGGCATCGCGAGCCGCCGGATCAAATCCTGCCGCTTGCAGGCGTCCGGTAAAGCTGTGTTCCGGCAAAAGGCGAAAACCGAAAGGTTCGTAGAGTGCCGGCGTTTCCGTATAGAGCAGCAGGAACGCATAGTGTCCGGCGGCAAAGGTCAGCACCTTATCCATGAGGTCATGGAACAGCCCGCAACGCCGATAGGCCGGCCGCGTCGCCACCCCCTGCAACTGCCCGGCCAGGACGTCACGCCCCTCCATGCGCAGGGGCAAAGGATTGAAACTGATATTAGCGGCGATGACATCGCCATCGAGGTAGGAAAAGCCGCGATAGCCCTCGGGCCAGATATCCAGCTTGCTGAAAGCCGCGAAATCGATGTCGAAGATATCGCGCAGCAGATCGACCCAGGCGAGGCGTTTAACCGGATCGGCAAGGTTGTCGATCCGAAAGCGTAGATGTTCTTTCAAGCCCGGCCCCTCGGCTCAGCCATGGACCGCGCGGCTATCGGCCGGCGCCTCCTGCCGCTCCGCGAGGCCGTAATCGCGGATCACCGTGGCAATGCGCAGGCGATAGTCGCTGAACACACCTGCCCGCCCTTCGGCCTGGGTCGCGCGGTGGCCTGCGTGGTTCCGCCAAGCGGCGACGGCTTCTTCGTCGCGCCAAAAAGACAATGATAGCAACTTGCCGGGCTCGGTCAGGCTCTGGAAACGTTCGACCGAGATGAAGCCGTCGATATGCGCGAGATCGCCTCGCAAGGCGGCAGCAAGATCGAGATAGCGGTCTTTCTCACCCTGGGCAGGCCAGACTTCAAAGATAACGGCGATCATGTTGCAAACTCCGGGACACGGGCATTAGGCAGGGAACGATAAGTAACATGATTGGCGACCTGCTGCACCTCCGGTCGGCCGCGCCAGATCGGCCAGAGGGTCCGTAGCGCGGCAGCCGCGATGGTCTTTGCGATCAGCTGGCCAGGGCAAACATGATGCCCCGCACCGAAGGTCATGATCCGTCGATCAGGCCGATCAAGACGGAATGCGTCGGGATCGGTATTCAGGGTCGGATCGCGGTTGGCTGCCGCCAGGACCAGCAGCACCGTATCCTCCGCCTTCAATACCTGTCCGCCGATACCGATCTCCTGTGCGATGACGCGCCGTGTGTTCTGCACAGGCGCGTCGCAGCGCAGCACTTCCTCAATGAAGGCTGGCCAAGCTGTTTCCGACGTCACGTCCTGCAATCGCGCCAGCGCCAGGAAGCCATTGCCGATCAGGCCCGCGGCAGCATCGAAGGTCTGCATCAGCAAGCCGATCGCATTGGCCATGGCATTCGCCGGTGTCAGCCCCGCTTTCGTCGACCGATGCAACAGGGCGACAAGCAGATTCGGCCGACCGGTTGCTTGCACCACACATGCCGCATCGAACATGGCCAGCAGATGGCGGGTCGCGGCACAGCCGTGATCAATCCTTTCGTCCGAAACACCGGCAGCAACGGCGCCGACAAACTGACCCACTAATGCTGCGATATCGCAACAGAGACCCGTCTCAATTCCGAGCAAGCGCGCGACGACATAGGCCGGCAGGCGATACTGCGTGGCGCGTAACACGGTCGGGAGATCGCCCTGATTGGGCAAGTCCAGCAACGCCACCGCTTCGGCGACCGTCGATTGCAAAGTCGGATAGTCGATCTGCGCGAGCGCCGCAACGACGACCCCCTTCATCTGTCGCTGGTAATCGCCATCGGTCATGCGGATCAGCGAGCCGTAGATCGGGCCGATTTCTGTCTTCGCGAGAGCCGGCGGGACCGGCTGGGTCACCGGACGGACGCAACCAGCGGCATGTTGCAGGATCGTTGTCACGATCCCTGCACTGCTCGCCACCCAGAGGTCGAGGCGATCATCAAAATAAAGCGGCTGCGCCTCGCGCAGACGGCGATAATATGGGTATGGGTCGGCCTGGGTTACTGCTGCGATCGGGTCTTCGGGCTCACTCACGACTTCCTCGGCTCTCATTGTCCGAGCGGCATCATAACGATTACCGGTGGCAACTGTTTCGGCGGAGGCCGAAGCGTTCTGTAAAAATACAAGACTGATCAATCGTTTAAGCAGCCCGATTCACCCCCCGGCGATGCGCATTCCGGCCAAGCGGAAGTCCGCTCTACCGACTTGCCAGCCAAGAGTAATCCGGTTTATTGTGTATACATGTATATACAAGTTAACGAGGAGACTTCCCCCGTGACGACCGCTTCCGCTACCGGCACCCGCTACAATGCCCGCGTCATCCGTGCGCCGCGCGGCACGGAACTCAACGCCAAGAGCTGGCTGACCGAAGCGCCCTTGCGCATGTTGATGAACAACCTCGATCCCGACAATGCCGAGAACCCCAACGAACTGGTGGTCTATGGCGGTATCGGACGGGCGGCGCGCAACTGGGAATGTTATGACCGGATCGTCGCGACGCTGAAGACGCTGAACGACGATGAGACGCTGCTGATCCAGTCAGGCAAGCCGGTCGGCGTCTTCAAGACTCACAAGGATGCGCCGCGCGTCCTCCTCGCTAACTCCAACCTCGTGCCCCATTGGGCGACCTGGGAGCATTTCCGCGAATTGGATGCCAAGGGCCTGATGATGTATGGCCAGATGACGGCCGGTTCCTGGATCTATATCGGCAGCCAGGGCATCGTCCAGGGCACCTACGAAACCTTCGTCGAAGCCGGCCGCCAGCATTACGGCGGCAATCTCAAGGGGCGCTGGATTCTGACCGGCGGCCTCGGCGGCATGGGCGGTGCGCAGCCCCTCGCCGCCACCATGGCCGGTGCCTCGATGCTGGCCGTGGAATGCGAACCGTCGCGCATCGAACGCCGCCTGGAAACGAAATATCTCGATACCAAGGCCGCGACGCTCGATGAAGCCCTGGCGATTCTCGAAAAGGCCAAGAAAGACGGCAAGGCCGTTTCCGTCGGCCTGCTCGGCAACGCCGCCGAGGTTTTCCCCGAACTCGTCAAGCGCGGCATTCGTCCCGACATGGTGACCGACCAGACCAGCGCCCATGATCCGCTGAACGGCTATCTGCCGGCCGGCTGGAGCCTCGCCAAGGCGGCCGAGATGCGGCAGAAGGATCCCGATGCCGTGGTCAAGGCCGCGAAGCAGTCGATGGCAATTCAGGTCCGCGCCATGCTCGACTTCCACGAGCGGGGCGTTCCGGTCTTCGACTATGGCAACAACATCCGCCAGATGGCGAAGGAAGAAGGCGTCGGCAATGCCTTCGACTTCCCGGGGTTCGTGCCGGCCTATATCCGTCCCCTCTTCTGCCGCGGCATCGGCCCGTTCCGCTGGGCGGCTCTGAGCGGCGATCCCGAGGACATCTACAAGACAGATGCCAAGGTCAAGGAGCTGATCCCCGATAATCCGCATCTGCACAATTGGCTCGACATGGCGCGCGAGCGCATCAAGTTCCAGGGCCTGCCGGCGCGCATCTGCTGGGTCGGCCTGGGTGAGCGCGATAAGCTGGGCCTCGCCTTCAACGAGATGGTCGCCAAGGGTGAGCTGAAGGCGCCGATCGTGATCGGCCGCGACCATCTCGATTCCGGCTCGGTCGCCAGCCCCAACCGTGAGACTGAGGCCATGCGCGACGGTTCCGACGCGGTTTCCGACTGGCCCTTGCTGAACGCCTTGCTCAACTGCGCCTCAGGTGCCACCTGGGTCAGCCTGCATCACGGTGGCGGCGTCGGCATGGGCTTCTCACAGCATTCCGGCATGGTGATCTGCTGCGACGGCACCGAGGACGCCGCACGCCGCATCGGCCGCGTGCTGACCAATGACCCCGGCACCGGCGTCATGCGGCATGCCGATGCCGGCTATCAAATCGCCATCGATTGCGCCCGCGAGCAGGGCCTCAATCTGCCCATGTTGCAAAAATAGGAATCGTCGAACCGCTCCCCGGCCCTTCCCGATTCCGGAGCGGGCTGGGGGCGAGCCGCGCAACCAATCATCACAGGTACCGCTTAGGGCTAGTTCGTGACGCCGTTCGGCGTTACCTTGCCACATCGATATGCGAGCCGGGAGTTTGAAATGCCGCGCCAGAAACAGACGGCCGAAGCTGCCACCGACGGCGCCTGGGACTGCCTGATCACCGATTGCCATGTCGCCAGCATGGCCGGCGCCGAAGGCTATGGCGAGATCCATAACGCGGCAATCGGCGTGCAGGAAGGCCGCATCGCCTGGATCGGACGCGAGGAAGATCTGCCCGACAGTGCCGAAGATGCGCTTGATGAAGTCGCATTGAACGGCGCCTGGATCACGCCCGGCCTGATCGATTGCCACACCCATCTCATCTATGGCGGCCAGCGCGCCAACGAATTCGAGATGCGGCTGCATGGCGCAAGCTATGAAGAGATATCAAAAGCCGGCGGCGGCATTGCCTCCACCGTCAAGGCCACACGGGCGGCGAGCCTGGAAGAATTGGTCGCCAGCGCCGGCAGGCGGCTGGAAAGCCTGCTCGAGGATGGCGTGACGACCATCGAGATCAAGTCCGGCTATGGTCTCGATCTCGATACGGAACGCCGCATGCTGCTCGCGGCACGCCAGCTCGAGGCTGAATATCCCGTCAATGTCGTCACCACCTGTCTTGCGGCGCATGCTTTGCCGCCGGAATATGTCGGCCGCCAGGGCGCCTATGTCGACCTGGTCTGCGACACCATCATCCCGACGCTGGCGCAGGAAGGATTGGTCGACGCCGTCGATGCCTTCTGTGAAAAGATCGCCTTCACGCCGGCCGAGACCGAGCGGGTCTTTCAGACCGCGCAGAAATTGCGCCTGCCGGTGAAGCTGCATGCCGAGCAGTTGTCGGACCAGAAGGGAGCCGTGCTTGCCGCGAAATATGAGGCCCTGTCCGCCGACCACGTCGAATATGTGGGCGAGGACGGCGTCGAAGCCATGGCCAAGGCCGGCACGGTGGCGGTACTTCTTCCCGGCGCCTTCTATTGCCTGCGCGAAACCAAGGTGCCGCCCATCGACCTCTTCCGCCGCCATGGCGTCAAGATGGCGATCTCCACCGACAGCAATCCCGGCACCTCGCCTACCTTGTCGCTGCGCCTCATGCTGAGCATGGCCTGCGCCTTCTTCCGCCTGACACCGCAGGAAGCCCTGCGCGGCGCGACGATTAATGCGGCGGCCGCGCTCGGCATCGATGACACGCACGGCTCGCTGGAACGCGGCAAGGTCGCCGATCTTTGTGTCTGGCAGATAGGGCAGCCGGCGGAGCTGGCCTACTGGATCGGTGGAAACCCTTGCCGGGCCGTAATGAAAAACGGCTTCTGGACGCGTCGCAGCTACTGATCACGACCATGCAGGCCCGTCATCTGACCAGCAAAGATTATCAGCCCATGCCGTGGAAGAACGGCCAGGGCTCAACCACGCAGCTGGTTTCCGCCGCTAATGCCCAAGGCGGTTTCGATTGGCGCCTGAGCATCGCCGAGGTCGGGCAATCCGGTCCCTTTTCCGATTTCAGCGGCTATGATCGCATCATCACGCTGATCGAGGGCAAAGGCATGATATTGACCTTCAATGGCACCATGCGACGCCGCATCGATCGGCCTTTTGCACCTTTGCCTTTCGACGGCGGCTGGCGCACCGATTGCGAGTTGATCGACGGTCCGTTGCGCGACTTCAACCTCATGGTCTTGCGCCGCTGGGGCCGGGCATCGATGGAAATCCTGCAGCTGCGCGACGACGAAAAATGCGAGATCGGCGCAGCGCCAGTGGTGCTGTTGCATGTTTTCGCTGGGACGGCATCGCTGGATCACGGCGACACTCATTTCGATCTGGCGAGGGGCGACACGCTGCATCTCGAACGCCCGAGCGAGAGCCGTCTCACAGCCGCTTCGGATGCCACCATCGCGGCGATCTATCTGGAACCGAGGTCATGACCGAGCAGCTTTCCCCCGTCTACGATTTCATGCCTGGCGAGAACCCGCTGTTGATCAGCATGCCGCATGTCGGCACGCAGCTGCCCGAAGCGGTCAGGGCCGGGCTGATCCCGGAGGCCCTGGATCTACGGGACACCGATTGGCACCTGCCGCGGCTCTACGATTTCGCCGCATCGCTCGGGGCGAGCGTTCTTTCAGCGCGCTATTCGCGCTTCGCCATCGATCTCAATCGTCCGGCGGATGACAAGCCGCTCTATCAGACCGCAACCACCGGCCTCTATCCCGACATCTTGTTTGACGGCACGCCGCTTTTCCGGCCCGGCAAGACGCCGGATGCCGCGAGCCGCCGGACCTATCTGGAAGACATCTGGCAGCCCTATCATGACCGGCTCGCCGCCGAGCTGGCGCGCATCAAGGCAAAATTCGGCTACGCGATCCTGTTCGACGCACATTCGATCAAGGGAGAGATTCCACGCCTCTTCGAGGGGTTGCTGCCCGATTTCAACATCGGCACCAATAGCGGCGCCGCCTGCGCGCCGGTCTTGGCCGATCGGTTGGCCGCCATCTGTGATGCCCCTGGCTATCGCCATGTGGTCAATGGTCGCTTCAAGGGCGGCTACATTACCCGGCATTACGGCCAGCCTGGGCAGGGCATCCATGCCGTGCAGCTCGAACTTGCCCAGCGCGCCTATATGCGGGAGGCCGCCCCCTTCGACTACCTGCCCGAGGTCGCCGACCGTGTTCGACCGATCCTGCGCCGCTTCGTGCAAACGCTGACCGATTTTCGCCCCTAGAATACGATCGTGTTAGGTGGAACGGATTGGCTTCCACTTAAAGCCTGTATCCTCTCGAAGATATCGAGGCGGCCGGACGCTTACTTGCGCTTGGCGCCGGAATCGATCACTCTTGACCGATGGCCGAACAAGATAGTTTCCGCCTCCTGGCTGCCGATGAATTCGCCAGCTTCAAATGCCGGACGCCTGTTCTGGAAAGGCTGTTGGCCTATTGGAACAGCAAGCGAGCCGGGCGTCCCTGGCCATTGCGCGCCGATATCGAGCCAGCCGAGATCAAGCGTTTGCTGCCCCATATCATGCTGGTCGATATCAGCCGGGACCCCTTTCGGGTGCGGTACCGGCTGGTCGGCACCGAAGTCGTGCGAGTATCGCATTTCGATTTTACCGGCCAGTACCTGGATCAGCTGGTTTTTGAAAGCGGCGATACGATGGATTGGGTCGGCTGCTACCGGCAAGTGGTCGAAACCGGTCTGCCCGGCTTTGGCATCGTCCATTGGCAGGCGCTGAATGCCACGCATCGTTGGATCGAGTTTCTGATTTGCCCCTTGTCGGCTGATGGCCGTCATATTACGCAATGCATCTCGGCTGAAGATTATGAACCGCTCAGCCCGACCGAGTTCGACAGCATTGGCCATGCGGCGCGGCATCAACGATAGCTTTGAATTGACGACATGAATGATCAGCAATACCAGGATATCGATCTTGTCGAGCTCTATGACGATCTCAACCCGCTATCGGTCGACAGCGATTATTTCTTGGCCGCCTGTGCGCCCGCTCCCCGCTCCATTCTCGATCTTGGCTGCGGCACCGGACTGCTGACCGATCTTCTGGCGGCGCACGGCCATAGCGTCGTCGGCGTGGACCCCTCAGAAAGAATGTTGGCCCTCGCCGGCCGCAGGTTGCCGGGCAATGTGCGATGGCTTTGTGCCGACGCCAGAACGCTCAACCTGCAACAGCGCTTCGACCGGGTCATTGCCAGCGGCCACGTCTTCCAGGTTTTCCGCACGGAGGCCGATCGGTTGGCCTTTCTCAGGGCCGCAGCACGTCACCTCGAGCCGGACGGCCGGCTGATTTTCGACACCCGCAATCCCGGTGCCGCGGCATGGCGATCCTGGACGCCGGACCGGTCACGCCGGCGCATCGACCACGCAACTCATGGGCCGGTCGAAACCTGGCATGAGGTGACGCATGTCGGGCAGGACAGTGTGCAGTTCACTTCGACCTATCACTTCCTGAAGCGGAATCTGATTCTCAATAACTTGAGCAAACTCGCCTTCCCATCGCTTCCCGCCATCGATGCCGCGTTACATGAGGCAGGACTGGAGCCATTGACGGTCCATGGCGGCTGGGATGGTTCGGCCTTTACCCCTTCCGCCCCGGAAATTATCGTTACGGCCCGCCGGTCTGGCAGCTCCTCGGGCGGGGGATGACGTTTTGCGGCAGCTGTGACGAAGCATACAGCGCAGGCGGCCAAACACTGCTAATAGGCAGCTCTGTCATAATGGGAGGAGGTACCATGCAGATCAATTTTCGGCATTTCGGATTGGCAATCGCGGCCATGCTTTGGGTCGGCGGCACGGTACCGGCCGTGGCGGAGGATAGCGCCTTTTTGGGCAGCTGGATGATCGATAAGGCTGTCGTGGCGCCCTGGGCAAACACCGTCGTCAAGCCCGACGATGCCGAGATGAAATCGCTGCTTGGCAAGACGATCACCTTCAAGAAGGAAAGCGTCGTCGGTCCGGGCGTGCTTGCCTGCACGGGGCCAACCTATAAGCTGACCGAGGGCGGCGCCGATATGCTGTTTCAAGGCGCCTTGACGCAGAAGCCCGACGGCTCTGAGCAGGACCCCGCCCCGTCCGCCGCCGCGCTCGGTTTTCACGGATCGACGATCAAAACCCTGCAAACCGGCTGCGAAAACGAAATCGACTATCATTTCGTTGACGGTGACACCGTCGAATTCGGTCTCAATGACTATGTCTATAGTTTGAAGCGGCAAGGCAATTAGACAGCCAGACGCGATCCTTTCCTCCACCTTTCATGACAACGCGCGCCGCGATGGCCGAGCCGATCGGTGCGCGCGAACGGCGTGCAGGGTATGCGCGGCTCCGCCGTATTAGCTGCACCGCTTCGATGAGCGGGCCAATCGCAGCAAGGAGTATGCATCATCATGCGCCATGACGATGTCAGCACAGAAATCCGCGCGCAACTAGATCCCGGATTTCGGACGCGCCTTTTCCAGGCCAGCGCATTCTGGGGTGGTTTGTTGCTGTCCGGTTTCATGCTGGCGGCAGCCGCGATTTTGGCCAGCTAGTTCCTCTCCCGGCTGCCCGCTTAGTCCCGTCCCCCTGCCTCCAGAACGGTATCGGCCGAAGACGGATTCTTCGGCCGATCCTCATCCCGGTCGCTGAGGTCTTCAGTTTTGCGGCTGCACGACCTGCGGCTGTTGCGGCCGGTTGGTGCGGCCCTGCTCCGCATGCTCCTGCTGCTGGCCGCCACCCTGCTGCGGCTGGCGCGACTGCGTCACGCGCTGCTGCTGTTGCTGCTGGATGAACTGCTGACGCTGTTGGTGTTGCAACTGCTGTTGCTGGGCCGCATGTTCCTGCTGCTGGTTGTGCTGGCGTTGCTCATATTGGGGCGTCTGCTGCCTTGCCTGGGAATTCCCTTGCTGATACGTCCCGTTCTGCCATTTTTGCCGGCTGGCGTCGCTCGCGTTTTGCTGGCCGTTCTGCTGTCCATTCTGCCAATGCGTCAGGCGGTTGTTTGTCGCCGGCTGGCCGGCGCGTTGCTGTGCCGGTTCCACGGCATTCCCTTGCCCTTGAACTGGCCTTTGGGACTGCACCTGCTCATGCCCCTGCACCGGTGCGCCGGGCTGGCGCGATTGCCCGTTATTGACCCAATTCCACTTCTGCTGATGGCTCTGGTCATTGGCATTCTGCGAACGTGGCGCATTCTCTTGTGCAGCAGGATTGCTTCCCCCCTCGCTATTCTGGAAGCGGGGATTACGGTTCGAATTTGAAGCATTCGCCCGCCCGTCACGTCCGGTCTGGCCATTCGCTTGGCTCTGCGGTTGCTGCTGGACCGGCGTGCCAGGCTTCCGCGAACCGCGGTCAGCCCACCTGTTGTTCTGCGGTTGCCCGGCGCCGTTCCGCTCCTGCGGCTTGGTGAAAGAGTTCGGCTGGCGCTGCCCGGCCTGAAGCGTGTTCGGCTGCCCTCCGGGTATGTTCCGGCCCCAGTTCCGCGCGCCATTTTCCCGGATAGCCGGTCCGGCTGAGGGCCTCGACTGGATTTGCTGACTGACACCGTAATGTTTCGCCTCGCTCGGCGTCAGGCCGGCTGTCTGTGCGGTGGGTTCGAAGGGCGCGCGGCTGCCGTTATAGCCACGCATCCGATCAAGATCGCGCTGGTCGACATGTCGGACAGCTCCGGCAATATGCTGCGAATGGGTCATGGCATCGCGCGATACGACAGTCACCGCCTCGTGGTTGACAAAGCGATTCACGGTGACGTTCCGATTGATCACCGTCGTATTGTGGACGTTGATGATGTTGACGTTCTTGACGTAAGTGACATTGACCCGGCGCACATAGCGATCCGACACACGATAAGGCGGGTAGTAGACTTCACGCGGCCCCAAAGGCACCCAGCCGACCGACGGTCCACCCAGGCTTACCGATACGCCGACGCCACCGATATCCCCGACGAAGGTAACCAGTGCTGGTGCGTAAACTGGGATGATCGGCGCGCCGACAACCACGACGGGGCGCGGCGCCCAGGCCCAGCGCGGGCCGATGCGCACCCAGCGGCCGTAATGGAAGGGAGCGAAGCCCCAGGGTGCGTCATCCACCCAGGTCCATCCCCACGGGGCAACCCAGGCCCAATGCCCGCTGCGATAGGGCACCCAATCCGTTGCAACCTGCGGGTACCAAACGTTGCCGTAATCCGGCGATGCGGACCATGTGCCGTAATTGCCGAGATCCTGCGCGCCGGTCATGGCAGCAGTTTCCTGCGGTGGCGCGGCCCGCGGTTCGCGGCTGCGCGCCCAGGCGACCAATTCATCCTCGCCTTGGGCCGCCGCCAGATTGGCCGTGACCGGGCCGCCCTGGCCGTTATCCGAAAGCACGCCGGTTTGGCCCGCCGCCACGGGCAGGTTGAGGTTGTTGTCGCCCGCGACCTGCGCGGCGCCTTCCAGCACCGTGACCGTACTTGGATGAGTCTGGTCGCCGCTGAAGACTTCATAGCGGCCGGGCTGGTTGATGTTCACCGTTCCGCGGGGCGTCGCGATTTGAATCTGGTCGCCGTTGCTCAATCCGCGCAGATTCAAATAGACAGTCCCCTGCGGTAGGCTGGCTTGGAACACCTGCTCATCGAGGCGATCGACGTCGAGCTCGGTCTGCGGCCCCAAATTGACGTCATTCGCCCCGAGCTGGATGACGGCATGCGAGCCGCTATCGGCCCAGAGCGCATTGCCGGTGGTAATCGGGTAATTCGGCGTCGCGGCAGACCAGGTTGTCTCGTCCTTGGTGTGAAAAGACACCGTCCCGTCGATGACCGCCAGACGCCCCACCAAGCTCGGCGGGTCATCCTCCGCCGTCGCGCTGCCTGTCGAGATCGCGCCAATGATGGCGGCCAGCATGAGCCCGCCGGTCAGGCGCGTCAGGCGGGAATGGAGTCGGCGCGAATTGAGCCGTTCCGTCTTTGCAAGAGACTGGATGAGAAAAAGAAACTTGAACGACATGCTGCCCTGGCGAACCGCTTCTATCACCCGACCATCCGGGTTTTTCGGGCTCTCCTCCGCCTCGCATGCTGCTGGAAGGAACCTCCGGTTCATAGAGCAGATACGCCTGAGGGCCGATTCCCGTCACTCACATGCGCGTGAAAGCGAGAGCACAATTTCGTGTTGCGTGGCTGAGCAGGACATAAAGCCCTAGCACGTATGAATAGGTGGCGCCCGGCCGGGACAAAAGGGCCGGGACAAAATAGCCGCAGGCAGCGCCCAGCCTATATTGTCAGGAGCAATGGCAGGAGGCAGCGCCGATGCGGATCGAGGTATTCCATGAGCCGTGGATGGATCGATATGACTGATGGCCTCGCCGCCTTGCCGGCAGGTATGCGGACCGCCGCACGCTGCCTGACAGCAGGATGCAGCGCGGCAAAAACTTATGCGGCCGCGAAACGACCTAGATGGCGTCTTCTGTTTTTGGCTCTGGCTTGCGCCAGCCTTGCCGGTTGCGTTGCCTATCCGGCGTCCCCAGCCCCAGCCTACTACTACCAGCCCTATTATATCGCCCCCTATGCCTATTGGCCACACTACTACTATTACGGACCGCATTACTATTACGGGCCGCATTATTATGGCTATCATGGCAGGCACTGGTAGCGGCGGCGGCTTCAACATAGGCTGATCCGGGCGCAGCAAGGCAGATGCAGATATCGGTCAAGATGGCCGCCTGTCGCGACCTGCTTCGGCGGTGCGCTCTTTCGACCGCCAGGATCCTTTCTCCGGCCTCTGGCGCCGCCAGGATTTTTACACTATCTTCGCGACAAAATAGTTCGGTATGAACGCATCACTGGCTATGCGGCATATACCGCGACGGTGATTTGCCGGTCCTGACACGACGAGGCGCTCAACAGCGGCGTTGGGCTCAGCTTCTCAGGCCCGGCTAGGCGGGGTGAGATGAAAAAGCTGATTTACGTGTTGCTTGGCTGCGCGCTGGTCTTCGGCGGCGTGTTCGGTTTCATTGCATTCAAAAATCGCATGGTCGCGCAATATTTCGCCAATATGCCGAAGCCGACCATTCCGGTTACCGCCACCAAAGCTTCCGAACAAAAATGGGAACGAACCGTTTCCTCGATCGGCGTTCTGGAAGCCCTGCACGGCGTCGATATCAGCTCCGAGGTCGGCGGCACGGTTCAACAGGTTCTGTTCGATTCCGGCCAGAACGTCATCAAGGGAGAGCCGCTGGTCCGTCTGGATTCCGATGTCGAACAGGCGGATCTGCGCAGCGCCCAGGCGCAGCTTGAGCTCGCCCAGAGCGATGCCGGACGCGCCCGCGCCCTGGCTCCCAACAAAACCATTTCCGTCTCGTCTCTCGACAAAGCGGAATCGGATGCGAAGGTCGCCGCCGCCGCGGTGGGCCGCCTGAACGCGACGATCGCCAAGAAGACCATCAATGCCCCCTTCGACGGGGTCTTGGGCATCCGCCTGGTCAATATCGGCCAATACCTCGACCCAGGCACGCCGATCGTCAACATCCAGGACCTCAGCGCGATGCTGGTGAATTTCGGCGTCTCGCAAAAAGACCTGCCGAATCTCACCATCGGCCAGGAAATCCGCATGACCGTGGACACCTATCCCGGCCGGGTTTTCTCCGGCAAAATCACCACGATCGCCCCTCTGATCAACGACAAGACCGGCATGATCCCGATCCAGGGCCGCTTCGAAAATGCCGATCGCAGCCTACGACCCGGGATGTATGCGAAGCTCGATGTCATTCTGCCGAGCCTCCAGCATGTCGTTATCGTGCCGCAAAGCGCCATCAGCTACAGTCTCTATGGCAATGCAGTCTTCGTCATAAAGCGCGACAAGGACCAAAAGGGCCAGGAAGTGGCGACGGTCAACCGCGCGCTGGTCGAAACCGGCGCCCGGCGCGGTGGATGGATCATTATCAACACGGGCATCAATCCCGGCGATGAGATCGTCACCTCGGGACAGTTGCGGCTCGATATCGGTACGCAGGTCACGGTGACGCCTGATGAAGCGCTGACTCCGCCCCAGACGCTGCCGCTGGAATAGGCCTCGCCATGTTTGACATTTTCATCAAGCGGCCTGTCCTCGCCTCGGTTATCAGCCTTCTTATCCTGCTGATCGGCATGAAGTCGCTCCTTACCCTGCAAATCCGGCAGTTTCCGGAACTGTTCAACACCGTGATCACCGTCACGACCACCTATCCGGGTGCCGATGCGGATCTGATGCAGGGCTTCATCACCGACCCCATTCAGAAGGCCGTCGCGACGGCGGACGGCATCGACTACCTCACCTCGCAATCTCAGACGGGGACCAGCACCGTCTCGGTATATGTGCGTTTGAATGAGGATCCCGATGCGGCCATGACCGCCGTGACCGCCAAGGTCAACCAGACGCGCTCGCTGCTGCCGCGCGGCATCAATGATCCTGTCATCGAAAAAACGACCGGCGACACCTTCGATGCCATGTATCTCGCGTTTTCGAGCACGGTAATGAACCCGGGCCAGATCACCGACTATGTCAGCCGGGTGATCCAACCCAATCTGTCGACCGTGCCGGGTGTCGCCAATCCAGAACTGCTGGGATCGCAAAAATTCGCCATGCGGATCTGGCTCGACCCCACCAAGATGGCGATTTTCAACCTATCCGCAGTCGATGTGAACGCGGCCCTGCTCGCCAACAACTATCAGGCCGCAGCCGGCAGCACCAAAGGCTATTTCGACGTGGTCGAGACCACGGCGCGCACGGATCTCCGTGACGAGGAGAGCTTCCGCGACCTGGTGGTCAAGAATGACCGCATGAACCTGGTCAGGCTGCGCGATATCGCCACGGTGCAACTGGGACCGGAGAGCACGGACAGTTCCGTCTATGTCAACGGCGATCGCGCGATCTTCGTCGGCATCAAGACCACGCCAACTGCCAATCCGCTGACGGTCATCAATGGCGTCCGCAAGATGCTGCCGAAACTGGAGGCCGGCCTGCCACAGGGCATGAAGCTGACCATTGCCTATGATCAGACGACCTTCATCCGGGCGGCCATCGACGAGGTAGTACGCACCATCCTGGAAGCATCGATCATCGTCATGGTGGTCATTTTCTTCTTCATGGGATCGGTCCGTTCCGTGATCATTCCCCTGGTGACGATTCCCCTTTCAATGGTCGGCGTTTGCCTGTTCTTGCTGGCGCTCGGCTTTTCGATCAACCTGCTCACGCTGTTGGCCATGGTGCTGGCGATTGGCCTGGTGGTCGATGACGCGATCGTCGTCGTGGAAAACGTGCATCGGCATATAGAGGAAGGCCGAACGCCCTTCGACGCGGCGATCATCGGCACTCGCGAGATCGCGACGCCGGTCATCTCCATGACCATCACACTGGCCGCGGTTTATTCGCCGATCGCCTTCCAGGGCGGCCTGACGGGCGCCTTGTTCAAGGAATTCGCCCTCACGCTTGCCGGCGCCGTGATCATTTCGGGCATCATTGCCCTCACGCTGTCACCGATGATGTGCTCGAAGGTCCTGCGCCATGACAGCGACCGGCGGGGATTGTCGGCGCTGATCGACCGCATGTTCGATCGTAGCCAGCGTATCTATCTGCGCCTGCTGAATGCCTCGCTCCAAGACCGGCTGGCGACCGTGGTCTTTACCGTCATCGTGTTGGGGTCACTCATCTTCCTTTTCCTCAACACATCAAAGGAACTGGCCCCGAACGAAGACCAGGGTGCAGCCTTCCTGGCCTATCAGGGGCCAAGCAATGCCAATATTGACTATATGGATCGCTTCAGCAGCGAGTTGAAATCGCGCTTCGACCAGATCAAAGAGGTCGACGGTTTCTTCACCATTAACGGCCTGCAGGGCCTCAATCAGGGCTTTGGTGTCGCCGTCCTGAAACCGTGGGAAGACCGCAAACGCACGCAGGATGCCGTCATCCCGGAAATGACGGCAAAGATCGGCGAGGTGCCGGGTCTCAACGGATCGGTCTTCCCGATCCCGCCCCTTCCCGGCAATGACGGCATGCCGATCCAGTTCCAGATCACCACCACCGCCGACTACAAATCGCTGAACGAAGTCGCCCAGCGCTTCAAGGAAAAGGCGGCGAAAAGCGGGCTCTTCATCTATTCCGATATCGATCTCAAATATGAAAAGCCGCAGACCGTGGTGGAGATCGATCGCGACAAGGCGGCGGCCTATGGCGTCAGGATGGATTCGATCGCGCAGACTTTGGCGCTGATGACGGGCGGCAATTACATCAACCTGATGAACCTCTATAACCGCAGCTATGAGGTCATTCCCCAGGTGGCCCGGATTGACCGGCTCGACCCTGAACTGATGGCGCGGCGCTATTACGTAAAGACGGTCGACGACAGATCCATCCCGCTTTCCAGCATCGTCAACCTGCGCGAGGAGGTCCAGCCGGTCAGCCTCAACCAGTTCAACCAGCAGAACTCGGCGCAGCTTCAGGGTGTGCCAATGCCGGGGGTTTCAGTCGGCACGGTTCTCGATTTCCTGCAGCAGACCGCACAGGAGATACTGCCCGACGGCTTCAGCTATGATTATGCCGGCCAGTCACGGCAATATATCCAGGAGGGCTATGCCCTCTACGGCACGCTGGGTTTTGCCATCGCCATCATCTTCCTGGTGCTGGCGGCGCAATTCGAAAGCTTCCGCGACCCACTGGTGATCATGATCAGTGTGCCGCTCTCGATGTGCGGCGCCTTGATACCCTTGGCCCTTGGCGTCACCACGATGAATATCTACAGCCAGGTCGGCCTGATCACGCTGGTCGGCCTGATCACCAAGCACGGCATCCTGATCTGTGAGGTCGCCAAGGAACAGCAGCGCGATTATGGTCATACCAAGCTGGAGGCCGTCAGCGTCGCTGCTGGCCTGCGGCTGCGGCCGATCCTGATGACCACCGCCGCCATGGTGACCGGCCTCATTCCGCTGATGTTCGCCAGCGGGGCCGGCGCAGCCAGTCGCTTCTCGATCGCCGTCGTCATCATCGCCGGCATGTCGGTGGGGACCCTGTTCACGCTCTTCGTCCTGCCGGTCCTCTATACCTTCATCGCCAGCGACCACCGGCCGAAAGCAAAAGCCGCAGATGCCGAGCCCGAATTGCCCCTGCCGCCGGCCGATGCCATGCCGGAACCCCGCTGATCCGCCGGCTCGTTACACCGCTCATCGCGATCGAGGACAGTATCGCGCGAGTGCAGTTTATCGCTCCCGCCGGCGCCCCGCCCCGTACAGCATGTAAAGTCCCGCGCCGATAATCAGCGCGGCGCCGAGGATCATGGTCGCATCGGGTACTTCGCCGAAGACGAAGAAGCCCCAGAGCGTGGCCCAGATAAGGCCGCTATATTCGAAGGAGGCGACGAAATTCGCTTCCGCCATCCGGTAAGCTTGGCTGAGCAGGGTCATGCCGATGGCGGAGATCGGCCCGCAGGCGGCCAGCAGCAGCAGATCGCGCCAGCTTGGGCTGACCCAGGCGCGTAGCAGGAAATCTGCTACGCCGCCGGCTTCATGTGCCACGCCCCGCCCAAAGAACAAGGCCATGGTGCCGGCCGCAGCCAGGAATATCAGGTTCTGATAGAAGGACATGACGAGAGCCGGCGTCCGCGCCGCCAATCCCCGCGCCATCAATTGCGCCGATCCATAAGCCATGGCGGCGATGACCGGCATCAGCGCGACCAGATTGAAGACGCTGCCGCCCGGACGCAGCATGACGACGACGCCGGAAAAGCCGACCAATGTCGCGACCCAGCGCCGCCAGCCAATTTTTTCACCGAGAAAGGGACCGGCCAGCGCCGTCACGAAGATCGGCACGGTGAAATACAAGGCGACGATATCGGCAAGCTTCATCACCGGAAAGGCCAGGTAATAGGCGGAATAGGAAACCACCAGGAACAGGCCGCGCCAAATGAGCGCTCTCACCGGCCCCGAGACGATCGCTGCCAATCCGGCCTGCCGATGCACCAGAAACAGCAGAATCGGCAAGGCGGTGAGGCCGCGGATGACCACCACCTCATGCACGGGATAGCCGCCACTCAGCAGCTTGATGATCACATCCTGCAGCGAAAAGACGAGTACTCCGCCGCAAAGGGAGGCAATGGCCAGCCAAACGCTTTTCTCGGTGCCCAGCTTTGCGTCATCCGGCTTGGTGGTGATGTCAGTCATAATCCGCGTTGCAGCAAGAGAGGGAACCCAGCGCCGCCGATTATGCGCAAACCAACTTCATGCAGTCGCATGCAAATACGACATGGCCGCGCCGGCAGGCACCGCGCTTATGGTGCTTGATTTTCCCGTGAACTGGCGCCCCGGTCAGGCAAAGGCGTCGCGGATCACCTCGGCAAAGCGGCGACCAGCCTCGATCTCACCGGCATGCCTTCCTTCTTGCACCACCCAGTTGCCTCCGACCATGACATCCCGGACAAGGCGGTCCGTCCCTCCGAACAGCCAGCGCGACAGGATATCGTCGCCCTGCAAATGCGCCATCAAGGGATGCGCGCCGTCCAGCACCACGAGATCGGCGCGCTGCCCGACCGCGATCGCGCCGACCGGCTGGCCGAGCGCCTGGGCGCCCCCTGCGAGGCAGGCCGCGTAAATAAAAGCGCCGATATTGCTGCGCTGCGTCCCGTGCAATCGGTTGCGCCGTTCATGCTTCAGGCGCTGCCCGTATTCCAGCCAACGCAATTCCTCCACCACGCTCAGCGATACATGACTGTCCGAGCCGATGCCGAAACGCCCACCCTGCTGTGCGTAGCCGACGGCCGGAAAGAGGCCGTCGCCGAGATTGGCTTCGGTGCTGGGACAGATGCCAACCACGGCACCGCTCTTCGCCATCAGGGCGACTTCCACGTCGTCGGCATGAGTGGCATGGATCAGGCACCAGCGCTCGTCGACCTTGGCGTGATTATAAAGCCATTCAATCGGCCGCTGCTCCGACCAGGCGATGCAGTCATCCACTTCCTTCTGCTGCTCGGCGATATGGATATGAACCGGTCGCCCATCACGCGTCGCCGCGACGATCGCATCGATTTCCGCGGGCGTCACCGCGCGCAGCGAATGGAAGCATGCACCGAGGCGCCGTGCCGGGCTGGTGCAGAGCGGCGCAAGCCGCTCCAGCAAACTGAGATAGCCGTCGATTCCGTGAATGAAGCGCCTTTGTCCGGCGGCCGGCTCCTTGCCGCCGAAGCCGCCATGCGCATACATCACGGGCAATAGGGTGACGGCAATTCCGCTGCCATCGGCGGCGGCCAGGATGCGCTCCGCCATCTCCGCAGGGTTTGCATAGGGTTGCCCATCGAGATCGTGATGCAGATAGTGGAATTCCGCTACCGAGGTGTAGCCGGCCTTCAGCATGTCGATATAGAGATAGCGGGCGATTGCCTCCACTTGATCGGGAAGAAGCCGGCCGACCAGGCGGTACATCAGTTCACGCCAGGTCCAGAAACTGTCTTCCGGATTGGCGGCGACTTCCGTCAGCCCGGCCATGGCCCGCTGAAAAGCATGCGAGTGAAGATTGGGCATACCGGGCATCACCGGCCCGTTCAGTTTACGGGCGCCACCGCTCGCGGCGCCAATGCCTGAACCACCCCCGCCCGCACCGCTGTCGATGGCCGTAATCATACCGCCGTCATCGACGGAGATACGAACATCTTCAGCCCAGCCTTCTGGCAACAGGGCCTGGTCGGCGATATAGGTTTTCATTTCATGCAACCTTTCGGGGCGAGCGGTCCATGTCCGCGCCGGCCATGCCGGGCCATAGCGGCTTGGTGCGCGGGCCGGGCTATACTATAGTCTGGCTCGAGAATGATGGAAATTTGGCGCTCCGGCGCGATTCGGCCAGGGCGGAACTGTTTTCCCGGCCGGCGCGACCCAGGCATAGGGGAGGCATATTGGACACGTCGCTGCTGCCGCGCTATTCGCAGGTCAAGCGAATGATCCTGGACCGGATCGAGGCCGGAGACTGGCCGGCCAAGCACCGCATTCCCTCGGAATCGGAGCTGGTGCGCGACCTCAGCGTCAGCCGCATGACCATCAATCGCGCCTTGCGGGAACTGACACTCGAGGGTCGGCTGGTGCGCGTCCAAGGTGTGGGGACTTTCGTCGCCGAAGCGAAGATGGCGTCGCCGCTGATCGAGATTCGCAACATCGCCGACGAGATTGCCGAACGCGGCCATGAGCACAAAGCGAAAGTGGTGGCGCTGGAGAAGCTCACCGTCAGCAACGACATCATCGCTTCGCTTGACCTGCCGATCGGCGCCGACATCTTCCATTCCGTGCTGGTGCATCACGAGAACGGCATTCCGGTACAGCTCGAGGACCGCTATATCGATCCACAATTGGCGCCGGATTACCTCAAGCAGGATTTCACAAAGATCACGCCCTATGTCTATCTGACCGAGATCGCGCCGATCTCCGAAGCAGAACATGTCATCGAAGCAGTGCTGCCTGTCACCTGGGAACGTCGCCTTCTGAAATGCGATTCCCATGAGCCCTGCATCCAATTGCAGCGCACCACCTGGAGCGGTGGCCGCAAGGTCAGTTGGGCACGACTGGTCTATCCCGGCAGCCGCTATCGGCTGACCGGACATTTCAGCTTCAAGGGTGGTGCCTGAGGATACGGGCATCCTATCCCGCAGCCTGTCGGACCGGCGCTGACCCGATTGGCCACGACGAAAATCCGGCAGGCATGGCTCAGCAACGTATTGCGAGACCATTGCACGCGCCGAGAATGCGGACTGGGCGGGCGACATTGCAATCCAGATTGATCGTGATGGAACCCTAACTTGTATATACACGCTCATACAAGCAGGCAAGCGTCACCTGGAGATCTGTAGGACCGCCATTATCGGATGGGCTCTTGCTGGTTTGAAGCCAGCCGGTCACAGTTGGGTATGTGCCGAACCCGCTCTTCTTCCCCTCCCATCGCCTGCCTGCCCGCCGGCCACGGTAGCTCGGGCCTTTCGGAACGGCTGACCGAACGGCTGCACTGGCGACCGCAAAGGGAGGGCGATTTCGCCGCGGTGCGCGCCGTTTTCTCCCACCCCGAGGTGGTCGCCCACCGGCCGGACCCGAGGCCGGAAACGGAAAACGAGTGCCGGCTGCGCCTGGCGAAGGACCTCGATCATTGGCGTCGCCACGGCTTCGGTCGCTGGGCGCTGGAACGCGACGGCGCCGTTATCGGCTTTGGCGGGCTCACTTACCGCGAAGGCTTTACCGGCCTCAATCTCAGCTATCATCTGCATCCCGATTACTGGGGTCAGGGGCTTGCCAGCGAATTCGCCGCGGCAGCCGTCGAAATCGCGCTTGAGGATCTCCTGGCGCCCCAGGTCATCGGCATCGCGCGGCCCGTCAATCTCGCCTCACGGCGAGTGCTGGCGAAAGTCGGCTTCACCTTCGTGCGCCATATCACCTATGGCGGACATCCCGGCCTGTTGCATGTGAAGAGAGCGGAGCGGTCCTGATGGATCTTGCCTGCCAGGACGCCCAGCGCGAACAACGACAGTTACGCCTGTCGGTCATCCTGACCTTCAGCGTCGCCTTGATCGGCGTCATTGTCGGCCTTTGGGTCGGCTCGCAATCCATCGTCTTCGATGGCTTCTTTTCGCTGATCGACGCCACCATGACCATCGTCGCGCTGATCGTGTCGCATCTGGTGACCCGCGAGGGCAGCCGCCACTTCCAATTCGGCTATTGGCATCTGGAACCGCTGGTCGCCGGCTTCAACGGCAGTCTCATGGCACTGAGCTGCGGCTATGCCTTCCTTAACGGAATCGACAGTCTGCGCAAAGGTGGCCATCAGGTCGATTTCCAGATCGCCGTTATCTATGCCCTGGTCATCAGCCTCGCCAGCTTCGCCATGTGTCTCTACCAGCGGCAGCAGAATCGCCGGCTGCAGTCGGAACTGCTGCGGATCGACAGCCAGGGCTGGTTCATGGGCGGTTCGCTCAGCGCCGCCCTGCTGATCAGCTTCCTGATCGCTTCCTTGGCCGCCGGCACCAGCATCGAGCCCTGGACGCCTTACGTCGATCCGGCGGTCCTCACCGGCCTGTCGCTGCTATTGAGCTCGATCCCGTTTCGCATCATCTGGCGGGCCATGCATGAAGTCTTCCTGCTCGCCCCCGCCGAGCTCGACGAACATACCCGTGACGTGGTGCAAGAAATCGCCGACCGTTACGGCTTTCCTAAGTTCCGCTCCTATGTCGCCAAGACCGGGCGCGCCGATCTGATTGAAATCAGCATCATCACGCCGCCCCATTTCAAGATCGACGGCGTGGAAATGCTGGACCGCATCCGCCAGGAAATCGCCGATAAGCTCAGCGAAAGCGGCCGACCCCATTGGCTGACCATCATCTTCACCGCCAACGAGAAATGGGCCTGACGCATTAGGCGAAGCGGACTTTCTAAGTGTTGCGCCGCTTGGCAACGTTTTCAGCCATCAGGCAGAGAATCTCGAACATCATGGTCGCCCCCACCAGGGCGGTGTTGCCGGATTGGTCGAAGGGCGGCGAAACTTCCACCACATCGCCGCCGACCAGATCGAGACCCCGCAGCCCGCGCAACAAGGTCATCGCCTCACGCGTGGTGAGGCCGCCCGCCTCCGGTGTGCCGGTACCCGGCGCGAAGACCGGATCGAGGCCATCGACATCGAAACTGATATAGGTCGGCCCGTCGCCGACCACGCGGCGTGCCTCGGCGATCACCGCCGCGATGCCAATCCGATCGACCTCCTGCATCTCGATGACGCGCATCCCTGACTGATGGGAAAAATCGTTGTCGTCGGCGGCGTATTTCGGCGCGCGGATGGCAATCTGCACCACCCGTTTGGGATCGAGCAGCCCCTCTTCCACCGCACGGCGGAACGGCGTGCCATGGGTATATTTATTGCCCCCGAAATAGGTGTCGTTGGTGTCGCAATGGGCATCGACGTGAATCATGCCGACCGGCCTGTCCTTGGCGATACCGCGGAAGATCGGCAGCGTGATCAGATGATCGCCGCCGGCGGAAAGCGGCAGACAACCCGCCGCATGCACTTTGGCGTAGAAACTCTCGATGCGCTTCAGGCTATCCATCAGATCGATTGGATTGACCGGCGAATCGCCGAAGTCGGCAACCCGCGCCAGGCTGTAGGGCGCGATGTTGCTGGTCGGATGAACCTTGCGCATCAGGCTGGACATGTTGCGGATCTCGCGCGGCCCATGCCGCGCCCCCGCACGATTAGTGGTGCCGCCATCCCAGGGAACACCAATGAGGGCAATATCAAGCTGGGTGGGATCGGTCACATAGGGCAGCCGCATGAAGGTCGGAATGGCCCCGAAGCGCGGCGTGATCGCGGAATCAATCGGCTGGGGGAAATTGCTCTGCATCTCGCTCGTCATGATTCATTACCTTTCGAACTTCAGTTGGATCACGCCTCGGCCTCGTCGTCATCAAATAGGCCGCTGATTTTAAGACCTTCAACCCAGGTCTCGCCATCGCGTTTGACGACCGTCCGGGGCTTGGCGTCGCTCTGGCTCGCGATCGCCTCAGCCAGCGCTTCGGAATGGGTTACCAGCCATATCTGGCTGCGCTTCGACGCATTGATGATGAGGCGCGCCAGGGGCTCGAGCAAGGATGGGTGCAGGCTTGCCTCCGGCTCATTCAATGCCACAAAGCTGGGCAGACGATAGGAAAGCAGCGCCCCCGCCAAGGCCAGATAGCGCAGCGTGCCATCCGACAATTCGCTAACTTCAAAAATGCGCTTGGGATATTCGGGGAAGATGACGCCGAATCCGGCCGTCCGGCCCGGCTCAGGCACCACCAGCTGCGCACCAGGAAAGGCATCGTCGATGGCCTGATCCAGAGCCACCGTGTCCTCGCGGATGTGAACCAGGGTCGCAAATACCGCCGGTAGGTTGCCGCCATCGGAAGCAAGCGTTGGACTGGTGACCGCCAGGCATGGCTGTCGCAGGGGCGATGCCGGATCGGTCCGGAAATTATGATAAAAGCGCCAGTCAAGGAGGGTCCGGCGAAGCCAATAGAGATCGGGGAATCGTGACGGATCTTCGAATGATCCCAGCGCCGTCTCCGATGGTAGCAGCCTGTCCTCCATGACCTCGGCCACACCATCCACGTTGCGTACGGTGGTGGTGGGCCCCCGACGATCAAGAAGCTTGATTTTCCTCGGACCAAGCTTCATGGACAGGGCTTCGGCCTTGATCTGCGGTTCGTCCAAAAAGGCTGCCCCAACTCGAATGCGCACGCCATTATCGCTATAGGAGGCGAAGCCAGCGGCGACTTCATAGGAGTAGGCGGCTCCGGTTTCCGTCTCAAAATCGGTTCTGAGCGCAATCAGCGGCCCCTTTGCCGGTGTCTTGCCGGCCGACATTGCCGAGGCCATTCCGCCCTCACCGGCCAGTTCCAAGGCGAGCCTTCCTCCTGCAGCCGCCTGGACGAGCAACAGGGCACGATAGAGATTGGTCTTGCCGACGCCGTTCGCGCCGACAAAGACGTTCAATTGACCGACCGGAAATTGAATCTGGCGCAACGAGCGGTAACCGCTGAAAGCGACCGCTGAGAGCCGGAAAGGAACGCTATCAGCCATGGGGCGTTGGATGCTTCAATTATCTCGCCCGGCTTAATCCCAGCCACAGCCCGCCGCCGATCAGGGCGCCCCCGCTGCAGCGCATGATCCAGCGGCTGCGAGCAGGGCTCAGCATTCGGGCAGCCCGGCCGCTCAACAGCGCGACGCTGCTGTCGGACAGGCCGCCGCAGACCAGGGCCGTCACCCCTAGCAAGGCAATTTGTGCAGTATAATTGCCTTGGGGATCGATGAATTGCGGCAGAAAAGCACCGAAGAACAGCAATTGTTTGGGATTGCTGAGCGAAACCAGGCAGCCCTGGATGAAGAATCCGCCGCGCGGCTGCTGCATGGGCTGGTCGACCGAGGTCGCACCGGTGGCGCGAATCAGCTTCCAACCGAGATAGATCAGGTAGGCAGCACCGGCGAGGCGTAGCCAGTCGAACCAATGGCCCATATTGGCGATGACGGTTGCCAGACCCAGCAGGACCAGCGCCAGCATCGTGCCGCAGCCAAGCTGCGTTCCGGCCGCGTTCAGCAGACCTGCCCGCATGCCATGGCGCAGGCTGTTGGCGACAATCAGCGTGGTCGTCGGACCGGGAATGATGGCGGCAACGAAGCAGGCGGCGACGAAAGCCAGATAAAGCTGAAACGACATGACGATATCCCCATCTCGCCCTTGACCGGGCAGCATGATAGGGTCCTGGGAGCGATTTGTCAGCCGGAAGCCCGCTCGGCAGGCGCCGTCAGGACATTTCGCATGGGGGAATAGCAGAATTGCAGCGATGCTGATGACGGGACGAGGCTATAAGAAGAGCCGACCTCTGGCCTCAAGCCTGGACGGCTATGCACTGCGCTTGATCGCGGCAACCGACCGGTTTTTGCGGGCTGAGCTGAGCTTTGGCCGGGCACTCGCCTGCTTCGCCGGTTTTCTGGTCGTGGCCCTGATCGTCGCCCTCAGCGCCGGCGGCACCTATCTCTCGACCAATTTCCTGGACTACCTTTTCATGGTCGAGCAAGGCTGGCGCCTTGCCCAGGGGCAACTTCCCTACCGGGATTTCATCAGTCCCCTCGGCCCGCTTTATTATCTGATCGTCGGCAGCGTCGAATATCTGTCGGGGGCCGATCCGGCCGCCTATCGGTTGAACGGCTTCCTTGCCATGACGCTGTTCGGGCCGGGTCTGGTCTGGATCAGCTGGCGCCGATTGCCCGGCAAGGTCGCGGTGTTTGTAGCGATAGCCTTTGCGATGATCCCACTGACGCCGCGCAACATCGACGGCATGTTCTTCGATTTCGATTTCCTGGCCATCTATAACAGTCTCTGTTGGCCGCTGGCAGCGACCGTCATTCTTGGCAGCCTGTTAGAGAGCAAACCGGGGAATTGCCGGCGGCTGACGCTCGCGGACGGTTTAGCCATCGGCCTGGCCCTGATCGGCCTGCTGACGCTGAAACTGCCGCATGGCGTCATCGCCAGCGGTGTCCTGGCCATCGGGCTCATCATCCGGCCCGCAAATCGCCTTTGCCTCGCCGCCGCCGCGCTTCTCACATTCGCCGCCATTGCCCTGCTCTATCTTTCCGCGGCTCCGCTGCCGCATCTCTATCTGCAGCAATTGATCGCTGTCGGCCATGCAAATGATCTGTCTGCGCGCGTTCATTCAAAATTGCAGATCTATGTCTATTCCCAGATGGTAACGTTGCTGTTGGCATTGTTCGCGATCTGGATGATCGAGAAATACCGGCAATTCCATCCCGTTCGCATTGGCTATCGCGATGTCGCCGCGGCGGGGGCAATTTTGCTGGCAAGCTATGGCGAGGCGATCAACGACCACGGCGATACGCCCGCGGCGCTACCTTTGCTGTTCCTTTTGCTCTGGCAGGTTGCCCTAAGGGCAAACCTGCCGATCGAGGGCAAGAGCGGCAGCCGTTATCGGCAGATCAAGGCCTGCCTGCTCGCTGTTCCCTTCCTGCTTTGGTTGGGCCTGCCGCTGGCAAATGACAGCCTGGCATTGATCTTTCATAGCATCAGCTTTCGGCTGCGGCCGAGCACTGCCTGGCTCGCAGCTTTGCCGGATCAGAAGCATCTGGTCAGGCATTTGCGCCTGCCCGGCAATCTGAGCGCGGCCGGTTCGAACGTCCAAGACGACGCCGACCTGACCGATCAATGGGGCGTCTATCTCCAAGCGCTGGAAGAGGGCGTCAAAGAGCTGCAGACCTTGAAACTGGACCACGCCAAGATCTATGAAGCACGGTTCAATAGTGCTCTGCCCTGGCTGCTGCAGGCCCCATCGCCACGCGGCGTCCTCGCCTGGCTTGATATGGACCGGACATTCAGCCTGGCATCGCATCCGCCGGCGGACAGCTATCTCAGCGATGTTGATGTGCTGATGGTTTCCAAGCTGGCCTATGACAGGCCCTGGACAAGGTATTTTTCTGCCATCTATGGTGTCGTCATCGAACGCGATTTCATCCGCGTCAGCGACACCACCTACTGGCAGATTTACAAGAGGCGCAGCTAGGCGCTGCCGGATGAGGCAGCAGCTCCTTGCGGAAACAAAAAGGCCGGCTCTTTCGAGCCGGCCTTTCTTTTGGCTGGGCGGAAGGCTTTAGAACAGGCCTTCGACTTCGCCCTTTTCGTTGAGGCGGATATGGTTCGCCGAGGGAACCCGCGGCAGACCCGGCATGGTCATGATCTCGCCGCAGATGACGACGATGAATTCCGCACCGGCCGACAGACGAATCTCACGCACCGGCAGGGTATGGCCCGAGGGGGCACCCTTGGCATTCGGATCGGTCGAGAAGCTGTACTGGGTTTTCGCCATGCAGACCGGGTAATGACCGAAACCGGCCTTATCCAGTTCCGCAAAGCGATCGCGCACCGACTTCTCGGCATTGACGTCCGCCGCCCCGTACAGCGACTTGGCGATGGTGCGGACCTTCTCGAACAGCGGCATCTCGTCCGGATAGAGCGGCTTGAAGTTGCTCGGCGTCTCGGTCATCTTGACGACCGCATGCGCCAGTTCCTCGATGCCGGCCGAACCCGACGACCAGTGATTGCACTCGATCGCCTGGCTGCCGAGATCAGCGCAGAGCTGCTTGACGGCTGCCAGTTCGGCATCGGTGTCGGCGATGAAGCGGTTGATGGCGACCACAGCCTGCACACCGAACTTCTTCACGTTCTCGATGTGACGGGCGAGATTGGCGCCGCCCTTCTTCACCGCCTCGACGTTTTCCTTGCCGAGATCTTCCTTGGCGACACCGCCATGCATCTTGAGCGCGCGGACGGTGGCGACGATGACCGCAGCCGCCGGCTTCAGGCCTGCCTTGCGGCACTTGATGTCGAAGAACTTCTCGGCGCCGAGATCGGCACCGAAACCAGCTTCGGTCACCACGTAATCGGCCAGCTTCAGCGCGGTGGTCGTGGCGATCACCGAGTTGCAGCCATGGGCGATATTGGCGAACGGGCCACCATGGATGAAGGCCGGGTTGTTTTCCAGGGTCTGCACCAGGTTCGGGGCAATCGCATCCTTGAGGAGAACGGTCATCGCGCCGTCAGCCTTAAGGTCGCGGGCGTAGATCGCCTTCTTGTCGCGGGTATAGCCGACGATGATGTTGCCGAGGCGCTTGGTCAGGTCGGCGAGATCGGTCGACAGGCAGAAGATCGCCATGATTTCCGAGGCGACGGTGATGTCGAAGCCGTCTTCGCGCGGGAAACCGTTGGAAACACCGCCCAGCGAATTGGTGATCTGACGGAGCGCACGGTCGTTCATGTCCATGACACGGCGCCAGGAGACGCGGCGGCTGTCGAAGCCGAGCTCGTTGCCCCAATAGATATGGTTGTCGATCAGCGCCGAAAGCAGGTTATGGGCGGTGCCGATGGCATGGAAGTCGCCGGTGAAATGCAGGTTGATGTCTTCCATCGGCACGACCTGGGCGTAGCCGCCGCCGGCCGCACCGCCCTTGACGCCGAAGCACGGCCCGAGGCTCGGCTCGCGCAGGCAGATGATCGCCTTCTTGCCGATGCGGTTGAGGCCGTCGCCGAGGCCGACCGTGGTCGTGGTCTTGCCTTCGCCGGCCGGGGTCGGGTTGATCGCCGTGACCAGGATGAGCTTGCCATCCTTCTGGCCCTTCAGCGACTTGATGTAATCCATCGAGATCTTGGCCTTGGTATGGCCGAAGGGCAGCAAATGCTCTTCCTGGATACCGAGCTTCGCCGCAACCTCGCGGATCGGCTTCATTTTTGCCTCGCGGGCAATCTCGATATCACTCCCGACCTTCTTCGTCATCGCAGCGCTCCCACGTACTCATCTGGTTGGTAAATCAGGGTCAAATGATTGGCAATCCCGAGGGTTCGAGGCCAATCGGCGGTCGAACCCGGGGATCATCCGGTCGGCAGAGATTACGGGCTTTCGATTGCCGATTTCCGCCTATCGGCGACGGGAAATTGTCGTTTTTGCGGCTGATCGGTCGCCTGACCGATCAGCCGTGCAGCCTCAACGATCCCCTCGGCAACCCCCTAGCAATCCAGGGTGTTCTGCCGTTCCCACTCGGTCAGATGGCGGCTATAGGCGTTCCAGTCGGCATATTTCAGCTTGCAGTAGCTGTCCACAAAACTGTCACCGAGCTGTTCGCGAATGACCTTGCTCTTTTCCATCAGGCGGATGGCATCGAGCAGGTTAAGTGGCAGTTTCTTGCCGTTTTTCACCGTATGGCCGTCGGTATACATATTGATATCGAGGCGCTTGCCCGGATCGCGCTTGTTGACGATGCCGTCGATCCCGGCGCTCAGCAGGCCGGCCTGCAGCAGATAGGGATTGGTGGCGCCATCGGCGAGGCGGACCTCGAAGCGCCCGGCATCGGGGACGCGGACCATATGGGTCCGGTTGTTGCCGGTCCAGGTGATGGTGTTCGGCGCCCAGGTCGCCCCGGAGGTCGTCCGCGGCGCATTGATGCGCTTATAGGAATTGACCGAGGGATTGAGGATCGCACAGAGTTCGTCGGCGCTGTGCATGATGCCGCCGAGCACCGCATAGCCGAGTTTCGAGAGGCCAAGTTCGCCCTTCGGGTCGCTGAACATGTTCTTGTTGCCGGCCTTGTCCCAGAAGGAGACATGGGCATGGCAGCCATTGCCGGTCAGATTGCTGAAGGGCTTCGGCATGAAGGTCGCGCGCATGCCGTGCTTCTCCGCGATCGACTTCACCATGTATTTGAAGAAGACATGGCGGTCCGCCGTCACCAGGCAATCGTCATATTCCCAGTTCATTTCGAACTGGCCGTTGGCGTCTTCATGGTCGTTCTGATAGGGCTTCCAGCCCAGCGCCAGCATGCTGTCGCAGATTTCCGTGATGACATCATAGCGCCGCATCAGCGCCTGCTGGTCATAGCAGGGCTTCTCCGCCGTATCGGCCTCGTCGGCAACCGCCTTGCCGTCCGGGGTGATCAGGAAATACTCGCATTCGACGCCGCTCTTCATACGATAGCCGAGCTTGGCCGCGTCGGCGACCTTGCGCTTCAGCAGATTGCGGGGGGCATCATCGACCGGCTTGCCATCCATCCAGAGATCACCTGCGAGCCAGCCCACTTCCGGCTTCCAGGGAAGCTGGATGAGGCTTTCCGGATCCGGCTTCGAAAAAAGATCGGGATGGGCCGGCGTCATATCCAGCCAAGTGGCAAAACCGGCGAAGCCGGCGCCCTCACGCTGCATGCCGCCAATCGCCTGTGCCGGCACCAGCTTTGCCCGCAGATGGCCGAAGAGATCGACATAGCTGATGAGGAAGTACTTGATCTTGCGTTCCTTGGCGACCTTGCTGAGATCGATGCTCATGAGAATTCCCCTAACCTTGGCACTTTGGCCATTTATTGATGACTGAAAAACCGGCGGCGAAAATCGCCGCCGGTGAACCTCCCTTGGTGACTGATCAGTAGCCCCCCTGCCCGGGAATCCAATTGGTGCCGGCCAGCGGAACTCCGGCCATTGCGGCCGATTCCACGGTCAAGGCCACCAGATCTTCGGGCTCAAGATTGTGCACATGACTCTTGCCGCAAGCACGGGCGATGATCTGCGTTTCCATCGTCATCACCGCGAGATAGTTGGCAAGGCGACGCCCGGCCTTCACCGGATCGAGCCGAGCCGCCAGCTCCGGGTCCTGCGTGGTGATGCCGGCCGGGTCGCGGCCTTCATGCCAGTCGTCATAGGCACCGGCGGTGGTTCCGAGCTTCCGATATTCCTCTTCCCACTTCGGATCGTTGTCACCGAGGGCAATCAGCGCAGCGGTACCGATCGCCGTGGCATCGGCCCCCAGCGCCAGGGCCTTGGCCACATCGGCGCCATTGCGGATGCCGCCGGAGACAATCAGCTGCACCTTGCGATGCATGTCGAGATCCTGCAGCGCCTTCACCGCCGGCCGGATCGCCGAGAGAATGGGCAAGCCGACATGCTCGATAAAGACTTCCTGAGTCGCCGCCGTACCGCCCTGCATGCCGTCCAGCACGACGACATCAGCACCGGCCTTTACCGCCAGTGCCGTGTCGAAATAGGGGCGCGTGGCGCCGACCTTCACATAGATCGGCTTTTCCCAGTTGGTGATCTCACGCAGTTCCTGGATCTTGATGGTGAGATCGTCCGGACCGGTCCAGTCGGGATGGCGACAGGCGCTGCGCTGGTCGATGCCCTTCGGCAGGTTGCGCATCTTGGCGACGCGATCAGAGATCTTCTGGCCGAGCAGCATGCCGCCGCCACCGGGTTTCGCGCCCTGGCCAACCACCACCTCGATGGCATCGGCCTTGCGCAGGTCATTGGGATTCATGCCGTAGCGCGACGGCAGATACTGATAGACGAGAATGCTCGATTGGCCGCGCTCTTCCGGCGTCATGCCGCCATCCCCCGTGGTGGTGCTGGTGCCCATCTTGCTGGCACCCCGGCCGAGGGCTTCCTTGGCCGGACCGGATAGGGCGCCGAAGCTCATGCCGGCGATGGTGATGGGGATCTTCAGCTCGATCGGCTTCTTGGCAAAGCGCGTCCCAAGCACGACATTGGTGCCGCATTTCTCGCGATAACCTTCGAGAGGATATCGCGAGATCGAGGCACCGAGGAACAGCAGGTCGTCGAAATGCGGCACCCGCCGCTTGGTGCCGCCGCCGCGGATATCATAGATGCCGGTGGCGGCAGCGCGGTGGATCTCGGCGATGGCATGCTGGTCGAAAGTCGCCGAAAAGCGCGGCGGCGTATAAAAAGGCGTATTCGAAGCGCTCATATCGGAGATCTCTCGTCAGTAAGCGTCGACATTGTCGACATGGAAATTATAGAGACGGCGGGCCGAACCAAAGCGCTTGAAACTGCGCGGATCGGCCTCGATGCCCGCACTCTTGAGCAGGCGCTCAAGCTTGGCGAGATGATGCGGCGTCATCTTCTTCTCGACGCAGTCGGAACCGAGGCTTTCGACCTTGCCCTGAACATAGAGCCGCGCTTCATAGATCGAGTCCCCGAGGCTCGCCCCGGCATCGCCACAGACGACGAGATTACCGCTCTGGGCCATGAAGGCACTCATCGCCCCGACCGAGCCCTTGACGACGATATCGACGCCCTTCATGGAGATGCCACAGCGCGTGCCGGCATCGCCCTCGATCACCAGCAGGCCGCCTTGTGCCGTGGCACCCGCAGCCGAACTGGCATTGCCCTTCACCCGCACTTCGCCCGACATCATGTTTTCGCCCACGCCGATGCCGCATTGGCCATGGATGATCACAGTGGCTTCCTGGTTCATACCGGCGCAGTAATAGCCGATATGGCCGTCGATATGGACTTCGATCGGCTGCGTCAGGCCGACGGCGCAGGCATGCTCGCCATGCAGGTGGGTCAGCCTCCAGACCCGTTCGTTGGTATCAGGCGGAAGCGATTGCAGCCGCTGATTGACTTCGCGCAGCGGTGTCTTGGTCAAATCGATTTCGTTCATGGTGATTACTGCAGGCTCCAGGTGTAAACGGTCGAGGGTGCGGGTTCCCAGATCTTCGCCTTCTCGACATTGGGGAGATAAGCGAGGCTGCGGAATTCAGACGCCATCGCCACCCAATCGTCATTCTCCGCCATCACCGCCGGCTTGCAGGCGATGCCGTCGCGCACCACGGCAAAGCCGTCCTTGGTGCCCATGGTGAAGGTGAAGAAGCCGTCGAGATCCTTGAGGCCGGCTTCCATCGCTTCCTTGAGCGAGGCGCCTTCGGAAAGACGATAGGCAAAATAGCGAGCAGCCACCTCGGAATCATTGTCCGTATCGAATTCCTGGCCATGCTTGCGCAGCCAGCGGCGCAAATCGTTGTGATTGCTGAGCGAGCCGTTATGGACCAGACACATATCCGAAGCGGGCGTAAAGGGATGCGAGTGCTCGGTGGTGACGGCGCTTTCGGTCGCCATGCGGGTATGGCCGATAGCGTGGCTGCCTTCCATCTGACGCAGGCCGTAACGCGCGGCAACTTCCGCCGGCAGGCCCATGTCCTTGTAGACCTCCATCAGATGACCGTAGCCCATGATGCGGACATCCGGATGCTCCGCCTTCAGCCAGGGCAGCACATGGTCTTCATGCGCCTGGGCAACCAGCAGCGCATGATTGCCCTTCTGGGTGATGTCGGTCTCGGCATTCAGCGCAACCCCGAGATCGCCGGATAGCTCGCGCCAGGGGTAGTTGGTATCGGCATTGAACAGGGTGAGCTTGCAGCGGTCCTTGGCCACCGGGCGATGATAGACGGCGATGCCGGCACTGTCCGGCCCGCGCTCCGTCATCCCGATGAGCATAGTTTCAAGATGGGCGCCCAGCTTGCTGCGCAGACTGGGGTTCTTCAGAAATAATCCGACGATCCCGCACATGATGGATACCTCGACATTGGTTGCTTCAGCCAACCGAAACGGCCTGACTAAAGCCTAATCGAGTCCCGATGGGGATTCAAGTGCAGTAAATAATTTTTCCTGTGAGGAAAGTCGATTTTCCCGACTCCCCCGGATCCTCATCCCTAATCGCCGTCGCTCTGGCTACGGAGATAGGTGATCACAGAGATGTATTTGGCCGGCAATTTGCGCAATTCTTCCGGCCCGTGGGGGGCATCGGCATCGAAAAAGAGGCTGTCGCCCGGCCGCAGCAGATAGGTCTTGTCACCGTGCCGGTAGCCTACTTCCCCCTCGAGCATGTAGATGAACTCGATGCCATCATGCTGGAAAACGGGAAAAACGTCGGAATCCTGGCTGAGGGTAATGAGATAAGGTTCCACCGCCAGGCTGCGGCTCAAGGAATGCCCGAGGAGCTGATATTGATGGCCAGCCCGGGTGCCGCGACGCTCGATGGTCAACCCCTGCCCGGCCTGCACGAAGGTCGCATTGCGCTCCTCCTCGAATTTGCGGAACAGCGCCGTCACCGGCACGTGCAGCGCCCGCGACAATTCCTGCAGCGTCGCCAAGGAAGGCGAGGTCTGGCCGTTCTCGATCTTCGACAGCATGCCGGCCGACAAATTGGCCGCCGCCGCCAGTTCCGCCACCGTCATGTTCAACTGGCGGCGAAAATCCCGCACCTCGCGGCCGATCGACTTTTCCAGGCCACCCTCGCGCTCGCCCGAGCGGTGCGGATCCTGGAAGGTCATTTCCGGACCGGTCTTGGCGCTTTCCGCCATCGCTGTCTTGGAGGGCGTCACGGCCTCGTCATTGGCGGCCTTCGGTGTTTTCTTGGTTGTTGTCGGACGTCCCAATTCCCTACTCCTCGACCCGGGCCGAATTGGGCCTGACGCTGCCGGCCTGATCCAGCTTCCCCGCCCATTTGTCATAAAATAGCCCGTTCACCCGGCCAGGGCAAATTGACCGGAGTCGCCAAGCCCGGCGGCAAACGGTATCAGGACGGCTAGGTAGCGCGCGGATTATTGCGTCTGGCGGTCGTCCCGCGGACGGCAGCCGAACTGATGCCGGTAGGCCTTGGCGAAGTGCGACAGGGCGACAAAGCCGCAGGCGACCGCGACCTCGGCGATGGAGAGGCTGGTCTGGCGCAGCATGCGCCGCGCCCGTTCCAGGCGCAGCCGCATGTGATAGCGGGCCGGCGTACAGCCCAGATAGCGGTTGCAGAGCCGCTCCAACTGGCGCTGGGAAACGCCCACCGCCGCCGCCAGAGAATGCGGCGGCACCGGCTCTTCCAAGGTCGATTCCATCAGCGTGACGGCACGCAGCACGACCGGGTTGGCGATGCCGAGCCGATGGCGCATGTCGCGCTGGTCATCCGCCGAAGCGCGGATCGCGCCGTGCAGGAATTGCTGTGCGATTGAGCGCGCGAGATCGGCCCCCTGATGCGCCTTGATCATCTGCAGCATCAGGTCGAGGGCGGCCGTCGCCCCGGCGCAGGTCACGACGCCGTCATCGATGACGAAAAGATCGTCGCAGAGCCGGTAATCAGGAAAGGCTTCGCGGAAGGAATCGAGATAATCCCAGTGAACCGTACATCTGCGGTCCTTCAGCAGCCCCGCCCGCGCCAGCAGGAAGCTGCCGGTGCTGACGGCAGCGATGGCGATGCCGTGCCGCTGCAGGCGGCGCAACAACGCCTCGGTTTCGAGGTCGCGATAGAGTTCGCCCTGGGTCGCCGCGCAGACCACCAGCATGTCGATGTTTTCAAGACGCATGTCCGACAGCGGCTGGGTCTGCAGTCCGATGCCGCTATTGGAGAGAACCTCGCCACCTTCGGCCGAATACAGGGCCCAGTCATACAGCGCCTTGCCCGACATGCGGTTGGCACCACGCGCCGGCTCGATCACCGAAGCGAAGGACATCAAGGCAAAGCCTGGGACCAGGAGCAGGCCGAGATGGAAAGCCGGCGCATCGGTACTTCGGGCGGCCAGGAAATGATCCGGGCTGCTCGCCGTCACAGCAAGATTGTCGGCCGCCTTCAGCAGGTCTTCCTTCACCAGGACGCGGCGGCGTTCGTGTCGCGGCATATCCAGGTTCAACATGGCGAGCCTCCCAACTGACGCAGGCAGCGAGGCGCTGCGACGACGATCTTCAGGTTGTCGGATCTTCCAGGCTGCGCAACGCGGCCAGCCCGACCGGCCCGCCCTCGAATTCCTTCATGGCATCGAGCAGCGCTGACCACAGGTAATCCGCCGAAGCGATGTCGGCGAGCAGATGATAGGCAGGCACCCGCCCGAGGTCGGCGCGAATGATGATGCCGCTCATCTTCGCCAGCGAGGTCTGGGCGATCCTGCCGACCGGAAACTTATGCAGGCGCAGGTCGACGCCGCAGATCTTGGCGAACATGTCCGGTGCCGAAGCGCCGGTAACCATCAGCCAGGCATGGCTGTCCTGGCGCGGCGTCGGATAGCCGATCGCCTTGCGTGGTGTCTCGGCGCCCCACTGCCAGGCCTGGTTGAGCCGCTGAATGAGGCCGCCGCTGCCGGCGAGAGCGTCGACCAGGAAAATCTCATTGGGCGCCAGACGGGCCGCCCATTCGCCGCCGCTCTGCCGGTAGGCGACATTGCTCTCGGCGCCGATGACGAGGCCCTGGCCGACGAGCCAATCGACCGTGCCGATGCCTTTGAAGCCGGTGCGCGGCAGAACCGACAGATCCGCCAGTCCCATGCGCCCGGCGCGATCGATCTCCACTTCGGCGGGACCGCCATAGCTGACGGCCACGGCGCCGCCATTGATCTCCGCGAATTGCGCGCCGGCCGCAACGGTCTGGCGGTAGATGAAGCTGCGGCGCTGGAAACCATGCGGGATGACTTTGGGAAGCGCGCTCATCTCACATCTCCTGCCGCTTGTTCTCGGGATCGAAGAAGGGTATCGGCACCACCTTTCCTTCGATCCGGCGCCCGCCGGCGATCTTGATCTCGAAGCTGCTGCCTGGCGCGGCATCGCTGGGATGCACATAAGCAAGCCCCACCACCTTGTTGAGGCTCGGCGAATGAACGGCCGAGGTCACACGCCCGACGATCTGCTCACCCTTCAGGACAAGGTGGCATTCCTCCGGACAGGGATCCGCAGGATTGGCCAAGGTGAAGCCCACAAGCTTGCGCGTCAGGCCATTCTTCAATTGGATATCGGTGGAGCGGCCGCCGACATAGAAAGGCTTAGTCTTGGCAATCGCCCAAGGCATGTCGGCCTCATGCACCGTGGTCAGGCCGTCGGTATCCTGGCTGACGATGATATGGCCTTTCTCCAGACGCAGCACGCGCTGCGCCTCGACGCCGAAGGGACGGATGTTATTGACGCCGCCGGCCGCCATCAGGACATCCCACAGAGCCTCGCCATAACCGGCCGGCACATGGATCTCATAGCCGAGTTCGCCGACGAAGCCGACCCGCATCAGACGTGCCGGAATGCCCGCCACCGTCCCCATGCGCACACCGAGATAGGGGAAACCCTCCGGCGACAGGTCGATGTCATGGCAGACTCGCGCCAGCACTTCGCGCGATTTCGGCCCGGCAATGTTCACACCGGCATAGGCCGCCGTCACATTGGCGATATCGACGTCGAGCCGCCATTGCGCGTTCCATTGCAGCATCTGGCGATAGGCCACGTCGACGCCGCTGGTCGTCGCCGTCACATAGAAATGCTCGTCATGAAACCGGCAGGCGACGCCGTCATCGGTGATGACGCCGGCCTGATCGGTCATCAGCACATAGCGCGAGCGGCCGACCTGCAGCTTCGAATAGGTGAAGGTATACATGCGGTTGAGAAATTCCGCCGCATCCGGACCGCGGACGTCGAGACCGCCCAGGGTCGAGACATCGATCAGGCCGACATTCTCGCGGACATTCATTACCTCTTCGCGGATCGCCTTCTCGCGATCGGCCTTGGCGCCGTAATAGCCCGGGCGCCACCAGATTCCAGCCGGCATCATCTGGGCGCCAAGCTCGACATGGCGATGATGCATGGCGGTGCGGCGCTCCGGATCGAAGATGCGGCCGGCGAGATGGCCGAACTTTTCCGGCGTGTAAGGCGGGCGCTGCGTGGTGACGCTCATGCTGCGGAGATCCGTGCCGGTCTCGCGCGAAACGATGCGCACAGCGGCCACCGCCGAATGCTTGCCCTGGCTGGGCCCCATGCCGACCGTGGAATAGCGTTTCAGCAGTTCGACGCTGTCATAGCCGTCATGGATGCCGTTGATCAGGTCCTCGATCTTGAGGTCTTCGTCGAAATCGACGAATTCCATGCCCTTGGCATGGGGGAAGATCGGCCAGGGATGGGTTTGATTCTCCGCGCCACGATCGACCGGCAGCTGCGGCTCGGCACCCTGTTCGAATCCGGAATCCTTGGCCGCGGCCCAGCCGGCATGCCGGCCATCGGCCATCACCGCCTCGAGATCGAAAGCATTGTTGACCGAACCTGCGGCAAAGACATGTGCCGGCAAGGATTCCGGCCTGAACATATGCGCCTGGCCGTCATAGCCGAACTTGGTTCCGGCGTGATGCAGCAGATGGGCGGCCGGCGAATAGCCGACCGACATCAGCACGAGATCGCAGGCGATCTCCGTGTCTGCCTGGCCCAGCTCCCCCTCGCCGACGATCGGCGCGATGGTCACGGCGCTGACATGACGCCTGGCATTGATATAGCTGGCCTCACTGATCGCGTGACCGGCATGCACGGCGATGCCGGCCCGCTGCACAGCCTTGGTGATCGCATCCTGCGGCGGCTCGGCCCGCAGGTCGATGACCGCGGCAACCTCAACGCCTGCTTCAAGCAGATCCAGCGCCTGGCCATAGCCATCGCGATTGGCGGTCAGGATGACGGCACGCTGGCCCGGCTTGACCCCATAGAGGTGGATCAGCCGCTGCGCCGCCGAGCCCATCATGATGCCCGGCAGATCATTGTTGCGGAATACCGCTGGCTGTTCGATCGAGCCGGTAGCAATGACGACCGCGCGTGCGCGCAACTTGTGCAGGCGATTGCCCTGGATGACCGGCAGCCAGTTGTCGGCGAACCAGCCGGAGCAGATCGCCCTGGTCATCACTGTGATATTCGATTTCAGCTTCACCCGGGCGACGAGATCGCCGGTTACCTGGCAAGCCTGTTCGCCGGTTTCGTCGAAGCGCGCGTAATTGAGGCTGCCGCCGAGGATGGGATTTTCCTCGATAAGGATGACCTCGGCGCCCGTCTCAGCCGCCTGCAGCGCTGCCGCCAGCCCGGCAGGACCGCCGCCGATCACCGCCACATCAGCAAAAAGATACTTTTTGTCGTAGTAGCTGTGATGGAAATCAGCCTTGAGATCGATCTTGCCGAGACCGGCCAGGGTCCGCACGATCGGCTCCCAGAAGCGCCAGGATGCCCGCTTCTCATGGAAGGTCTTGTAATAGAAACCGACCGGCAGGAACTTCTTGACCAGTTCCACCATGCGGCCACGATCGGCATCCAACGTGCCGAAGTAGTTCTGCCCCTCGGCCTCCATGCCGGCAGCGATCTCGCGCTTGTCGGCAAGGCAGTTCGGCTCGTCGCCAACCTGCACCAGCGTATTGGCATCCTGGCCGATCATGGTGAGGATGCCGCGCGGCCGGTGATACTTGAACGAGCGCGAGATCATCCAGGCGTCATTGGCCGCCAAAGCGCTGGCGATGGTATCGCCGGCATAACCGGTGAAGCTGCGGCCTTCGAAGCTGAAGGTAACCGGCTGGCTGCGGTCGATCAGCAGGCCGCGCGGCGCCGGCAGACGGTTTTGTCCGGAGATGGGAGTCGGCGCCGTCATTTCTTGTCCCCGTTCTTATTGGCGGCGTAGTCAACGCGCTTGTCGAAAATCTCGCTGGCGGGATAGGTGCGGATGATGTCGTCGGTCACGGTGTTGCGTTCGGCGATGAACCAATAGGAGGTCGGCACATGGCACCACCATTCGCGTACCACCCCGGCCGTGTTGTTCTCCAGGAAACAATAGGCGCCCCAGTCAAGGTCGCTCAGCGTCGCCGGATCGACCATCGGCTTGACCTCGCCGCCCCAGACGAATTCGCTGACATTGCGGGGCCCATTGAGCGGGCAATTCATGACTTTCATCTTGTCCCTCCCCTCAATGGCCGACCGAAGCGGCGCCCTTTTCGCCGACCTGGGCGAAAGTGACGAAGCGGTCGAGATTGAATGGCTTGATCAGCTCATGCGGCTCGCCGGTGGCGATGGTATGGGCCATGGTCATGCCGCAGACCGGCGTCGCCTTGAAGCCCCAGGTGCCCCAGCCGGCATCGATGTAGTAATTCTCGACCGGCGTCTTACCCATGACGGGGCTGAAATCCGGCGTCATGTCGGCCATGCCGGCCCATTGCCGCAGGATCTTGAGCTCGCCCAGCATCGGCAGCAGTTCCAGCATATGGCCGAGCAGACCTTCCTTGAAATCGAGAGTCGAGCGGGTCGAATAGAGCGAATAGGGATCGGTCGAGCCGCCCATCACCAGCTCACCACGCGAAGACTGCGAGACATAGACGTGCAGGCTGCCCGAAACGATGATCTGGTCGAGGAACGGCTTCACTGGCACCGAGACGCAGGCTTGCAGCGGAATGGTGCGGATCGGCAACTGGAAACCGGCCATCTTTGCGACCAGCGAGGATGAGCCCGCCGTCGCCTGCATCACCTTATTGGCATAGACCGTGCCGCGCGTCGTCTGCACGCCCTTGACGCGGCCCTTCTCGATGATGATGCCGGTGACGGCCGTCTGCTGGTGAATTTCGACGCCAGCCTCGGCCGCGCCGCGCGCATAGCCCCAGGCGACGGCGTCATGCCGCGCGATCGATCCAGGCGGATGATAGAGCGCGCCGAGGATTGGATAGCGCACGTCTTCCGAGAGATTGAGCGACGGGCAGAGCTTGGCGATGTCTTCCCGATAGATAAGCTCTGAATTGACGCCGAGCTGCTTGTTGACCTCGGCACGCCAGCGGCTGGTGCGCATGGCGGCATCGGTATGCGCCAGGGTGAAATGGCCGCGCTCCGAATAGAGGATGTTGTAATCGAATTCCTGGCTCAGTTCCTGATAAAGCCGCACCGACTGGTCATAGAAGGCCACCCCTTCCGGCGTCAGGTAGTTCGAGCGGATGATCGCCGTGTTGCGCGCCGTGTTGCCGCCGGCGAGATAACCTTTTTCGATGACGCAGACATTGGTGATGCCATGATAGCGTGCCAGATAATAGGCGCAGGCAAGACCATGGCCGCCGCCGCCGATGATGACGACGTCATAGGTCGATTTCAGATCCTTGGGGGCCGGGAAATGACGGGCTGCTGGGTATTTCTTCGCAAGGCCGTATTTAAAAAGGCCTGACGGAACAAAGGCTGGCCACATCTGATCACATCCCCAATGCTGTCGTCATCACGGCCAAAAGCCGTGACGATTTGAGGCTATCAAGTTGTTTCCTGTTGTTCAACTGGATTTCCCCAAAATAAACAATTGCCTTGCCAGCGGCATGGCGCTGTCGAATCCGGAACAGGCCGGATCATCGCATTAGAAGAGCGCCAAGCAGCGTGGACTCCTAGTTTTTCGCCGGATTTTGCGAACATTCCGACGCGGCGCCCGGAGGCTGCCCGACAGCCGGCGGATTGCATCAAAACCGTGTCGATCCGACACCATTCGTCCTGACTCGCCTCCGCGGCAAAAGAGAAGGCCGCACCGTCCCAGACGGTGCGGCCTTTAAAGGCGGGAGCAAAGAGACCGGATCGACGGCTCAGCCGCGGTCGACACGGCAGGCAAAGCAGCCGCGGCGCGCATAGTGAATATGCACATAGGAAACGGCTTCGTTGCGGAACAGCTTGCCAATCTCCGCAGCGAGGTCCCTGCCCTCGATCACCTCGGCCTCGATCATGAGATCATTCTCGTCATAGCCGCGAAGCGACAGCAGGCGCCCCGGTAATACCGGCGGAATTGCATCCTGCCGATAGCTCGTGACAGCCGACTGCCGCACAAAGATCGGCCCCTCTGCACGGTATGGCGATTTCTCCGCCGGCAGATGCGCATAGGACAGCAGGATTACCTCTTCGCCCGGCTCAGCATCTTCCAGGGTCACCCGGCAGGGGAACCCAGGCTTGGCGTCGGCGACATAGCGGCGCATGCCTTGCGCCAACAGTTCCTCGTCGCTGAGATTGAAGAGTGGCCTGAAGGGTTCAAGCGGCAGCCCGCTGTAATGGAAATTCATGATCAAGCTCCATCTTGAGATATCGTTCCTCCCATATGGAGCAAGTGCGAGTGGCGGGCTATCCGGTACTTGCGGTCTGAGGCATACCGGAAAAAAGGCCGCGACTAGGTCGCGGCCTTTTATACTTGCAGGAGAAGTTTGTCGCCTTCACGCCCTCATGAGCGGCCGGGTCAGGCAGGTGGGACCGCCCTCGCCCGGCACCGAGATGGCATCGGCTTCAATCACATGCACCGTGCAGCCGGCCGCTTCCATGCGCTTCCTGGTTTCCGGATTGCCCTTCACCATGACAACTTCGCGTGGCGCGATGGCGAGCACGTTGCACCCCATGCTGGCGAATTCGCTGTCGGGCACCTCGACCAGGTTCATACCCCTGGCAAGCAACCACTCACGGAACGGGATCGGCATCAGCGGCGAATAGACGAGCTGCAGGTCCTTATCCAACGGGCTGATGATCGACATCAGGTGAAAGACGTCGGATTGGCCCTTGTAATGCGGCAGCGCCGTCACTTCCACATGCACCCCGGGTCCGACCATGTCCTTGAACTGGCGGATGCCCTCGTCATTGGTGCGATAGGTGCGGCCGATGGCGACCGTCTTCTCATCAAGCCAGATGAGATCGCCGCCCTCGATACTGCCCTGGCCGGTGACGGCCCCCAGCACCGGAATGCCGGCAGCCTCGAAGGCCTTGCCATGGATGCCGGGTTCGCCACGTCGCGCCGCCTTGCCCATGTTGCAGAGGATGACGCCCTTGGGCGACACCGCCGCCGCATCGCGCACGTAGAGGCTGTCCATGGTGAGCGCCGCGTCATCCGGCAGATAGATGATCTCCGCCCCGACGCTGCGAATGATCGCCGCAAAGGCATCGTGCTCGCGCCGGGCGAGGTCAAAATCCGGCCGTGTGTGATAGTTGAGATCGCGCCATTCGGCATCGACCTTGGCCTGGTTGCGCATGGCTTCCTGCGGCCGCCGCATGGCCAGCCGCTTGAGCCTTCCGAATTCGTTCATTCCTGTCAGCATGATGGCCGGCACTCTAGCGAAGCGCCGAACGGAATCAAGCAGCCCGAGAGCCCTCGCTTTCGGTCAACTGGTGAAATTGTCTCACCACAACGAGGTAAACCGTCTCACCGCGACACCGCCACGAGGCGGCTCACCTGACAGCTGAGCGGCAACAGCATGCCCTGCTCGACCTGCGCATCCGGCGGCAGGCGCAGGACGAAGTCCTGTTCCCCGTCTTCGCTGCTGGCAAGGACACGGTAATGTGCGCCTTGAAAGACGGCCTCCCGTATCCGTGCGACGCCCAGCCGAACCTCTCCCAATCGGCTATCGCCGGCCTGAGCCGCGCTAGACGCCGCCCCGACCGGCCCGGCGAGGATGTTCTCCGGCCGCAGGATCAGCGTCACTTCTGCCGCATCGCCGACATCGCCGACCGCCCGCAGATGACCGATCGCGGTCGAGACGTTGAAAACGCCACCCTGGCCACCGGAGACGCGCCCAACGATCTGCGTGCTCTCGCCCATGAACGTCGCGGTGAAGCGTGTCGCCGGACGTTCATATATACGCTTCGGCGTGCCCATATCCTCGATCCGGCCCTTGTTCATGACGACGATCAGCGAGGCCAGGGCCATCGCCTCTTCCTGGTCATGAGTCACATGGACGAAGCTGCGGCCGGTACGGCGCTGCAAGTCCATCAGCTCATCTTGCATCTGACGCCGCAGATTGAGATCGAGCGCGCCCAAGGGTTCATCGAGCAAAAGGATTTCCGGCTCGACCACCAGGGCGCGGGCGAGGGCCACGCGCTGGCGCTGGCCGCCGGAAAGTTCATGGATGCCGCGCTTGCCATAACCGGCCAGACCGACCATTTCCAAGGCCGCGGCAATGCGTGCATCGTAGTCACGACCGCCGACCTTGCGGATTTTCAGCCCAAAGCCGACATTGCTGGCGACCGACATATGCGGGAAGAGCGCATAATCCTGGAACAAAGTCGTGGTCGGGCGCTGGGCCGGGGCCAGGGTCGTCACATCACGCCCCGCAATGCTGATCCGGCCCGATGTCGGAATAATGAAGCCACCGATCGCCGACAACAAGGTGGTCTTGCCGCTGCCGGAAGGGCCCAGCAGCACGACATAGCCCCCCTGCTCCACCGCCAGCGAGACGTCGTCCAGCGCCGTGACCTCGCCATAGACTTTGCGGAGATTGACAATATCGAGATGCGGTTGAGCAGTCATTCGCGGCGCTTTCTGAACAGCAGCAGCTCGACCACGAGCAGCAGCAGAATCGAGCAAAGGAAGATGAAGGAGCCGACGGCATTGGTCTGCGGGTTGAGACCGCCGCGCAGCATGGTCCAGATGACGATCGGCAAGGTGACGTCGAAGCGCGTCACCAGGAAGGCGATGATGAATTCATCCCAGGAGAGCGTGAAGCACAGGCAGAAGGCAGCGATCATTGCCGGCGCGATCATCGGCACGGTCACCAGTGTCAGCACCCGGAAGGTGGAGGCGCCGAGATCCCGCGCCGCCCATTCGATCTTGCGCTGATGCTCGCCGAGTTGCGCGAGGCAGATGGCGAAGGCCAGCGGCATGTTGATGACGACATGGCCGATCACCACCATCGCCAGCGAAGGCCCCAGTCCCAGCGACGACAGGCTGACGAGGAGGCCCATGCCAACCAGCAGGTATGAGACAGCCAAGGGCAGGATGATAATGCCTTGCAGTAGACGCTTGCCGGCGAATTCATAGCGCGAAACACCGTAGGCCGCGAGGAAGCCGAGGATCACCGACAGGGCCGATGAGGACAGGCCGACCAGCAGCGAATTGCCGAGCCCGGCCATCAGCCGGTCATTGGCGATCGCGGTCGCGTACCAGCTCAATGTCGGGCCGTGGAATGGCGGCACCGGCAGGCGGCCGTCCTGGAAGGAAAACAGGATCAGAACCGCGACCGGCAGCAGAATGAAGATATAGCAGGCCGTCAGATAGAAGCCGGAGACGAGATTGCCAAGGCGTTCGGTCCAGCGCATCTTCAGAGCCCCGACATGCGCATCTTGCGCTGCAATGCCAGATAAACGACAGCAACGATCAGGGTCAGGACCAGCGACATCGTGGAGGCCATCGGCAGGTCAAGCTGGCGCTGGATCTGCATCATGATCACTTGCGGCAGCAGCAATTCCTTATTGCCGCCCAGGATCTGCGGCGTGATGAAATCGCCGATGCAGAGCACCACCGTCAGGAAGGCACCGACCGTCATGCCGGGAATGCTGAGCGGCAGGGTGACAGCGACGAAGCTGCGCCAGGCGGAAGCGCCGAGATCCTGTGCCGCCAGTACATAGCGCGGATTGATCTGCACGAGATTGGCATAGATCGTCAGCGCATTCAGCATGATGAAGAAATGCACGAAGCCGAGATCGGTGGCGCCGGGGTTATAGGCAAAAGTGATCGGGTGATCGGTGAGATGCAGGCTCATCAGCACCCAGTTGACGATGCCGGTTGGTGCGAGCACCAACAGCCAGGCATAGGAGCGCACCACATAGGAGGTCCAGAACGGCAGGATGGCACAGGCAAGCGCCAGGCGTTGCCAACGCTTCGGCACCTTGTAGGCGAGGATATAGGCGAAGGGATAGGCCAGCAGCAGGCTGATCACCACCACGATCGCCGTGGTCACCACCGAGTTCCAGATCGCCTGCACATAGGCCGGCTCACCGAGGAAATGGCGATAATTGTCGAGGCTGAAGGCGCCGTTATCTGCCAGCGGCATCAGACTGTAGATGCACATAATGACGAGCGGCGCTGCAAAAAATGCGGCGATCCAGGCAACGGCCGGCAGCGAGAAGGCCAGCCCGGCCCGGGTAGAACGCCGCTGCGCCAGCTTTTCGTTTACGGATGAGGTCGTAAGCGGCACGAATGAGGTCTCTATGTCGTCAGGAAGCGGCAGGCCGAAAATGATTCATCGGCCTGCCATCGATGTTACTTCGCCTGCAGAACTTCCGCCCACAGCGCCTGCAGCTTCTTGTCGAATTCCGGCGTCATCTGCAGGTAGGGATGGGAGTTTTTGATATAGACCGGCTGGTCGGCCCAGCGCAGAATCGTCTTCTGCTCGTCGTTCAGCACGGCCTTGCTGTTGGCGGGCATGCCCCAATAGCAGGAGGAAGTCGCGAGCTTGCCCTGAGCTTCAGGGCTGACGATGTACTGCACGAACTTGGTCGCCAGTTCCTTCTTGGCCGACCCGGCGAAGACGCCAAGCCCCTGCTGCCAGCGCACGCCACCCTGTGTCGGGATGACATAATCGAGATTGGGATTGTCCTTGGCGATACCCGCCGTCACCCATTCGCCGCCGCCGACCAGGATATCGACCGCGCCGGTCGCCAGCGCCTGCTGGACGGTCGTGACGTCGCCGACCATGGCGGCATTGGCCTTGAGGGCAATCAGCTTCTCCTTGATCGCCGGCAGATCGGCTTCGGTCAGTTCCGCCGGTTTCTTACCAAGAGCGATCGCCACGTATTCGATCTCAGGTACATAGTAGTCATAGACCGCAACCTTGCCCTTGTACTTGGCGTCCCAGATCGCGTTGATATCGGTCATTGCCTTGGGATCGACGGCCGCCTTGTTGAAGGCGACGGTGTTGTAACCGAACTTTTCCGGTACCGTGTAGAGCTTGCCGTCGACCGAGGTCAGCTTGGGATCGGCGATCTCCGCAGGGATGTCGCCGAACGGGTAGTCCTTCGCGTTCAATTCCTGCAATAGGCCCATTTTCGCCAGCCGGCCGGTATCCGTCTCGTCGACCACCAGCACGTCCCAGTCGCCGGGTTTCGATTGTCCGAGCACAGCCAGGGCGGCGGCCGTGCTGTCGATATCCTTGAAGTTGATCTTGACGCCGTTGGCCTTCTCGAAGGGCTCGAGCAGCGCCGGATCTTCGTGATCGCACCAGGTGAGCACGTTCAACGTATCCGCAGCCTTTGCGGATACGGAGACGGACAGCAGCAGGCCGGCAGCGGCTGCCGAGGTTTTCAGAAAGCGCGTGAACTGAGAAGTGGACATGCGGATACCCCCTGCGGATTGGCTAAGGCAGGCCGACATTTCCTCAATGCCGATGCGGCATCGCGCGATCGTTTGGCCGATCTTGTTCGCGACGTCATTTCCTGCTTGACGAAAAATGAATGAACTACAAAATTAAGTCAATTCATTTTCTCACCGAGAACAACATTAGGAATTTGAGGACCATGGCCGGCTTACGCGAGCGACAAAAAGCGACACGGCGCCGCGACATCCTGGAAGCAGCCGGGACCTTGTTTCAGCGCACCGGCTATGCCGAGACCAGCATCGAGGCCATCGCCGAACGCGCCGAGGTGGCGCCGGGCACGGTCTATAACTACTTCCAATCCAAGGGGGACCTGCTGCTGGCATTGGTCGCGCTGGATGGCGAGGAGGTGCGTACCAATGGCAAGAAACTGATCGCCAAGGCGCCGAAGGACCCGATTAAGGCCATCCATACCCTGCTTGAATCCTATGTCGACCATTCGCTGGTCCATCTCACCAAGGAATTGTGGCGCAACGCCATTGCCACCGCTATCACCCAGCCTGACTCACCGTTTGGCATCGGTTATGCCGAGCTCGACCGCAAACTGGCGGATCAGGTCGGAGAACTGGTGGCTGCCTTGCAGGCCCGCGGCGACCTCAGCACGGAAATTGACGCGCGCGTTGCCGGCGATATCCTGTTCGAAGTCTGCAACTGCCTATTCGTGGTCTTCATCACCCAGGAATCGATGCCGATCGAGGAAATGAAGCGGCGGATGTCGGCGCAGATCGATGTCGTGTTTACCGGCCTGCCCGTTGCAAGTAGCGCGAAGCGCCGCGGGCGCGCCGTCGTTTAAGGAAATTCGCTCCATGCAGATCGCCACGCCCGAAACCTGGTACCAGACCAAATCCGTCGGCGCCGGTGTGACCTGGATATGGGAGCCCCATATCAAGCCTTATTACCGCTGCAATATCTGGCATGTGCGCGGCCGTGACCAGGACCTGCTGGTCGATTCCGGCATGGGCGTTGTCAGCCTGCGCGAACAAGTAAAGCTGGTGACGGAGCGGCCGTTACTGGCAGTCGCCAGCCATAGCCATTTCGACCATATCGGCAACCACCATGAATTCCCCGACCGCGCCATCCATATCTCGGAGGCGCATATCCTGGTGCGACCGGATCGCTACAACACCGTCGCCGATGACTATGTCAGCGACGACATCTTCACCGCCTTGCCACCGGGCGACTGGGATGCCGCGCGCTATGACGTGCAGCCCGCACCGGCCCAGACCTATCTCGACGAAGGCGAATTCATCGATCTCGGCGATCGCAGCTTTGAAGTCCTGCATCTGCCCGGTCACTCCCCGGGCTCGATCGCGCTTTATGAGAAGGCCACCGGCATCCTGTTTTCCGGCGACGTGATCTATGACGGCCCCCTGGCTTACGAGGCCTATCACACCGAGATGCAGCAATACGTCAACTCGATGAAGCGTGTTCTGGAGCTATCGGTCAGCATCGCCCATGGCGGGCATTTCGACAGTTTCGGCCAGGAGAAGCTGCGCGAAATCGCCCGTACTTTCCTGGCCGAACATGATCGCTAGTCCCGCTCTTCGCTCAGGCCGCGACACCCGGCAACGAGTTGGTATAGCTGGCGATGCGCTTGCAGGCCTCGTCGAGGCTCGCCTCGTCGACGACGAACGACACCCGCAAATGACCGGCGGCACTGGGACCGAAGGCGCTGGCATCCAGCACCGAGACGCCCGTCGCCTTATAGAGGCCCCAGGCATAGTCATAAGCGGACATACCGGTCTTGCGCACATCCAGCATCATGAACATGCCGGCTTCCGGCACATGACACGACAGGCCCGGCACCTGGTTGAGCCGCGCCACCGCCGCATCGCGCCGGCGCTGATAGGCCAGGCGCATTTCTTCAACTTCCGGCACGTCATGGGTCAGCGCGTAGGTGGCAGCGTGCTGGATGAAGGGCGGCAGGCCATATTGCATGCTGAGGCCAAGCGCATGGACGTGATGCGCGAGCTCTTCCGGCCCGACCATCCAGCCGATGCGCCAACCGGTCATGGCATGCGACTTGGAGAGCGAGTTCACCGTCACCGTGCGCTCGCCCATGCCCGGCAGGCCGCCGATGCTGACATGCTGCTTGCCGAAGGTGAGCGCTGCATAAACCTCGTCGGAGACCACCCAGAGATCGTGGCGGATGGCGATCTCCGCCACCGCCTGCGCCGTTTCCAGCGACATCATTGCGCCGGTCGGATTGCTGGGCGTGGCGAAGAACAACGCCTTGGTCTTCGCTGTAATGGCCTTTTCGAGATCCTTGGGATCGAGGTGGAAATGGTTCTCCGGCCGTTGCGAGACACGGATCAGACGCGCGCCCGCCGCCTGGATCGTCGCCTCATAGGTGAGGTACATCGGATCCAGCACGACGACATCGTCGCCCGGCGCCAGCAGACACAGGGAGGCGGCGAAGAGCCCGGGCTGACACCCGGCCACGATGGCGACATTCGCTGCCGTCACCTCCTGGCCAGAGCGGCGCTTGTGCTGGGCCGCGACGGCAGCCCGCAAGTCGGGATAGCCAATGATATCGGAATAATGCGTGTCGCCGCGCCGCAGCGAAGCAATCGCCGTTTCGGTAATCGCCGGCGGTGTATCGAAATCCGGATCGCCGATCGACAGCACGATCACATCGCGACCCGCACGCTTGTCCTGGATCGCCTTGTGATGGATATCCCAGGCCGCGACGCCCTCGCCGCTGATCCGCTCACAGAATGGAGAATACCGCATGATTACCTGATCCGATCTGCTGCCCGCATGCATTTGGTGATATGCTACTGAACATTTGTCAAATAGCACTTTGAGCGGACATTGCTGTATGTTGCAGTACTTGGTCAAGCGCGCCGATGGAGACGCCGCCCCGTTCAAGGAACATAACTGAGACTGCGGGAATGTTGTTATCTGCGGCCCGTCCGATCCGATGATCAGAACGCCCCTTATCCTGAGAGTTGAGCGATGTCAGAGACTTTCAATCAGCCGCTTGGCGGCAACAAGATGCCCCGCTTCGGCGGCCCCGCCACCATGATGCGGCTGCCGTCGCAGAACACGGCCGCCGGCCTCGATGTCGCCTTCGTCGGCGTGCCGCTGGATACCGGGACGTCCAACCGCTCCGGCGCCCGTTTCGGCCCGCGCCAGATCCGCGCCGAATCCTGCCTGCTGCGCCCCTATAACATGGCAACGCGTGCGGCACCCTTCGACAGCCTGCAGGTGGCGGATATCGGCGATGTCGCCATCAACACCTTCAACCTGCAGAAGAGCGTCGACCTGATCACGGCGGCCTATGACGAAATCCTGAGCCACGATTGCATTCCGCTCACCATGGGCGGCGATCACACGATCGTCCTGCCGATCCTGCGCGCGATCGCCAAAAAGCACGGGCCGGTCGGCTTGGTCCATGTCGATGCCCATGCTGACATCAACGACACCATGTTCGGAGAGAAGATCGCCCATGGCACGCCCTTCCGCCGCGCCGTCGAGGAAGGTCTGCTCGACGGCAAGCGCGTCGTCCAGATCGGGCTGCGCGGTACCGGTTATGAGGCCGAGGACTTTGACTGGCCGCGCGCCCAGGGCTTCCGCGTCGTCCAGGCCGAGGAGTGCTGGTATAAATCCATGACCCCGCTGATGGCCGAGGTGCGCCAGCAGCTCGGCAAAGGTCCCGTCTATATCAGCTTCGATATAGACGGCCTCGACCCCTCCTCCGCCCCCGGCACTGGCACGCCGGAACCGGGCGGCCTCACCACCATCCAGGGGCTGGAGATCATCCGTGGCTGCCGCGGCCTCGACATCGTCGGCGGTGACTTGGTCGAGGTCGCCCCGCCCTATGATCCGCAGGGCAACACCTCGCTGCTCGGCGCCAATCTGCTCTATGAGATGCTATGCGTGCTGCCAAAGGTGCAGTATCGCAGCTGAGCGCCTTTCCGCCTGGCGGGGCAAAACTGCATTGTTCCCGCTAGGCGGAAAATGTGCTGCCATGCCGGCACAGGCTTGATCCCCGGACCGAAATCGGGCTATCAAAACGTGGCTTTGGCCGCGTTCCTGTGTGCCGGATGCCCGTATAGCTCAGCTGGTAGAGCAACTGATTTGTAATCAGTAGGTCGCGGGTTCAATTCCTGCTGCGGGCACCATAAATATCAATAACTTAGCGGTTTTACCTACCGACCAAAACGAGCGCGATGTTGAACGTCGGCGGTTGCACGTTCATCGCGGTGCTGTTTTCGTTCCTGTTCCGGCGGCGACGTCGGTCGCGCGACTGATATCGGCCTGCAGCCCGGCCGGATGGGCAGGCTCGAAAGCCGGGAAGATTTCTTCGTCGTCAAAACGACCGTCGCGGCAAAGCGTTTCGCTTGCCGGCGTTTCATGGTGATATCCTTCCGCAGCAAGGACGAAAACTGGCGCGCGCAACCTGCCCCGCATCCCACTGCAACCGCGTCGACCGCGGCATGCCCACCTCACATTCAGAGAGAAAGCGCCAAATGGGCCGGCCTCGCCTGGGCTCGCAGCATTTTGCTATCTATCCTCGGCTGCGGTTCGCTAGATTGTTATGACTGAGTAACAGGCCTGCAAGGGGCCGGTTTAAGTTAGCTCTCCGTTATCTTATCAGGACTTCGAAGAATGCTGACATTTCGACTCGACCGGCTTTTTCTCGCCTTGGCCGTCGGTTTTGGTCTCCTGCTGACTTCGTCCGGCCTCACACTCTGGCTCTGGTACCAGCAGGACAATGCGACTTTTTGGGTGCAACACGCTCTCCAGGTCGAAAACCAGCTCAACCATATTCTTGCGCTCGGGACGCAGGCCGAAACCGGCCAAAGAGGATATTTGCTGACCGGCCGGTCGGAATATCTCGATCCCTACAGCATTGCAAAGCAGCAACTGCTGGGCGAGATCGACAAGTTGCAGGCCTTGACAGCCGACAATCCGGCGCAACGGCAGAGGGTGGCCGACGTCAGAAGCACCGCCAGCGCGAAGCTGATCGAGCTGGAAAACGTCATCCGGCTGCGCATGGCGGGCCAGGTCAGCGAAGCTGCCACCGCGATCGAAGCCGGCCGCGGCCGAACGATCATGGATGATTTCCGCGCGGCGATCGAGGCCATGCGGACCGAAGAGGAAGCCTTATTGCAGAGCCGCTATGCCAGCCAGTCCCGGATCGCCGACATCGCCCGGATCACCTCGGTCATCGGCGGCATCCTGGGAATCTCATTGGCCCTGCTTTCCTTCATCCACGCCAGCAAACGCGCCGCGGAACTGCAGGCCTCGCATGATCGGTTGCGAGATGCTGCCAAGGAGCGCGAGGCTGTCGAAGAACAGGTGAGACAGCTGCAGAAGATGGAGGCGATCGGGCAGCTGACGGGCGGCATCGCCCATGACTTCAACAACATGCTGGCGGTGATCATCGGCAGCCTGGATCTTGTCCTGCGGCGCGTTCCCGAGACCGAACCCCCGAAAGTCCGGAAGCACATCGCTAATGCCCGCGAAGCGGCAAATCGGGCTTCCCTGTTGACGGCGCGCCTGCTGGCCTTTTCGCGGCAGCAGGCGCTGTCGCCTCAAGCCATCGATCCGAACAAGCTCGTCGCAGGCATTTCCGAGATGCTGCGCCGTACCCTCGGCGAGATGGTTGAGATAGAAACCGTCCTGGGCGGCGGCATCTGGCTGATCAATGCCGATAAAACCCAATTGGAAAGCTCGATCGTCAACTTGGCCCTCAATGCGCGCGATGCCATGCCCGAAGGCGGCCGCCTGACCATCGAGACCGCCAATGCGGACCTGGACGAACGCTATGCAAAGGCGCATGTCGAGGTGGTTTCCGGACAATATGTGATGATCTCGATCACCGATACCGGCCATGGCATGAGCAAGGAGGTCATGCAGCATGCCTTTGACCCGTTCTTTACGACCAAGGGCCCCGGCAAGGGCACGGGCCTTGGCCTCAGCCAGGTTTTCGGATTCGTCAAACAGTCACAGGGCCATATCAAGATCTATTCGGAAGTCGGCCATGGCACGACGATAAAGATATACCTGCCCCGCCACATGGGTTCCGGCGAGACGGCCCAGGGAGCGACGTCGATCTCCCGCCTTCCGCGCGCCAAGCCGAGCGAAACAATTCTCGTGGTAGAGGACGAAGAGCAGGTCAGAAATGTCACCGTCGATGCTCTTGAGGAACTTGGCTACCGCGTGGTCACCGCGGCTTCGCCCGATGAGGCGCTGAAACTGCTCGAGCGGGATTCCGATGTTTCGCTGCTCTTCACCGATGTCGTGATGCCAGGGATGAGCGGCCGGGTACTCGCCGACAAGATTCAGGCGATGATGCCGAACCTTCCCGTGCTCTACACCACCGGCTACACCCGGAATGCCATCGTCCATAACGGCATATTGGATGCCGGCACGGCCTACCTTGCCAAGCCCTTCACCATCGACCAGCTGGCGGCGAAGATACGCGATATCCTTGACCGCTAAGCAGGCCGCGCGATCGTAAACCGGTTCGTTCACCCGCCATCCGAATGGGCCCTCCTCAACCCAAACGGTATTGCAATCCACGGTTCGGCAATAGCTGCCGCTCCCCGGAGTCCCATACGGTGTTGTGCTAACTGAGCCAGATCAGTACCTTAGCAACTGCGATTTAAGCATTTGGTAATGTTCCTCTTCTATCCTTATCGTAGAATTAGTGTTAAAAATTGAAATCAACACTATTGCTTGCGATAGAAGCGAGCCGAGCGCTCCGTTGGGTTGAGATCGAAGGCGAATGACAGTGATTGCTTCAGATGTGAGCCATTTGATCGATTTGGCTCGCGATAGCTCGACGGAGGGTCGCAACACTCTGGCCGTCGCAATCGGCAATCTCGTCGATCATAACGCCCGCCAATTGACCACCCATGAACTGGCGCTGATGAACGACATCCTGAAAAAGCTGCTTCAGGATGTCGCCCGCCCGATCCGCAAGTCCCTGGCCTCGAAACTCGCCAATTCGCATAACGCACCGCGCGACGTCATCGAGATCCTGGCCAATGACGATTTCGACATCGCCTCGCCGGTCCTGCTGAAAAGCGATCTGCTGAGTGACGACGCGCTGATCGAGATCATCCGCCATCGAACCCAGGCGCATCGCCTGGCGATCGCCATGCGACGCAGCCTCAGCTTCCAGGTTTCCGATGCGCTGGTCGCCACCAATACGACCGACGTCATCCGTACATTGCTGCAGAATCACGGCGCGCAGATATCCCAATCGACCATGGCATATCTGGTCGAGCAATCGCGCACGATCGACGAGTTTCAGGAACCCCTGCTGCGCCGCCACGACCTGGAGGCCAGCCTCGCCAAGCGCATGTATGTCTGGGTTTCAGCGGCTTTGCGCCAGTTCATCCTGGAAAACTTCCACGTCGACGAGCTGGACATCGATCTCGCGATAGGCAAGACGGTCGATGCCATCATTGAAGAAGCGGAAGCGCAAAGCGAGGAAGATACCGCCGCCAGCAATCTCGCGAGCGAGATCGCCAAGCAGGATAAAGTCACGGCATCGTTGCTGCTGCAAACCCTGCGCCAGGGCGAAGTCGCCCTGTTCGAGGCCTTGCTTGCCAATATGGCGCGCATCAAGATTTCCTCGGTGCGGAAGCTGATTTACGATGAAGGTGCGGAAGGCTTGGTCATTGTCGCCAGGGCAGCCGACATCGACCGCACCAGCTTCACGAGCATTTTTCTGCTGCTGCAGCGCGTGCATCCCAAAGAGCTCGCCAAAGACGCCTATGCCATGAAGCGGGCGCTTGATCTCTTTGATCGCCTGAAGGCCGATACCGCCGCCAAGGTGGTTGAACGGTGGAAGCTCAATCCCGATTTTCTGCGTTCGATCAAACGGCTTGAACAGACGCGCCGATGAGCCGCGGAGCCCGCCGTCAGGCCGGCGTTGACGTCGCCCTCCCGCAAAATGTCGCTCAATATGTCGGCGCCCTGATTTCCGGGCCGTTCAGCGATTTCGCGGCGCCGATGGCAATCCACGGCCTCGACGACCGATTGATCTGGTCGACCAATTCTTACCACCAGTTGCTGCTTAACGCCCCGGAACACCCATCCTTTGGCGATCTGCTCCATCCGTCGCGCTGGCTGGATACCGCCCGCCTGCAGGAGGAACGCGTCATCTGGCGCGATGGCGCCGTCGAAATTGGCGGCAAAGACTATTTGCTGCAAGCCCGCTTCGCCCCCTTGCTGGATAGCGCCGGCGCGCTGACGGCCGTTGCCAGCCTTATCCAGGCAACGCCCAACCAGGCCAAGGCGTCGCGTGATCTGGCGCGCATGCAAGAAAGGCTCGGCGACGTGATCCGCCTGGTCTCCGACTGGGTCTGGGAAACCGATGTCGCGCTCAACCTTACGTTCCTCTCGGAACGCGTATCCAAGATCATGGGCTATTATCCGGCGGAACTGATCGGCAAGCCCTTGCATGCCCTGGCGCTGAACCGCCGGGCCGGCAGGACATTGCTGAGGCGCACCGACACATTGGCGCCCTTCCGCGATCACGTCTTCGAGGCGGTCGACAAAGCCGGACAGCTGAAGCTGCTTCTTATCAGCGTCATCCCGATCTTCGATCCCGACAGCGGTGCCCATATCGGCTTTCGCGGCACGGCAAACGACATCACCGAATTGACGGAACGCGAACGCAACCTCCTCGCCGCAAAGGAAGCGGCCGAACAGGCCAATCGCGCGAAGACCAACTTCCTCGCCCATATCAGCCATGAATTGCGCACCCCCCTGAATGCAATCATCGGCTTTTCCGAGATGATGCGCCTGCAATCCCGCGGTCCGCTCGGAGCCCCGGAATATCTCTCCTATGTCGAGGATATCCACGGCAGCGCAAATCACCTGCTCACCGTCATCAACGACATCCTGGGGCTCACTTCGGTGGAGGCCGGCACTTTCGTCCTGCATGATGCGGAAGCGACCCTGGCGATGATCATCGAACCCGCGGTCGCTTCGTTTCGCGCCAGGGCGGAACAGGCCGGCATCGCGTTGAGTTGCGATCTGCGCGAGGACCAGCTCCATCTGGTTGTCGACCAGCGAGTCACGCGGCAGATACTGGGCAACCTACTGTCCAATGCGATCAAATTCACACCGCGCGGTGGTCGGGTCGAGGTGCGGGCCAGCCGCGCGCCAGACGGCGCGCTGACGATCGCCGTCTCGGATACCGGCATCGGCATCAGCGAAGAGATGATCGAACACGTCTTCATGCCGTTCTTTCAAGCCGAGGCCGGCACGACGCGCAAATTCGATGGCACCGGGTTGGGCCTGGCTCTATCCAAGCGCCTCGCGGAATTGATCGGCGGCACGCTCAGCATCGCCAGCAGCCGCGGACGCGGCACCACCGTATCGCTCTGCCTGCCGGCTGATAAAATCGTCCTCACTGGCATCTAGCTGCTGCCGGCTCAGCTTTCCTTGCGGCCCGCCGCGAAGCCCGACAGGACGGCATGCAGATTTGCGCCGAGCTCCGGCGCCGGATAGCCGCCTTCCTGCACCAGAACCGTCGGCAGCTTCATGGCGCCGAGCAGGCGCCCGGCTTCGCGAAAGCCGGACGTCGTGACCTTCAAGCCCGCCAGGGGATCACCTTCGAAAGCATCCAGCCCCAGGGCTACCACGACCGCCTCCGCCTGCTTGCGGTGTGCCGCCTCCATGACCGTTGCCAAGGCCCGCAGATAGGACGCATCGTTGCTGCCGAGCGCCAGAGGAATATTGCGGTTGAAGCCCTGCCCGTCGCCCTGACCGGTTTCGTCGGCATAGCCCCAGAAAAACGGATAGTAGTTTGTGGGATCGGCGTGGATCGAGGCAGTGAAGACGTCCGCACGGCGATAGAATATCTCCTGCGTGCCGTTGCCGTGATGCACATCGATATCGAGAATTGCCACCCGGTCCGCGCGCTGCCGCAGATACTGCGCGGCGATGGCGCTGTTGTTGAGATAGCAAAAGCCGCCCGCCATATCGGCATAGGCGTGGTGCCCTGGCGGTCGGCACAGCGCATAGACCGCATCGCCGCCATCCAGCAACAGGCGCGCGGCGTGAACAGCCGTCGCTGCGCTTGCCCAGACGGCCCCCCAGGTATCGCCGCCGATCGGGCAAGCGGTATCCGCCATGTGGTATCCCGCTTGGCCGACGATCGACGCGGGATAGGCGTCGGCGCGGCTGCGCGGATGCATATTCGGGGTCACCAGATCGGCTGCGCCGGGAAGCTGCTGCCAGCGCTCATGCGCGGTCTTGAGAAAGCGCAGATAGCGCGGATCGTGCACCGCGCCGACAGCGTCCATGACAGCCGCATCACCCAGCCAATCCGGCGCGACCACGGCATGATCCAGGGAGCGCAAGCCGTCTAGCAGCAGGGCAGCCCGCTCCGGCTTCTCCGGACAGGGCTTCCATTCGCCCCGCACCAGGAATCGCTGCGGCGCATGCGCCAGCTGCGCATCGGAAAAAACGATCTGCATTCTCGGCCCCAGGTTCAACAAAACAGCCGGCCCATCATCTGGGCCGGCTGTCGATTTGACAAGCGCTGATGCTTGATCAGGGCTCAGCTTGAGAAGCTCTGACGCGGCGCGGTCACGCCGCCGCCCGCAGCCCCGCTTGTGCGGAAAGATAATCCAGCGCCGCGACGATGCCGCCGTTACGATGGGGAATATTGCTCAGCGACAGCCCCATCTCGACGCCGCCCAAGGTGCCGGACAGCATCAGATCGTTAAAGTCGCCAAGATGGCCGATACGGAATACCTTGTCCGCCAGTTTGCCGAGGCCCGCCCCTAACGCCATATTGAAGCGCTCCAGGATGACCTTGCGCAAGCCGTCGGCCGAATGGCCCTCAGGAACGAAGACAGCTGTCACGGACTGGCTGTATTCGCTGGGCTCGACGCAGACGGTCTCGAGGCCCCAGCCAGCGACAGCGCGACGGGTTGCCTCGGCATGACGGGCATGTCTGATGAAGACGTTCTCCAGTCCTTCCGCCTCCAGCAGGTTCAGCGCCTCCTGCAGCCCGAAGAACAGATTGCAGGCCGGCGTATAAGGGAAATTGCCGCCGGTCGTGTTTGCCAGCATCGCCTCCCAGTCCCAGAAGGCACGCGGCAGCCTGGCGGACTTGCTGGCGCGCAAGGCCTTCTCGCTGATCGCCACGAAGGCGAGACCGGCCGGCAGCATCAGCCCTTTCTGCGAGCCGCCGATGCCGACATCGACACCCCACTCGTCGAAGCGGAAATCGGCGCTGGCCAGCGACGAGATCGTGTCGACCATCAGCAGGGCGGGATGCTTCGCCCGGTCGATCGCCTTGCGGATCTCGGCGACACGGCTCATCACGCCGTTCGAGGTCTCATTGTGGACCAGCAGGATTGCCTTGATCTGCTGCGCTTTGTCCTCGGCCAGGGCCGCTTCCACGGCCTCCGGGCTCGGGCCACGCCGCCAGTCCGTGGCGAGGGTACGAACCTCCAGGCCAAGCTTGCGCGCCATGTTGCCCCAAAGGACGGCGAATTGACCGGTGTCGAAAGTCAGAACCGTGTCGCCGGGAGAGAGCGTGTTGACCAAGGCCGATTCCCAGCCGCCCGTGCCGCTGGCGGGGAAAATCAGGACCGGCTGCTTGGTCTTGAAGATCGGCTTGATGCGCTCCAGCACCTCTTTGCCGAGCCGCGTGAATTCCGGGCCACGGTGATCGAGCACCGGGCGAGCAATGGCATGCAGCACGCTGTCCGGGATATTGGTCGGGCCAGGCACCTGCAGAAAGTGCCGTCCAGGTTGATAGGCCATCGGTTCCTCCACGCGATTTGCTTATGCGTCGAGGTTAGTCATGGACGACCGACAGAACTGGCTCATCAGCGACCGCGAACGACGGTTGAGCGGCTCGTCAGAATGGGAAACGGCCGGCGAAACCGCCGGCCGTTTCCGCGATGCCCAAGTAATAAAGCCGCTTCCCTGTCAGGCGAATTTGACCGGGCGATCAGGAATGGAAGGCGTCACGCCGCCGTTACCACCAGGGCATCGACGGCCACCGCGCCATCGGTTAGCACCATCAGCGGATTGACGTCGAGTTCGACCAGGCTTGCGGCATGGTCTTCCGCAAACCGGGCGATCGCGGCCACTGCATCGACCAGGGCATCCATGTCACCCGCCGGCTTGCCGCGATAGCCACGCAGCAGCTTGGCGATCTTCAGCTTGCTGACAGCCTTGGCAATGGCCGGACGGCTGGTCGGCAGAAGCAGCATCGCCGCATCCTCGACCATCTCCACCAGGATGCCGCCAGCGCCAACCACCAGAGCGAGGCCGAATTGCGGATCACGCTTGATGCCGACAATCATCTCGGCCACCACATTGGTGACCATCTTTTCGACGAGCACCTTGCCAATGATCGCTCCGGGCTTATAGGCCGCCAGCGACTTCCGCATTTTGGCGACGGCTGCCTCTACCTCGGCGGCGGATTTCAGGTTGATGGCAACGGCACCGGCCTCCGTCTTATGGGCAAGAACGGGATCCGCGACCTTGACCACGACCGGGAAGCCCAGCTCCGTCGCCGCCGCGGCAGCCTCTTCAGGAACAACCAGCTTGCTGGACGGCGCCTTCAGGCCATATTTCGCCAGCCGGGCCTTGGCCTCGGCTTCGGACCACAAGGTCTGCTGCGCACCCGCCTTCAGCGCCGGCGTGACGGCAACTTCCATCTCCGCCCCGGCGCCTGCCTGCTGTGTCCGGCATTGCGCGAACTGATGGGCGGTTGCGAAAGCGGTCAGGGCTTCCGGCAGGCCCTGGAGCGGTGCGGCGCCGGCTGCGATCGTGGCCTCACGCAAATGGGTCGGGAAGAGTTCCGGAATGGTGGCGGTGATGACCGCCATTTTGCCATGCCGCCGGCATGCGGTGATCAAGGCGCGCCGGCTGGCATCGAACACCAGCTCGCTTTCGGCGCTCTCGGTGGCATAGTCCAGCATCAGCATGCCGGCATCGAAGTCGCCAGCCATCACTGTCGAGAACAGGTTAGTGAGTTCCGGCTCCTTGCCCCAGAGCGAGGTGTTGTAATCGAGCGGATTGGTGACACTGGCGAAATTCGGCAGCTGGGCGCGCAGTTCTTCTGCCTGCTTCTGGGGGAAGCCCGGCAGCGGCACATCGAGCTTCTCGCAGACATCGGCCGTCAGCAATCCGTCGCCGCCCGAGCAGGTGAAGACTGCCAGCCGCTTGCCGCGCGGCAGGCCGGCGGAGCTCACCAGCTTCAGGGTTTCCAGCAATTGCGGGATGGTATGGACCCGGATGACGCCCAATCGCTCGAACAAGGCGTCATACATCTTGTCGCTGCCGGCCAGCGAACTGGTGTGGCTCATGGCCAGCTTGGCGCCCAGTTCGGAATTGCCGGCCTTCAGCGCCACCAGCGGCTTGCCGTTGGCAAGAGCCTTGGCGGCTGCCCGGCTGAACGCCGGCACGTCGTTCAAGCCCTCGATATAGAGGCCGATCGCCTTGACGCGGGGATTTTCCGCCAGCGCATCGACATAGTCGGCGACATTGAGCACCACCTGGTTGCCCGAGCTGATCACATAGGCAAAGGGAACACTGCGGTGGTTCATCGTCAGGTTGAGGGCGATATTGCCGCTCTGGGCGATGATGGCGCAGCCCGTCTCGACCCGCTTGCCGAGATGGCCGGTCGGCCACAGGGCAATGCCGTCGAGGTAATTCAGCACGCCATAGCAATTCGGTCCGACCACGGCGAGATCGCCGGCTGCCTCGATGAAGCGCTGCTGCAGCCCCACCCCCTCGCCGCCCACTTCGGCATAGCCTGCGGCATAGCAGATGGCGCCGCCGGCGCCACGCCGGTCGAGCTGCGCCATGATATCGATGGTCGCTTCGCGCGGTACGGCGATAAAGGTCGCGTCAGGCGCTTCCGGCAGGTCGTCGATCGACGCAAAACAGGGGCGACCACCGATTTCCCGGTATTTCGGATTGACCACCCAGATCTTGCCGGCAAAGCCCGTCTCGTCGCAGCGGCGGATCGATTCCTCCATCGCGGCGCCGCCGACGATGCAGGCGTGTTTCGGGTTCAGCAGGCGGCGCAGGTTCTTCTGCCGCGTCGTCAGGGATCCGGACATTAAAGTTTCCTTAGGTGATAGGCGTCATAGTCTGGGTGGCGTGGTAGCAGAGCGGCCCGCTCCCTGGAAAGGGGGGTAACTATGCAATGGCCGCATCGCTTCAACGGGTTTTCGGAGGGTTTCCGCATGGCTTCAGGAGCGCGGGCGTCCTCTCCGCTACATCCGTGGTCGGCCACGGAATGGTGAACACCCGGCGTGTGCGCGATCATAGTCTTGCCGCAATGGCATGTGATACACGGAACATATGCAGGTGCCGCGAGGCATAGGTTGAGGGTCGAGTTGTGTCGAGGAATTGGCTGAACCGATTGAGCAGGTGGAAGCGGGAAAGCGCCTCTCATCGTGTCCGGCTGGCCTACCGAGTTTGCGCAGTGTTTGGCGTTTGCGCCGTTGCGCTGGGCTTCGGATGGGTCGACACGACGCTGATCTCGCCGGTCAATGCCCAGGATGTGACCTATTTCCGCATCGCCACCGGCGGCCCCGGCTCTCAGTCCTTCGAGATTGCCGGCGATATCAGCAAGGCGATCAGCAACCCCGCCCGCACGACTGATTGCGATGCCAGCGACAATTGTGGCGTGCCCGGGGTCATCGGCATGGCGCAGACCACGTCGGGCGCCGTGGAAAGCCTGAAAATGCTCAAGACCGGCGAGGCCGACGGCGCGATCATCCAGGCCAATATGGCGGCGCTGGCCCTGGACGGCAAAGGCCCCTTCAAGTCGGCCGGCCCGAATGCCGATCTGCGGACGATCGCTACCGTCGGCGATATCACGCTCCAGGTCATCGTGCCGGTAAAATCCGATATCGAGGGTTTCAGCGACCTGAAAGGGCGCCGCATCGCGCTGAGCGCGACCGAAGCCGACAGCGCCAGTTCCCTCAATCAGATTTTCGGCTTGCTCGGCGTCCTGGACAAGAAGACCAAGATCATTCCCTTGGCCCTGGCCGAAGCAACCAATCAACTGATCGATGGCAAGGTCGACGCATTGGCCGTCTTCGACCGCCGGAACATTCCGGCCATCATGGCGATCAGCGATCACCTCACCGTTCGTCTCATTTCCGTCACACCGGCCGATATGGCCAAGGTCGGCAAGGATCGCCGCGACTTCGTCCTGGCCCATCTGCCGGCCGGCGTCGATGGCAGCGACCGGCCGGCGGATACCTTGATCGTTCCAATTCTGTTTGTGGTCCCGGCCCGAACGGATGAAGCTGTCGCCTTCGACCTCGCCAGGACCCTCGTGGTGCCCAAGCCCGGCACCAGGACGACCGCCAATCCGGCCGCCTCCGCACCCGACGCCCATATCGAATCCTCGGTCTTGCCGCTGCATCCCGGCGTCCGTCGCCTGCTGCAGACGACGAACTAGTCGTTCCCCCGCGCCTTTATCGACCGGCTCTCCGGCAGGGCGCTGAAGGGAAACCAGGCGGACTGCGCCGCGTGGCCCCTCGAGGGCGCTCCCCGAACTTGCCAGCCGGTCAGTGTCGCCGACCTTGGACAGGGCGAGAGAGAACACATAAGATCGCCATATCCTGACCCATAAAAGACGAGATAATGGCCGATCAGCAACTTACTCCCATTGTCGTCAAAGCAGCCCCGACAGGGCTGACAGATAAGACCGCTGCGAAAAACGTCCGGCGCCACCGCCTGCCCTATGACATCACAGCCTGGACTCTGATGGGTGTCGCTTTGTTCCTCGTCATCTATGGCGGGCTGCTGCCCAGCCTGCTGCCGGGGCTTCTGATCTATGAATTCGTGCAACTGGCAGGCATCCGGCATCGCAGCTTCGGCGTGACCTACCGTGCCGGCAAGGTCATCGCCGTGAGCCTGCTGGCGACTTTTGTCACCATTTTGCTGCTCCTGGCGATCGCTTCGCTCGCGGCCTTGGCAACCTCGAAATCCGACAGCTTCGTCATCCTGCTGCAAAGGATGGCCGATATCATCGATGCTGGCCGCATCCACTTTCCCGATTGGGCGCAAAAATACCTGCCGAGCAATGTCGAGGATCTGAAGGCCACGGCCGCAGACTGGCTGCGTATCCATGCCGGCGATCTGCGCCAGCTCGGCGAAAATTTCGGCCGCGTCTTCATCCGCATCCTGGTCGGCATGATCATCGGCGGCATGGTGGCGATCAGCACCAGTGCCGAGCCCGCCAAGCTTGGGCCGCTGACAGCGGCAATGCAAGAGCGGGTGCGCCTGCTGGCGAGCGCGTTCCGCCGCGTGGTCTTCGCCCAGATCCGCATCTCGGCCCTGAATACCATTCTGACGGCACTTTATCTCGGCGTACTGCTGCCGATCCTGGGGATCGAGTTGCCGCTTGTCAAAACCATGATCGCCGTTACCTTCGTCGTCGGATTGATTCCTGTCGTCGGCAACCTGATCTCGAATACGGTCATCATTATCGTCAGCCTGAGTTCCTCACTCTACGCAGCGGTCGGCTCCCTTATTTTTCTCATCTTCATCCACAAACTGGAATATTTCATCAACGCGCGGATCATCGGCTCGCAGATTCGCGCCCGCGCCTGGGAGATGTTGCTGGCGATGCTGGTGATGGAGGCGATCTTCGGCATCGCCGGAGTCATCGCAGCACCTATTGTCTATGCCTATATCAAGGACGAATTGACGGCGCGCGGCCTGATCTGACGCATGGCCTTCGCAGCCGTGGTTCAGGCCGGCAGGGCGCCGACCTGGATGCGAATGACGAAGGTTTCGCCCTTGGTTTCGGCGCTCAACAGCTGATGGCCGGTGGTCTGGCAGAAATGCTCGAAATCGGCCGGCGCCCCAGGATCGGTTGCCTGCACTTCCAGCACATTGCCGGGTTCCATCGTGCGTATCAGCCGCCGGGCCTTCAATACCGGCAACGGGCATTTGAGGCCGCGCGCATCGAATACCTGCACCGTGTCATCCTGCGCCATGTCACCGTGCTCCTTCAAATTGCTTGCGTGCCTTGTCGGCCGGCGCGGGCCGTTTCATCGCGCCGCCCACGACGTCCAGCAGCCCGGCGCCGAGGATCATCAGGCCACCGATGACTTCACGCCAGCCGAAGGGCTCGTCCGTCAGGATGGCGGCAGAGGACACGCCGACAACCGCCTCGAACATGAATAGTATGGCGGCGCGTGTCGGCGACATACGGCCAACGGCCCAGAAGCTGAGCGCCATGCCCGGGATGATCCAAAGGAGCACCGCCCCCAGGGCCCAGGGCGACGCGGCCATCAGCGAGGCCGGCGGCGGTACCAATTGCCCCGGAAACCATTGCAGCAAGACGATTGCACCAGAGGTCAGCAAACCAAAAAGAAACTGGAAGAAAGTCTTCGGTATGACGCCTGCTGAACCGCTGCTCGCCATGCCGATCAGGCTGAATGCCCAGAAAACGCTCGCCAGCACGCCGAACCATTCGGCCAGTCCATGTGGCAACGGCACGCCCCCTTCATTACCGACCAGCACCGCCATCCCGATCAGCCCGAGGACGATTGTGGCAAGGCGCAGACGGGAAATCGGCGCCTTCAGCACCAGCCATTCGAGAATGGCACTCCAGATCGGGTTTAAATAGAACAACAGGACGACTTTGCCGACGGCGCCGTAGACGACCCCGATCGCATAGAAGGTGTTGCAAATCCCGGCGGTCGCACCGACCCATAATGCAGCCAGGCCAAAGTGGCCGAGCCGCCCTCGCCCCAGCGCCACCAAGGGCAGCATGACGATCAGCGGTGCACCATAGACCAGCAGCGACGCCCACACGCCGGAAACGCCGGCCTCGGCAATCTGCCGCAGAGGAATCCAGACGCTGCCCCAGAGCGCTGCGGAGACCAGGATGGCGCAGCTCGTCAGGAGCGAAGCGGAGGAAGCCCGAGATGCCATTTTGCGTTTATCCTTCAGTCCAGTCGCGGATAGCCGGCGACGGCGGCTTCGCGCTCCATCGACAGGATGGAATCGTAGGCCTCGAGCGGCAGGACGACGATATCGGTCAGTAGAAGCATCGAGCGCGTCGCCTGCAAGTGCGGATCGGCGACCGCGGCGCGCAGGCCATCCCGCAAGCGCTCCAGCGTTTCTGCCGGCGTCGCCTTGCTGGTGATATAGGGCAGTGACGGTGCCGGTGTCGTCAGGCAGAGCTTGCGGATGCCGCGCAGCTCATCCGGTGCGACCCGCTCGATCAGCGCCAGGCTGACACAATCGAGAGAGGCGACCTCCGCCTCGCCGTTGCGCACCGCCGCGAGGGACCGGCGATGCGCGCCGGTTTCGATCCCTGCGGCAAAGAACCGGCCCGCCTCAGCCATCGGCGCGACCAGGTGCCGCAAGGTGTTATAGCCGGACTGCGAGTCCGTGCCGTTATAAGCGACGCGCTTGCCGCGCAGATCGGCCAGGCTGTCGATATCCTCTCCGTCACGGGTGACGACGACGCTGCAATATGTTGGCCCGTTGCAGCCGACAGCATCGAAGCAGGGCGTCGCCACCAGTTGCACCTTGCCGGACAAGGCATGGGTCAGCGGATAGCCGCAAGTCTGGGTGAACAGAAGGTCCGGTGCCAGCCAATGCCGCGCAAGGTCGCCCGGCTCCGTCAACTGTTCCGGGACCTCGGCAATGCCGGCACGCATGAAGTGGCGCCGCAGGCCTTGCCACCAATCCCTGGTCGCCGCAGTCAGTTCCGGCAAGGCGTACATGGGCAGTCCGACGATCATGACCGACTTTCGAATGATGGTCCGCGAGGTTAGAACGAAGGCGCCGGTGATGACCACCCGGTCGCAGCGCGGATCTGGCTTTCGCTCATTCGATAGGAAGAGGCACCTTCGGACAAGAAAATCTGCCGTCCCGTCTTCAGCCCCGTCGGCGCGTCGAGCGCGCCCGCCGATATCGACATCTGTTCCGCCGGCGTGTCACCCCGCAAGACCTGCCAGAACAGGCAAGAGGCGCATTCCGGGCAAAAGCCACGCCGCGTTTCGAGCGATGCGCTATACCACCTGATATCCTTGCCGTTGTGCAGGACGACCGCTGCGCTCGGTGCAAGGCAGTAAGCTCCGGCATAGCCGTGCCAGTGCTGACATTGAGCGCAGTGGCAGATTGCTACCTCTTGCAGCAGCGAGGTTACCTCGAAACTGATATGGCCGCAGAGGCACCGGCCCGTATAGGGCGGCCGGCTTGTCATCGGCCCAGGCAGCGGTGCCACAGTCGCCAAGGCTTCGGCCGGTTCGCCGTTCTGCAGCGACGAGGCCGCATATTTCGGCACCGCATCCGAGAGTTCTTCGTAATCGCCGCGATGATCGACCCAGATATGCGCGCGCAAAGCGAGATCTTCGCGCCGATCCAGGCTGCCGACCGTCATGTCCATTGCCGGCCCCTCGGCTTCGCGCCACGACAATTTACTGCCGCAAATCCGGCACGATCCCCGCTCCGCACCGGGCGACGACGGGAACCAAAGAATGTGCTCCGCTCCCTCGATTTCCACCGCGCTGCGTTGCGAGCCGATAAACACGCCGAGGGCGCCGTGATGCCTGCGACACATATGGCAATGGCAAGCGGTGGGTTGGGTGAACCCGCCCTTGATCCGGTACCGCACGGCGCCGCAAAGACAGCCGCCGAGCCGGTCCGGCAGCATCGCCAGAGAAGGATTTGCCTTATCCGAACTGTCAGTCAACTTGTGCCCCTCGCAAGCAATTCTCGCTGCCAAAATGCGTCCACCGGCGGCATCATCTCCGCCAAGCCCCCTGGTAACAACGGTTTTTTAGCAATTTGCCTGTTGAATAGCTTAGCTTATCAGGATATAACTTGTATATACAGGCATAGATAACTAGGTGCCATGACCACGCAGATAGGGCCGGACGCTTTAGCCGGCATTCGCAAAGGTGAACGAGGCCGTCACGATTATGTCGTGGACGGGCCGACCTTTGTTCTAGCTTGCGCCATATATGCTGCGTTCCTGCTTCTCACCGGCAGCTATCAGCTCCTCCCCTGGTATATCGTTTGTCCCCTGACTGCGATCGTCATTGCTGCTCACGGGTCGCTGCAGCATGAAGCGACCCATGGTTACCCGACCCGCTGGAATGGCCTCAACAGTTTCATCGCCGGCTGGCCATTGTGGCTGTGGTTGCCTTACCTCGAATATCGCAAGACGCATCTGCGCCACCATATCGACGAGAACCTGACCGATCCCACCACCGACCCGGAATCGAATTATCTCACGCAGGCGCAATGGGAGGCGCTGTCTCCCCTGCACCGGGCTGCGCGTCAGGCGATGCGGCCGCTTCTGGGGCGGATGCTGATCGGCCCTGCCTATTATACCACCATGGCGCTACAGGGTTTCCTTCTCGTCTTGCGCAGCGGCAACTGGCAGGAATTGCGTCCCTGGCTGTGGCATGTGCCGGCCGTCGCCATCGTCCTCTTTTGGGCGACGCATATCTGCGGCATCCCCGTCTGGGTCTATGTCTTCGGCATGGCCTATCCCGGCACCTCGCTCGCTTTGGTGCGTTCCTTCGCCGAGCACCGCGCTCATCCCACGGTCGCCGGGCGTACGGTAATCTGCCAGGCGGGGCCCTTCTGGAGCCTGCTCTTCCTCTACAACAACCTGCACGTCATTCATCACGACGAGCCCGCCCTCGCCTGGTATAAGCGGCAGGGCCGCTACCTTGCGCGCCGCGACGAACTCGCCGCGCGCGACGGCGCCTACCTTCTCACGGGTTATGCGAGCTTGTTTGCCAAATACGGGCTCAATCCGAAGGAGCCGCTGTTCCATCCGACGGTTCACTGATGCCACCTGGCTATTGATTTAGCCTGCTTGAATCGAAGAAAGCCCGCCGTGATGGCGGGCTTTCCGTTTTAAACAGATGGGGCCGGGATCAAGGCTCAGGCGGGAACGCCGCCCTGCTCCTTGCGCTTGGCGACGAAGGCCTTCAATTCCTCGTCGATCGCCGGGTCGAGCGCCGGCGGCGTGTAGTCGCTGAGTATCTGCTTCCACATCGTGTTGGCACGCTGCGCCGTGTCCTGGGCGCCGGCGAGACGCCAGGTCTCGAAGTTGCGCCAGTCCGACAGCATCGGCGCGTAGAATGCCGTTTCATAGCGCGCTAGCGTGTGGGCACAGCCGAAGAAATGGCCGCCGGGCCCGACTTCCTTCATGGCGTCGATACCCAGCGTGTCGTCATTGACGACCAGCGGCTGCAGGAACTCGCCCATATGCTGCAGCATCTCGGCATCGACCATCATTTTCTCGAAAGAAGCGACGAGGCCGCCTTCCATCCAGCCGGCGCCATGCAGAATGAGATTGGCGTGGCCCATGATGGCACCCCAGATCGACATCTCCGATTCGTAAGCCGCCTGGGCGTCGACGGCATTGGATGCGCAGGCATTGCTCGACCGATAAGGCAGGCCGTGCTTGCGGGCGAGCTGACCGCCTACCAGCGCCGCACGGGTATATTCCGGCGTGCCGAAAGCCGGCGCGCCGGTCTTCATATCGACATTGGACGTAAAGCCGCCATAGACGCAAGGTGCACCGGGATTGACCATCTGAATGAAGGCAATGCCGGCCAAGGCCTCGGCGTTCTGCTGGGCAAGCGCGCCGGCAATGGTCGCCGGTGCCATGGCGCCGCTCAAGGTGAACGGCGTCAGAACCACCGGCTGGCCCGCCTTGGCCATGGCCGTCAGGCCCTGCAGCATGGGGATGTCCAGCCGCAACGGCGAGTTGCTGTTGACGATCGAGAACAGGCTCGGCTCGCGCTTCAGCTGTTCCTTGTCGATGCCGCGGGCGATCGCCATCATTTCCACCGCATCCTCGATGCGGAAGCGCCCCAGCGAATAAGGATGCCAGATCTTGTCAGTCAGCGTGATCGCCGCGTAATGCGCGTCCAGGTGCCGGGTCGAGGGCGGCACGTCGGCCGGCTCGACCGGATAGCCGCCAATGAACTGAACGATGTTCAGGCTCTGAGCCAGGCGCAGCAGGTCACTGTAATCCTGGAAGTTGCCCGGCCGCCGGCCGCGATCGAGATCCGACACATTGGGCGCCGAGGCCACCGAACCGAAATTGATATAGTCCTTGCCGAAAGTCAGGCTGTGTTCGGGGTTGCGCGCATGCAGCATGAACTGCGCCGGTGCCTTGGTGACATATTCGGCGATCATCCCACGATCGAGGTGGACGCGCTCCGAGCCCTCTTTGACGTCCGCGCCCTTCTCTTTCAGCAGCTTTCGCGCATCGGCGTCCAGAAACTCGATGCCGATCTCTTCCAGAATGCGCAAGGAAGCCTGATGAATGGCCTCCAGCTGATCCTCGCTGACGGCTTCGATCGGCTTGTAGGGATTGCGATATTGCCGCCAGGGCAGCTGTTTGATTGTCTTGCCGCCGCTCCGGCGCTCGCGCCGCACTCGTTGTTCACGCGCCATCTTCTTTGCTGCTCCGCTGCCGATGCCCGAAACGGCCGGCCCGGGCGGCCGACGCAGACGGCATCAATTATCCAGCACACTCAACCACTAAGCTCGGTTAGCTGACAAGGGCGGTGCGCATCAATTAAGTCATGCGCGGTTGTCATTTTGGAATTTGAAGCCGGCATGCAAAAGGAAAGGCCGCTGCCCGACGAGCAGCGGCCTGGATTATCAGGGAATGCGCGGAAGCTTAATTGGCCGCCACGGCGATAACCGGCGCGCCGAGCCCTTCCCGGACCGCTATCTTGACGGTGCTGGTTTGCCCGTTCTGCACCGCGAGCTTTTCCACGCCCCACATCTTGCCGTAGCGGGCAATGACCAGGTAATTGCCCTCACGCAGCATGGCATCCGGCGTGGCGCCGACCTTTTCCGCAATCAGTTCATACTGGCCGCTGTCATTCGGCTTCTGGCGCACGATCTGATAAGTCACCTTCTGCTTGACCGCCGCTTTGTTGGCCAACGCGATGAACTTCGCGTAGCCGGCGTAAAGATTGATCGTGTAGTCGTAGGTCTGGCCTGAATTCAGCGGCATCACCAGATCGGCCGTCATATCCTTATATTTGGCGCGCACGACATAGCCGCCGCCCGGCACGGAAAAATGCGCCATTGCGGCATTTTCCTTGTCGACCAGCGTGCCGCTCTCGGTCTTGCCCTTCTGATAGGTGAAGAGCTGCCAATCGATCGGCTCCTTGATCGGCGCGCGGCCGCGGCTGGTAATCAGCTGGACCGACACATGCGCGATGCCGAGGACGATATTTTCCATCAACGCCCTCTGACCGACGAAGATCGTCTGCTTGACCGCCGTCCCCTGGTTTTGCGCAACGACTTGATAATGCCCGGTCGGCAGGTCGGCCTTGAACACCGCTGCGGTCTGGGCGGCCTGTCCGGCCTTGAGCGGCTTACCGGCTTCGTCAAGCTTCACGACGTTCCAGGTAACCGGCGTGGTGATCGGCTGCGCGCCATGCCCCATGGACGCTGTCAGGGTGACATCGGTCGCTCGCGCCAGCGACGGGCACAAAGCGGAAAGGACGATCGCAAAAGCGATGGACGGAGAAAAGCCGCGCAAGGGACCCCCCATGGATTGGACCAGCAAGATCATGAAGTCATAACGCAGCGGGCCGCGTCGGAACAAGCCATTTTTCCACAGCTGCCGCGAGCAAGATCTTGAAATCTTTAAATATTAACGCGATGGTTGCGTCCCCCAACCTACCGCATCAGGCGTTGCTAACCCGCCCTTGTCGGATGCGAACGCTGGAAGGCGGCCATATGGAAGACCGCGTGCTCCGACTCGTATCGGTATTGCTGCCCCACGGGACAGGCAAGCCGCGCCAGGCATCCCCGTGTTTGGCACTCCAAACCGGCCGTGCTATTTACGTGCCGCGCGCACCCTTCGACATCGTAGCCGGCCGGGGAGAAAGCGGCGACCGGGCAGCTGTGTAGACAAGGTTTATCGGAGCAACTGTCGCAGGGCGACGTTGTAGGTGGCGGCGGCGGCGGCAACGCGACTGCCGAACGCAACAGCAAGACGCCGCGATAAGCGTGCCACAAGCCATAGGTCGGATGGATCAGGATTGCCAGCGGCGACGGCGATACGGTATCTGCACGCCGCGCCCATTGCTGAAACGGCCACCAGGGAGCCCCGCCGAAGGGAAAAAGAGCCATCGCATCGAACCGGCCCGCAATCTCGCCGAGCACCCTCGAGGTCCAATGATCAAGCGGATCTGGCACGGCCGGATTAGCTGTCAGAAATCGCTTGAGGTGCGGCCAGATTGCTGAGCCGGCATTGCCGACCAGCAGCAGTTGCCGGGCATCCGGAAAGCGGCCAAGCAGGGCTTGGTCAGTCTCCGGGTCAAGCAGGAATCCACCCCGCAGCAAAAGCCCCTGGACGCGCAAGGCCTCGACAATCTTGCTCAACCGATCCGACATTTATCGCTGCCCCGTTACCCAGTGCCCTTTTGCTCGAGCGATTTACTTCGGCTTAAGGCTGGCCGTCCCCTTCCAGAGAGGCGGGCTCATCGTCTCGGCATAGTTCGAAAACATGATGTTATAAGAAATGCTGATGCGATGATCTTCGCTGCGATTGACCGGCACCGAATGGACGAGCCAGGCAGGAAAGAGGACGAACCGCCCCTCCTTCACGTCCAACCTGATCTCATTGCCGATATATTTGTTCCACTGCTTGGTGGTTGGCATCATCGTCATCGATTGCGGCCGCGGATCCCCGAACGTGATCTGCCCTTTTTCTTCAGGCAGAGAGACATAGTAGACGCCGCTGAGATAATTGTTCGGATGAGTATGGGCTGAATTAAGCCCGCCGCGCGGATTGATGTTGGCCCAGCAGCCGGTGATGTCGAAGCCGCTGTGCTGGATCTGCAGAAAAGCAAGAGCAGCCTTCGCAGCCTGCTTCACCATATGGGCAAACTCGGCGAATTCCTCCCGCTTATGCAGCATCGGTTCCGTCTGCCAAGTGCTGCCCAGGGGTATTTCCCGACGCGGCTCGGTCAGCTCGTAGATCACCCGCTTCAATTCGGCATTGAAGGTTCGCGCCTTGTCTGCAGGCAAATCGGCCACCCAAATCGGTGTCGGAAATATGTCCTTCACTTCAGTCGAGGAAAACATTGTATCAACTCATTACGACAGATCGTTAAGGCGGATCGGTATCATGCGATGGCTCCGCCCCGAGAAGCAATCCGCAAGCGTCATCTTCAGGAGCAGTGCAGTGAAACGGCGTAACGATGAAGAGGCGCCGCATCGCCATGTGACCAGGTTGTGCGCGACGTCATAGCCGATCGGGTCGGTATAGCATATCCAGCTTCGATCAGGGCGCGTCGACAGGATGATCGACAGGACGCCGGATTTGGATGGAGGGGTCCATGCTGCTTCGCGTGATGACCGTCGCAACCGTGCTGATGCTGCTTGCCTGCCTGATGATAGGCGCGACCCTCGCCCTGGCCTAATCCTCTCGAGCACAAGATAAGGACACGGCGGCAGGTTCGCCCCTGCACCGGTCTCGGCAATCCCGCGCGAAGCCGCAGGGTAAATTGCCGCCGACGGCCAGGAGCTTTCTCTTAGCGCCTCAATTAGCCATCGCTTCCATCATCAAGGCGTCAGGATCGCCCCGCATATTGGAGGGGGTGGCCCGTTCCCGACGTGGCGTCTTGCCGAAGAAATCGCGGTAGCACTTGGAAAAATGCGACGCGGAGACGAAGCCGCAGGCAAGCGCGATATCGATCACCGACATATTCGTTTGCAGCAATAATAGTCGCGCACGATTTAATCGCAGTTCAACATAATAACGCGCCGGCGAGCGGTGCAGATACTTGCTGAACAGACGCTCCATCTGCCGGCTCGAAAGCCCGGCGGCATCTGCGAGCTGGCTGCGGCTCAGCGGCTCTTCGAGATTGGCCTCCATCAGCTGGATGACCTGGATCAGCTTCGGATGACGCACGCCGAGGCGCGCGGTCAAGGCCATGCGCTGATGGTCGTGGCGGTCGCGGATGCGCTCGTGAATGAACTGTTCGGACACGGCAGCGGCCAGTTCATGGCCATGCTGCTGCGAGATCATGTTCAGCATCATGTCGAGCGCAGCCGTACCGCCCGAGCAGGTGAACCGGTTGCGGTCGATCTCGAACAATTCGGAGGTCGTTTCGATCTCCGGGAAATTCTCCGAAAAGCTCGCCAGGTTTTCCCAGTGGATGGTGCAGCGATAGCCGTTCAGCATATTGGCGCGGGCCAGAATGTGGCTGCCGGTGCACAGCGCCCCGATATCGGCGCCTTGCCGGTCCGCCCGCCGAAGGGCTGCAAAAACTGCTTTATCATCAAAGAGATGGCCATCGATCCCACTGCAAAGGATAACGGTTTCATAGCCCACCACCTGGTCAACGGCACCACTCGGCGTCAGCTGGATCCCGTTGCTGGCGCTGATCGGCGCGCCGTCGGGTGAGAATAGATGCCAGCGATACAGCTCGCGCCCGGCCACGCGATTGGCGAGGCGGAGCGGTTCTACCGCCGAAGTGAAGGCGATCATGGAGAAATTGGGCACCAGGAGAAAGGCGATCTGCTGCGGCAGCTTCGACGGCAACGACCCGAACATGGAAGTCCTCATCCGCATATGTCGCTCGCGGGACGGGTCGGTCAGACAGCGCGGCATCCTTGCCGGAACGGTCTGATGCGGGACAACCGGTCAAGCCCTCCTTGACTATCCCGCCGTACCCAAGACATTTGCGCGGCGTATATAGAACAAATTTCCCGTCCTTTGGCTAGGGGTTTGTGTCGCGGATACGAAAAATGTTCGCCTCATACCGACGCCGCCTTTCCTGCGCTTTTGGTCCTAACGCCTGGTTTTGACGAACGAAACCGGGCTTCAGGGGGCTGCGCTCAAGAGTCACGCTCCAGATGAGACACGTTCCTTGACCTATAGACGCAAGCTGGACAATAGGTGGCGCTCGAGTGTCGGAATCACCCTTAACCTTTGGGCAGGATGCGAGCACTCTCAAAAAAGTTCCCAACCGATTGGCCGGTTATCCCCCATGAAGCAACGTTACTCGATCTTCTCCCTGATCCGGAATGCCCTCAACTATCATGCTGATTGGCAGGAAGCCTGGCGCAGCCCGGATCCGAAGCCAGCCTATGACGTGATCATCATCGGCGGCGGCGGTCATGGCCTGGCGACCGCCTACTATCTCGCCAAGGAGCACGGCATCACCAACGTCGCGGTGCTGGAAAAGGGCTGGCTCGGCGGCGGCAATACCGGCCGCAACACGACCATCGTCCGCTCGAACTATCTGTGGGATGAATCAGCGCATCTCTACGAGCATTCGATGAAGCTCTGGGAAGGTCTGTCGCAGGACCTGAATTACAATGTCATGTTCAGCCAGCGCGGCGTGATGAACCTGGCCCATACGGTTCACGACATGCAGGCGATGCGTCGGCGCGTCTACGCGATTCAATTGAACGGCATCGATTCCGAAATCCTGACCCCGGCCCAGATCAAGGAAATGGTGCCGATGCTGGATTGCTCGCCCAACGCCCGCTATCCCATCATGGGCGCCAGTCTGCAGCGCCGTGGCGGTACCGCGCGCCACGACGCGGTGGCCTGGGGCTTCGCCCGCGGCGCCGATGAGCGCGGCGTCGACATCATCCAGAATTGCGAAGTGACTGGCTTCAAGATCGTCAACGGCACCGTCCAGGGCGTCGAGACGACGCGCGGCTTCATCGGCGCCAAGAAGGTGGGCGTGGTTGTCGCCGGCCATAGCGGCGTGATCGCCGGCATGGCGGGCTTCCGCCTGCCGCTGGAAAGCCACCCCCTGCAGGCCATGGTCAGCGAGCCGATCAAACCGATCCTCGATACGGTCATCATGTCGCCGCAGGTGCACGTCTATGTCAGCCAGTCCGACAAGGGCGAGCTGGTGATCGGCGCCGGCATCGACTCCTTCAATTCCTATGCCCAGGTCGGCAGCCCGCCGATCGTCGAAGACCAGCTGAACGCCTTGATCGACCTCTTCCCGGCCTTCAGCCGCCTGCGCTTGATGCGGCAATGGGGCGGCATCGTGGACACCTGCCCGGATGCGAGCCCGATCATTGGCAAGACCCCCGTGCAGAACCTGTTCATCAACTGCGGCTGGGGTACGGGCGGCTTCAAGGCAACGCCGGGTTCGGGCAACGTCTTCGCGCATACGGTCGCGCGCGGCGAGCCGCATCCCTTGGCAGTGCCCTTCGCGCTTGAACGCTTCACCACCGGCTATCTCATCGACGAGCACGGCGCTGCCGGCGTCGCTCACTGATCTCGAGGCAAGAGCCCATGTTTCTCATTAATTGCCCCTATTGCGGCCCCCGTAACGAACATGAGTTCGGCTACGGTCACGAAGCCCATATCGCGCGTCCGACGACGGCCGAATATGAACAGATGTCAGATGCCCAATGGGCGGACTACCTCTTCATGCGCAAGAATCCCAAGGGTGTTCATTTCGAACGCTGGGTCCATACCAAAGGTTGCCGCCGCTGGTTCAATGTGGCGCGCCATACCGTGACGCACGAAATCCTCGCGGTCTACGAAATGGGCAAGCCGGCGCCGCAGATCGATACGGAGAAGAAGTAAATGACCGCGCAGAAGAACCGTCTGTCGCAAGGCGGCCGCATCGATCGCAGCAAGCCGCTGCGCTTTACCTTCGATGGCAAGACCTATTACGGCTATCAGGGCGATACGCTGGCTTCGGCCCTGCTCGCCAATGGCGTCGTGCTGGTCGGCCGCAGCTTCAAATATCACCGCCCGCGCGGCATTCTTTCGGCCGGCGCCGAAGAGCCGAATGCGCTGATCCAGCTCGGTGTCGGCAACCGTACCGAGCCCAACCTCCGCGCCACCCAGATCGAACTTAATGACGGGCTGGTTGCCGAGAGCCAGAACCGCTGGCCCTCGCTGACTACCGATTTTCAGGCAGTCAACAGCGTCCTCAACAAGTTCATTCCCTCCGGCTTCTACTACAAGACCTTCATGTGGCCGGCCAAGGCCTGGATGTTCTATGAAAAGTTCATCCGCGCCGCTGCCGGTCTCGGCAAAGGCCCGACCGAGCCGGATCCCGACCGCTATGACAAGCTCTATGCGGCCTGCGACCTGCTGATCGTCGGCGCCGGCCCCGCCGGCCTTGCCGCGGCGCTCGCCGCCGGCCGCAACGGCGCCCGCGTCATCATCGTCGATGAACAATCGGAACTCGGCGGTTCCCTGCTCTCCGAAAAATCCCAGACGATCGACGGCAAAGCCGCTGTCGATTGGGTGGCCGACGCGGTGGCAGAACTGAAGACCTTGTCCGAGGTCACCCTCCTGCCCCGCACGGTCGCCTGGGCCCATTACGACCATGGCGCCGTCAGCCTGGTCGAGCGCGTGACCGATCACCTGGGCCCGATCACCGGCGCCAATCAGCCGCGCCAGCGTCTGTGGCGGATACGCGCCAAGGAAGTGATCCTGGCGACCGGCTCGATCGAGCGTCCGCTGGTCTATAGCGACAACGACCGTCCGGGCTGTATGCTGGCCTCAGCCGGCCGCACCTATGTCAATCGTTATGGCAGTGCACCGGGCAAGCGCGCCGTCGTCATGACCAACAACGATACCGCCTATCGCGCGGTGTTGGACCTGATCGACGCCGGCGTCACGGTTTCGGCCGTCATCGATCTGCGCGATAATCCGCAGGGCGAATTGGTCAAGGCGGCCCGGGCCAAGGGCGTTGAGGTGCTTGCCGGCCACGCCATTTCCGGCGTCAAGGGCAAGCTTGCTGTGGTGGGTGTCGATGTCGCGCCGCTGACCGCCGATGGCAAGCATGTCGCCGGCGGCTCGCGCCATATTCATTGCGATCTGGTCCTCTCCTCGGGCGGCTGGCAGCCTACCGTGCATCTGCATTCGCAGAGCCGCGCCAAGGTGGTCTGGAGCGATGATATCCAGGCTTTCGTTCCCGGCGAAGGCCTGCCGGGCCAGAACACCAAATCGATCGGCGCCGCGCGCGGCATCTTCGGCCTCTCGGCTTGCTTGGCCGATGGACATGCCGCAGGCAGCGAGGGAGCGGAAAAGCTCGGCTTCAGCGGCAAGAGCGGCACCGCGCCCAATGCTTCCACCGAACCCGTGGAAGAGCCGATGCGGCCGGTCTGGATCGTGCCAGCCGATAAGCCGGTCGGCCAGGGCGGCAAGCATTTCGTGGATTACCAGAACGACGTGACGGCGGCCGATGTGCAGCTGGCGCATCGCGAAGGCTATCGCTCGGTCGAGCATCTGAAGCGCTACACCACCATGGGCATGGCGACGGACCAGGGCAAGACCAGCAACGTCAACGCACTGGCGATCATGGCCGGGCTGCGCAACGTGGAAATTCCCTCTGTCGGCATTACCACCTACCGCCCCCCCTATACGCCGGTAACGCTCGGCACTTTCAGCGGCATCGACAAGATCGAACTCCTCGATCCGGTCCGCAAGACGCCGATGCATCAGTGGCATGAACAGCATGGCGCCGTCTTCGAATGCGTCGGCCAGTGGCATCGTCCCTATTACTACCCGAAGTCCGGCGAGAGCATGCATGACGCGGTCAACCGCGAGGTGAAGGCAGCGCGTACCGGCGTCACCATTGTCGATGCGACGACGCTGGGCAAGATCGACATCCAGGGCCCTGATGCAGCCTGGTTCCTCAACATGGTCTACACCAATGCCTGGACCAAGCTGGAACCCGGTCGCTGCCGCTATGGCCTGATGCTGGGCGAAGACGGCATGGTCTTCGACGACGGCGTCACCAGCCGCATCTCGGAAAACCACTTCCATATGACAACCACCACCGGCGGCGCTCCGCGTGTCATGAGCTGGCTGGAGGAATGGCATCAGTGCGAATGGCCGGAGAAGAAGGTCTATTTCACCAGCGTCACCGAGCAATGGGCGGTGATGGCGCTGAACGGCCCTCTGTCGCGCAAGCTGCTCGAGGAACTGACCACCGACATCCCGCTCGACGATGCCAGCTTCCCCTTCATGTCCTTCAAGGACGGGCATCTCGCCGGCGTGCCGGTGCGGATCTTCCGCATTAGCTTTACCGGCGAGCTCAGCTTCGAAGTCAACTGCAAGCCGTCCCATGGCTTGCATCTCTGGCGGGCGATCATGCAGGCCGGCGAGAAGTACGGCATCACGCCATACGGCACCGAGGCGATGCATGTGCTGCGTGCGGAAAAGGGCTTCATCATCGTCGGCCAGGAAACCGACGGTACGGTCACGCCCTACGATCTCGGTATGGACTGGATCATGGCGAAGTCGAAGCCGGATTTCCTCGGTCGTCGCTCGCTCATGCGGTCCGATACCAAGCGCCCGGATCGCAAGCATCTCGTCGGCCTCCTCACCGACAATCCCAACGAGGTGCTGCTGGAAGGTGGCCAGATCGTCGCCAATCTGAAAGACAAGCCGCCGATGGAAATGATCGGCCATGTAACCTCGAGCTATTACAGCCCGAACTGCAACCGCTCGATCGCCCTGGCTCTGGTCAAGAACGGCCGCAACCGCATGGGTGAGACGGTCTACCTGCCCTATGAAGGCAAGGTCATTCCGGCCAAGATCACCGAACCGAAATTCTTCGATCTCGAAGGGAAGCGTATCAATGGTTGAAGCTTATCAGCGCCGCAGTGCGCTCAGCCATTTCGGCCTGGCGGCGCGCGCCAGCCAGGGTGGCCATGCGACGGCCGGCGTGGTGCTGGGTGAAGCCGCCCATCGCACCATCATCAACATTCGCGGCGATAGCGGCGACACGGCTTTCACCGCTGCCGTGAGATCGGCGACCGGCGTCGACCTGCCGGTCAAGGCCAACACCGTCAACAGCGCCAATGGCATATCGATCCTCTGGCTGGGGCCCAACGAATGGTGGGTCGTGGCGGCACCCGATCGCAGCGACGAGCTGGTGCCGGCCCTGCGCCAAGCCTTCCAGGGCCAGCACACCGCGGTTATCGATGTCTCGGAATCCCGTACCGTGATCACCGTCAGCGGTCCGAAGGCGCGGGACCTGCTGGCGCGCGGCATCAGCCTCGATCTGCATCCGCGGGTCTTCGGTCCGGGCCAATGCGCCCAGACCGGTATGGCCCGCGCCAATATCCTGCTGCACCAGGTCGACGACAAGCCGAGCTATGACATCTATGTGCTGAAGAGCTTCTCGGACTATCTGTTCCGCTGGTCGGAAAAGATCGCCCAGGATTTTGGCCTCGCCTTCAGCGCCTGATCAAAGCTGCCAAGCCAGCGAAAGGGCCGCCCAAACAGCGGCCCTTTTGCTTTGGCCAATCGCTAGTTCTGCATGAACGGCACCCGGAAATCGCCTTCCTCCTCCTTGGCGTGGCGTGCTAGGGCTGAAATCATAAAAAGTGTCAGCCTCAGCCGCTATGGCCGCAGGCTCGGCAAAAAGGCTGCCAGTGTTCGTGTGGGGTGAGTGATGATCAGTGCTGTTCCGGCGGCAGGCAGTTCGAACGCCTTGAAGGCCCTGCTGTTCATGGGCGGCGGCGTCTTCGGCTTCTCGGTGCTGGATGCCGTGACCAAGCTTCTGACCGAAGGCTACGGCACTTGGCAGATCATGGTGCTGTCGCGTATTTGCCCGGTCTTGACCGCGGTTTTCCTGGCGCAGCGCAGCAGCGCCGGTGGCATGCCCTTCAGAACCGGCTTCGCCCTCACCCATGCCGGCCGGGCCGTGTTGGTCGTCGCCACCACCTGGTGCTTCTACGAGTGCCTGCGCTATCTGCAGCTGGCCGATGCCATCGCCATCGCCTTTGCCGCGCCGCTCTTCATGACATCGCTTTCCGGTCCGCTCCTCGGCGAGAAAGTCGGGGCACGGCGCTGGTCTGCCGTCCTTATCGGTTTTGTCGGCGTGATGGTTGCGCTGCAACCCGGCAAGAGCGGTATCAGCTGGGGCGCCTTCCTGGCCCTGGCTGCTGCCGCCACCTACGCCCTCGGCCAGCTCTGGCTGCGTCCGCTGAGCGGCAAGGAACAGGGTCATAATATCCTGTTCTATTCTTCGGTCTTCAGCGGCCTTGTCGGCCTCGTTCCCACCATCCTCGAATGGAAGACGCCGAGCCTGGGCGATTGGCTGCTGTTTCTGATCCAAGGAAGCTGCAGCGCCGGCGCCCAGCTTTGCATGATCCGCGCCTTCAAGATCGGCGAGGCCTCGCTGCTGGCGCCACTGGAATATACCGCCCTGCTCTGGGCGACTATTTTCGGCTTCGCCTTCTGGGGCCAATTGCCCTCGATCCAGGTACTGGGCGGCGCCGGTATCATTATCGCCTCCAGCCTCTATATCGCGCACCGCGAAGTGCAGCAGGGCCGCAAGCGGCCTGCCGATGTCACCGTGCCGGAGCAGGTGATCGAAGAGACTTGAGGATTGCCGCCGAGACGAGACTAGAAGCTCGGCGACTGCTCCGCGACATTGAGCATCTGATAGATGGGGTTGAGGTCGTGGACGCCGTCGACCCAGAAATCCAGGTCATGCAGCCGTCCGTCGCGGATGCTGTAGATCCAGCCATGAACGGTGAGCGACTGGCCCGCCTTCCAGGCTGATTGGACGATGGAAGTGTGGCAGATATTGAGCACCTGCTGACGGACATTCAGCTCGCACAACATGCTCAACCGCTTGTCAGCATTGCTTTCGGAATCCAGCATGCGCGCATTGGCAGCATAGATATCCTTGATCTGCCGCAGCCAGTTGTCGATGAGCCCAAGTTCCGTGCGCTCCATGGCTGCCCGGACGCCGCCGCAACCATAGTGCCCACATACAATAATATGCTTCACTTTCAGGATGTTAACGGCATATTCCAGGACCGAGAGGCAATTCACGTCAATCTGGTAGACCTGGTTGGCGATGTTGCGGTGGACGAAGACTTGGCCTGGATCGAGATTGAGCAACCGGTCTGCCGGCACCCGCGCATCCGAACAGCCGATCCAGAAGATCTCCGGCGCCTGCTGCTCCGCCAGTCGCGCGAAGAAATCGGGGTCGCGTTCGGTAGTCTGCCGCGCCCAATCCCGGTTGCGGTCTAAAATCCGTTGCAGAAACGCATTGCTCATCGTCCCGCCCTACTCTACTAGGCTAAAATCCGACCTTGGCTTAGCATAGCTGCCGGAAACGCTAAAGAGCGAACCCTCAAAATAGAGTTCACGATTGCCGATGCGCCAAACCTTGAAATATGCGGTCGATTACGGCCCCATTCTGGCTTTTTTTATTGCCTATAAGATGGCCGGCCTGATGGCCGCGACACTGACTTTGATGATCGCAACGGCACTGGCGACGCTGCTGCTCTACATCATGCAGCGCCGGCTCGCCATCATGCCGATCATCACCATGTTGGTGGTCGGCACTTTCGGCGGCCTGACGCTGTGGCTGCATGACGACACCTTCATCAAGATGAAGCCAACCGTCATCCAGGGCCTGTTCGCGCTGATCCTGTTCGGCGGCCTGATCCTGAAGAAGCCGCTGATCCGCTACATCATGGGCAGCACGTTACAGATGGATGACGACGGCTGGCGCAGCCTTAGCCTGCGTTTCGCCTGCTTCTTCGCCGCCATGGCCGTGCTCAATGAGATCGTCTGGCGCACCCAGCCAGAAAGCATCTGGATCGACTTCAAGGTCTTCGGCATCATCGGCCTGACCCTGCTTTTTATCCTGACCCAGATCCCGCTGATCTTGCGCCACAGCACCGAACAGCAATCCTGAGAAAAGCATCCGATATGGCCCCGGACTGCTTGTTTCCGATAGGCAAGGCTGAGGCCCTGTGCTAGAAACCCGCCACTCGCATTCGGCGTATTTCACTGCCCGTCAGCCAGCTGACAGATAGCCGGCTCGGGCGCCAAAGAGGAACCGACCATGGACGACGGTAGTCGACCTTATCAGGGGAATATCTCGGTCGGGTTCTGATCATTTTCATGCCCGGCCTTTTGCAGCGTGTTGCAAGGCGATCTGGCATGTTCTTTCGTCGATCCATAACTCAGTTTGAGCGTCACCGCGTCACTGCCCAGGGCGGAGGCGTCGCATGATCAATCGCGTCCTGGCACCCGTCTCGATTGCTCGCGGGCGCATCGCCGTCAGTTCCTGGGACATCCTTGCCGCCCTGCTCGTGCTGGCCTCGCTGGTCTTTTTCATCGGTACCGGCAAGAGCCTGACCGAGCCACTGGCCCAGCTACAATCGACGCCGCTCTCGCTCGATATCGGCCATCTGCCAGGCTATGCCGCACGCACGGCCTTGCGCATGCTGGCCGGCCTGGTGCTCTCGCTCATCTTCACCTTCACTTATGCGACGATCGCGGCGAAGAACCGGCGTGCGGAAATGGTGCTGGTGCCGATCCTGGATATCCTGCAATCGGTGCCGATCCTCGGCTTCATTTCCATCACCGTGGTCTTCTTCATGTCGATCGCGCCGGGCCGCGTGCTGGGGGTCGAGTTCGCCGCAGTCTTCGCCATCTTCACCAGCCAGGCCTGGAACATGGCCTTCAGCTTCTATCAGTCGCTGCGCACGGTGCCAACGGAACTGACCGAAGCCACGCGCAACTTCCAGCTTTCCGGCTGGAGCCGGTTCTGGCGGCTGGAAGTGCCCTTCGCCATGCCTTCGCTGATCTGGAACATGATGATGTCGATGTCCGGCGGGTGGTTCTTCGTCGTCGCTTCGGAGGCGATCAGCGTCGGCAACACCACGGTCAAGCTGCCGGGCGTCGGCTCCTACATCGCCATGGCGATCGAGCAGCAGAACCTGCCGGCGATCGGCTATGCCATCGGCGCCATGCTGATCGTCATCCTGATCTACGATCAGGTCCTGTTCAAACCGCTGGTGGCCTGGGCCGATCGTTTCCGTTTCGACCAGCAGCCGGGCGGCGATATCCCGCGTTCCTGGGTGCTGATGGCGCTCCGCCGGTCGCATCTGATCGATTTCCTGATGCGGCCCTTCAACGCCGCACTCCGCTGGTCGTTCCGCGTGCGCCTGCCGCAGCGTAGCGTCGCCGCCACGGAACAGCGCCTCGATGTGCAGGAACGCGCCTGGGGCGACCGGCTGTTCTATGTTGCACTTTGCCTGATCGCCATTGTCGTCCTGCTGCGCTTGGGTCCATACCTTGCCAGCGGGCTATCTCTGCGCGACCTCAGCTATGCCGCCTTGCTGGGTCTGGCGACGCTGCTGCGGGTCACCGTCCTCATCGCCATTGCCAGCGCGATCTGGGTGCCGATCGGCGTCTGGGTCGGCATGCGTCCCAAGGTTGCCCGCATGGTGCAGCCGGTGGCGCAATTCCTCGCCGCCTTCCCCGCCAATCTGCTGTTTCCGATCGCCGTTTCCGCGATCGTCTTCCTGCAGCTCAATCCCGATGTCTGGCTGAGCCCGCTGATGGTGCTTGGCACGCAATGGTATATCCTGTTCAACGTGATCGCTGGCGCCTCCGCCATTCCCGACGAAATGCGCGATGTCGGCATCAATTTGCGCATTCGCGGCTGGCTGTGGTGGCGCAAGATCGCCCTACCGGCGATTTTCCCCTTCTATGTCACGGGGGCGATCACCGCTTCCGGCGGATCCTGGAATGCCGCCATCGTTTCGGAACTGGTGACCTGGGGCAATACGCAGTTGAAGGCGCGCGGTCTCGGCTCCTATATCGCCGAAGCGACCGCGCGGGGCGACATGCACCACATCATCCTTGGCATCGTCGTCATGTCGGCCTTCGTCCTGCTGTTCAACCGTCTGTTCTGGCGGCCGCTCTACTGGTACGCCGAACGCAAATTCCGCCTGACCAATTGAGGAAACCGAGGAGAGCCGCATGATGAACGCACCGCTTCTCGATCTGCAGAATGTCCGCCGCGCTTTCCGCAAGCCGGATGGCGGCGAGCTGCTGGTCCTCGACGATGTTCAGCTGCGCTTGAACGAAGGCGAGATCGTCGGCCTGCTCGGCCGTTCGGGGTCGGGCAAGTCGACCTTGCTGCGCCTCATTTCCGGCCTGTCGCGGCCGACCGGCGGCCAGGTCAATTATCTCGGCCATCCGGTCAACGGGCCCGCCCCCGGCATCGCCATGGTGTTCCAGAGCTTCGCGCTCTTTCCCTGGCTCACCGTGCTGCAGAACGTGCAGATCGGCCTCGAGGCGCTCGGCCTGCCCGAGGACGAAATCCGCAAGCGCTCGCTGGCTGCCATCGATCTGATCGGCCTGGACGGCTTCGAATCCGCCTATCCACGCGAATTATCCGGCGGCATGCGCCAGCGTGTCGGCTTCGCCCGGGCCCTGGTGGTGCATCCCAATATCCTGCTGATGGACGAGCCCTTCTCCGCCCTCGACGTGTTGACCGCCGAGACCATGCGGACCGACCTGATGGAATTGTGGTCGGAAGGACAATTGCCGCTGAAGGGCATCATCCTGGTCACCCACAACATCGAGGAAGCGGTGCTGATGTGCAACCGCATCCTGGTGTTCTCGTCGAATCCCGGCCGCGTCATCACGGAGATACCGGTCGATCTGCCGCAGCCGCGCGACCGCCTCGACCCGAAGTTCCGCGACCTCGTCGAGCGCATCTATGTCGAAATGACGGCCAAGCGCATGCAGCAGCAGAAGGCCGTGACTCGCGTCGAGCAGCGTCCGGCGGGGCCCGCCGGGATCGGCATGGACGCCATCCTGCCGCATGTCTCGACCAACCTGCTCTCGGGCCTGATCGAAGAACTCTCAGGCACGCCCTATAACGGCCGGGCCGACTTGCCGGAGATCGCTTCGACCCTGCATATGGAGATCGACGACCTCTTCCCCGTCGCGGAAACCTTGCAGATGCTGCGTTTCGCCGATCTCGAAGGCGGCGATATCCATCTGACCGAGGCCGGCAAGCAATTCGCCGATTCCGAGGTCGACGACCGCAAGCGCATCTTCGGCCATCATCTGCTCACCCATGTGCCGCTGGCGGCACATGTCCGCCGCGTGCTCGACGAGCGTGAGAGCCATCGCGCGCCGAAGAGCCGCTTCCTGGACGAGCTGGAAGATCACATGACCGAGGGTGCGGCCGAGCAGAGCCTGCGGGCGATCATCAGCTGGGGCCGCTATGGCGAGACTTTCTCTTATGACGACCAGGCAGGCGTCTTCAGCCTCGACAACCCGACCTGATTCCTATCGCATGCTACAAAAACAAACGGCCCCGGGAGTGATCCCGGGGCCGTTTGCCGTTATCCGATCCTCTTGCAAAAGATCAGGAGGGCTTTTTAGACATTGCTGTCCGGCGTTGCAGCCTTTTTCTTCGCGATGAATTCATTCAGCGCCTCGTCGATCGCCGGATCCAGCGCCGGCGCCTCGTAATCGGCCAGCATGCGCTTGACGATCTTGTTGGCGCGCTGGGCGGCATCGAGCGCGCCTTCCGCTTCCCACTGCTCGTAGCTGTTGTTATCGGCGATGTTCGAGCGATAGAAGGCGGTTTCGAAATTAGCCTGGGTATGGGCGCAGCCGAGGAAATGGCTGCCCGGGCCGACCTCGCGGATGGCGTCCAGGGCCTGGCCGTTCTCGGTCAGGTCCACACCCTTGGCGAGGGTCTGCATCATGCCGAGCTGGTCGGCATCCATGACGAACTTCTCGTAACCGGCCGAGAGGCCGCCTTCGAGCCAGCCCGCGCCATGCAGCACGAAATTGGTGCCGGCCTGCAGGGTCGGCAGCAAAGTCATGGCGCTTTCATAGGCCGCCTGGGCATCGGCGATCTTGGAGCCGCAGAGCGACCCGCCGGTACGGAACGGAATGCCGAGGCGACGGGCAAGCTGCGCGCAAGCCAGCGAGACGAGCGTCGGTTCCGGCGTACCGAAGGTCGGTGCGCCGGATTGCATCGAGATCGAGCTGGCAAAGACGCCGAAGATCACCGGGGCGCCGGCCTTGTAGAGCTGCGAGGTGGCGGCACCGGCCAGCACTTCGGCCAGCACCTGGGCGATCGTGCCCGCCGCCGTCACCGGGCTCATGGCGCCGGCAAGAATGAACGGCGTGGTGATGCTCGCCTGGTTGTTGCGGGCATAGACCTTCATAGCACCCAGCATGGTGCCGTCCCAGACCATCGGGGAATTGGCATTGATCAGGCTGGTGAGGACGGTGTTCTTCTGCACGAATTCTTCGCCGAACAGGATCTTCGCCATATCGACGGTATCCTGGGCGCGCTCCGGCGCCGTCACCGAACCCATGAAGGGCTTATCGGAATACTTGATGTGGGTGTAGACCATGTCCAGGTGACGCTTGTTCACCGGCAGATCGACAGGCTCGCAGACCGTGCCGCCCGAATGATGGATCGAGGGCGACATATAGGCCATTTTCACGAAGTTGCGGAAATCCTCGATGGTCGCGTAGCGGCGGCCCTTGTCGAGGTCACGCACGAAGGGCGGGCCATAGACCGGCGCGAAGACGGTATTGTTGCCGCCGATGACGACATTGCGGTCGGGGTTGCGCGCATACTGGGTGTATTCGCGCGGGGCGGATTTCTGCACGATCGAGCGGCACAGGCCGCGCGGGAAGCGGATACGCGTTCCCTTCACATCGGCGCCGGCCGCCTTCCAGAGCTCGAGCGCTTCCGGCTCGTCACGGAACTCCATGCCGACTTCCTGCAGGATGGTATCGGCGTTGCGTTCCATAAGGGCGAGGCCTTCCTCGTCCAGCACCGTCACCAGCGGAATATTCCGGCGGATGTATGGGTTCTGGACGATCGGCGGCTTCTGCCGCGCATGGCGCCGGGCTTCCGCCCCGCCGCGGGCGCGACGACCGCCGCCCTGTTCCGTGTTGCTCTGTTCTGCCGTGGCCATAAAACCGCCTCGTTCAA